>ERZ1023411.217-NODE-217-length-1006-cov-2.370137_pt1 | contig 1006 bp, 2 predicted proteins | sample MGYA00380509_ERZ1023411 | MGnify/ENA primary metagenome ERZ1023411 (study PRJEB33173, sample SAMEA4830334) | metagenome | study: EMG produced TPA metagenomics assembly of the PRJEB25223 data set... | reverse complement strand
TTTGGTTTAAGCCGAATTAAGGTTCGTGAAGCTGCAATGCGCGGTGAAATCCCAGGCCTTAAAAAAGCGAGCTGGTAATATACCACTTTATTTTGGAATCGGAGAAAAAGTACAATGAGTATGCAAGATCCAATCGCAGATATGCTGACCCGTATTCGTAACGGTCAAGCTGCGAACACAGTTGCAATCAATATGCCTTCTTCCAAGCTAAAAGTGGCAATTGCTAATGTATTAGCTGCTGAAGGTTATATCGAAAGCGTAAAAGTTTTAGAAGGTGCCAAACCTGAATTGGAAATTACTTTAAAATATTTCCAAGGCAAACCAGTTGTAGAAAGCATCCAACGTGTAAGTCGTCCTGGTCTTCGTATTTACAAACGTAAAGATGAATTACCAAAAGTTATGGGCGGTTTAGGTGTTGCAGTTATTTCTACATCTAAAGGTGTTATGACTGACCGTGCTGCTCGTCAAGCAGGTTTAGGCGGTGAGATCATCTGTTATGTAGCTTAATAGAGAGGTAGGAAAATGTCTCGTGTTGCAAAGGCACCTGTTAATATTCCTGCCGGCGTTGAAGTTAAACTCGACGGTCAGCTATTAACAGTAAAAGGTAAAAATGGCGAGTTATCTCGCAAAATTCATGAATCAGTTGAAGTAAAACAAGATAACGGACAATTTACGTTCACTCCACGTGAAGGTTTTGTTGAAGCAAATGCTCAATCGGGTACTGCACGTGCATTAGTTAATGCAATGGTTATCGGTGTTACTGAAGGTTTCACTAAAAAATTAGTATTGGTGGGTGTAGGTTACAGAGCTCAACTTAAAGGTAACGCAATTGCATGAAGTTTAGGCTATTCTCACCCAGTAGAGCACACTTTGCCGGTAGGTATTACTGCAGAATGTCCATCTCAAACCGAAATCGTGTTGAAAGGTGCAGACAAACAGTTGATCGGTCAAGTTGCAGCAGATATTCGTGCTTATCGCCGTCCTGAGCCTTATAAAGGTAAAGGGG
>ERZ1023411.199-NODE-199-length-1052-cov-1.439318_pt1 | contig 1052 bp, 3 predicted proteins | sample MGYA00380509_ERZ1023411 | MGnify/ENA primary metagenome ERZ1023411 (study PRJEB33173, sample SAMEA4830334) | metagenome | study: EMG produced TPA metagenomics assembly of the PRJEB25223 data set... | reverse complement strand
AAGTTATCGTTGATGAATCGACAATTGTAGATAATCTTGCACCAAAATTAGAATATTAGATTTAATCGCAAAAGTGCGGTTGTTTTCGCCAGATTTTCTATGTTGATGCTTATTTTCAATAGGCAAGGCGAAAAGAAAATGCTACAATCGCATGTTCTTATGGCATTATTTTTACATTTCCATTTAAAACGGATTCAATTCTATGGCAACCGAAATTGTTGATAAAAAGAAAAATACGCAAGAAGTGATCGTTGAAGGCAAGTCTAAAGGTTTAAATACATTCCTTTGGGTTTTAGTTGTGATCTTTTTTGCTGCTGCGGCAATTGGGAATATTTATTTCCAACAAATCTATTCTTTACCGATTCGTGTTATTGGTATGGCTATTGCATTAGTCATTGCATTTATTTTAGCGGCAATTACTAATCAAGGAACAAAAGCACGTGCGTTCTTTAATGACTCTCGCACAGAAGCGCGTAAAGTCGTATGGCCAACCCGTGCTGAAGCGCGTCAAACAACATTGATCGTTATCGGGGTAACAATGATTGCTTCTCTCTTCTTTTGGGCAGTAGATTCGATTATTGTGACAGTGATTAATTTCTTAACTGATTTGAGATTCTAAAATGACTGAAGAAACAACAGTATCAAAAAAACGTTGGTATGTATTACAAGCGTTTTCTGGCTTTGAAAGTCGTGGAGCTCTAACTTTACGTGAATACATCAAACAACAACAAATGGAAGAGCAATTGGGTGAAGTCTTAGGGCCAACTGAAGAAGTGGTGAACGTAAATTTTTTCCAGGTTATGTACTTGTAGAAATGGAAATGAATGATGAAACTTGGCATCTAGTAAAAAGCGTGCCAAGAGTGATGGGTTTTATCGGTGGTACACCAGATAAACCTGCACCTATTTCCAAACGTGAAGCGGATACTATTTTAAATCGTCTTGAACAAAATACTGATAAACCTCGTCATCGTAATGAATATCATCCAGGTGAAGAAGTTCGTGTGACTGAAGGGCCATTTGCTGATTTTAATGGTACAGTATAAGAAGTGG
>ERZ1023411.154-NODE-154-length-1217-cov-1.857143_pt1 | contig 1217 bp, 1 predicted proteins | sample MGYA00380509_ERZ1023411 | MGnify/ENA primary metagenome ERZ1023411 (study PRJEB33173, sample SAMEA4830334) | metagenome | study: EMG produced TPA metagenomics assembly of the PRJEB25223 data set... | reverse complement strand
GCCCTTATGGTGGTGGTCCAGGAATGCTGATGATGGTGCAACCTTTACGGGATGCGATTCATACTGCAAAAGCTGCGGCAGGAGAAGGCGCAAAGGTGATTTACCTTTCGCCACAAGGACGTAAACTCGATCAAGGCGGCGTAACCGAGCTTGCTCAAAATCAGAAATTGATTTTAGTATGTGGACGTTACGAAGGGATTGATGAACGGTTGATTCAAACTGAAATTGATGAAGAATGGTCAATCGGCGATTACGTTCTGACCGGTGGGGAATTGCCGGCAATGACATTAATTGATGCTGTTGCACGTTTTATTCCCGGTGTATTAGGCAAACAAGCCTCCGCAGAAGAAGATTCTTTTGCAGATGGTTTATTAGATTGCCCGCATTACACTAGACCGGAAGTGTTAGAAGGATTAACTGTACCACCCGTGCTGATGTCGGGACATCACGAAGAAATTCGGAAATGGCGATTAAAACAGTCGCTACAGAGAACGTGGCTCCGACGCCCTGAGCTCTTAGAAGGCCTAGCTCTGACTGACGAACAACGTAAGCTGTTAAAAGAGGCGCAAGCCGAGCATAACAGTTAGTTTCAGTTACATCTAGGATCAATAAAGGATCAAACAATGTCTAACATTATCAAACAACTTGAACAAGAACAATTAAAACAAAACGTACCTAGCTTCCGCCCAGGTGATACTTTAGAAGTTAAAGTATGGGTAGTTGAAGGTAGCAAACGTCGTTTGCAAGCATTCGAAGGCGTGGTTATTGCAATTCGTAACCGTGGCTTGCACTCAGCATTTACTTTACGTAAAGTATCTAACGGCGTAGGCGTTGAGCGTGTATTCCAAACTCACTCTCCAGCTGTAGATTCTATCGCAGTTAAACGTAAAGGTGCGGTACGTAAAGCTAAACTTTACTCCTTACGTGAACGTTCAGGTAAATCAGATCGTATGAAAGCGAGTTTAGGCGCATATTTCCATTATATTTAATGATAATCTAAAAAAACCTTGGGATATTCCAAGGTTTTTTGCTATGTGGATCATGGTAATTTAATTAATCATTAGGGATGATCGATTAAAATTCCTTATTTTACTTCAACAACGATATCGGATTCTGATTTAGGTTTCAATTTACCCACTTCATATAAATCAATGCCAGTATCTTTGGCTATTTCAATTATAGTTTGAACGCTATTAGGCTCAACAGCCACTAATAAA
>ERZ1023411.134-NODE-134-length-1311-cov-1.915605_pt1 | contig 1311 bp, 2 predicted proteins | sample MGYA00380509_ERZ1023411 | MGnify/ENA primary metagenome ERZ1023411 (study PRJEB33173, sample SAMEA4830334) | metagenome | study: EMG produced TPA metagenomics assembly of the PRJEB25223 data set... | reverse complement strand
GTGCAGTAAGCCACTTGCTGTTAAGACCAATTCTGCTTAGTTCCACCACCCTTCTTTCAAATTCCCTAGCCTTTTCTAGCTTACCTTAATTAATCTTTTTTCTTTCTAGTAAAACTAATACTTCATAGTGAGATGTTTGCGGAAACATATCAAAAAGTTGAATTTTCAATGGTTTATAACAAGTTAGATGCTGTAAATCTTTACCCATTGTCATGGCATTACAGCTGGAATACAAGATAAAGTGCGGTTGAATTTGGTTGAGAAATTCACTTAATTCCTTTCCAATTCCACGACGCGGCGGATTTACAATCACAAGATCTGGCTTATTTTTATTTTTATTTTTATTTTCAATCACGCTTGCTACATCTAGAGATTGGAAATTTACATGTTCTAAACCTAATATTTTCGCAGAATTACTGGCTGCCAAAATAGCAGAGGAAGAAATTTCAATTCCTGTTAATTTAATGGGTTTTCCCCATTTTTCCTGCAACGCTTTAGCACAATGTAAGCCAAATCCCCCTACGCCACAAAATAAATCCCACAGGTTATAAATAGGGAATTCAGCACCCATTGTTGAGCGGTTGCATATAAACCTGCAGCCACTTTAGGGTTAGTTTGAAAGAAGCCTTGTGGACGAATAAAGAGTGGAATACCGTTAAAATTTTCAGGCAAAAATTGTTGTTCTGTCAGAAAAATTTCTTGTTCGCCCTCTAAAATAGCCGCGTGCTGTGGTTGTAAATTAATACTAATCACTTCTAAGTGCGGTAATTTTTCCAATAATTTGGGCAATTCTCGACGAATTAATGGCAATTTATTTTCTGTACGTAACACAAAACGCAACATCAATTTTTCCGTCGCAATACTTTCTGTCAGCAAAATATATTTAAGCTCGCCTTTTTGTTTAGCAATGTTATAAGGTACTAAACCTGCACGACCAATAAAATCTTTGAGAATTGAAAAAATTGCTGAAAAATGTGTAGGATAAAGAGGACAATCACACAAATCAATCGCACTTTGTGGATCATTAGGATTTTTTAAAATGCCAAGTATTGGGCGTTCAACACTACCACTAACAACCATTTTAGCTTTATTACGAAAGCCTTGTTCATTAGATTGAAAAGGAGCCACCCATTGAGCTTCATCGTAATTAATAGAAATCAGTTGCTGCTTTAAATGATATTGTTTTTCAGTTAGCTGCTGACTATAAGGTATTTCAAGCCATTGACAAGAACGACATTCATTTTGTTGATAGTATCGACAATCAATCATTTTTTCGCTATCTGAATGTCTAACCAACGATGTTGAATATCA
>ERZ1023411.95-NODE-95-length-1807-cov-2.015982_pt1 | contig 1807 bp, 2 predicted proteins | sample MGYA00380509_ERZ1023411 | MGnify/ENA primary metagenome ERZ1023411 (study PRJEB33173, sample SAMEA4830334) | metagenome | study: EMG produced TPA metagenomics assembly of the PRJEB25223 data set... | reverse complement strand
GCTTTATATAAATAAAAAATAGTTAATCGTAAATTTTCGATTAACTATTTTTTTAATTTATTCTAAAAGTAAATCAACTAAGGTAATTCATCAATTTCTTTATCTACTTTAGGTGGGATCATATGTTCACGACGTAAACCAACATCGTATGCAATGGCGATGGCAACAAAAATCGAGGAATAAGTACCAAATCCAATACCTACGAGTAAAGCAAGTGAAAAGTTATGAATGGAAGGACCACCAAAGAAGAACAATGCCATCACGACAACTAATGTAGTAACCGAAGTAATGATAGTTCTTGATAAAGTTTGCGTTAAAGAAATATCAATAATATCAATCGTATCCAATCGTCTAATTTTTCGGAAATTTTCACGAACTCGGTCAAATACCACAATACTATCGTTGATGGAGTAACCCACCACAGATAAAATCGCTGCGACAAAAGTAAGATCAATTTCAATTTGTCATGCGGAGAATACCCCTAGCTTAATAATGGCGTCGTGCGCAAGAGAAGCGATACTGCCAAAGCCTAAACGCCATTCAAAACGTGACCCCACATAAATAAGCACCATTGCTAATGTCGCTAAAGTCGCATATACCGCACCTTGTGCTAATTCTTCACCAACATTTGGGCCAACGAACTCAATACTGCGAATTTGAATGTCTTTATCTACATTCTGTAGCATACTTTTGACGTGTTCACCAATGGTAGAATCATTATTACTTGCAGGTAAACGAATCATCACATCCTGAACCGATCCTGTGGTTTGAACAACTGGACTTTCAATTCCATTTTCGTGAAGTTTACTACGAATTTGTTCAAGGTTAGCGGACTGCGAGAAGTGAGTATCAAATACCACTCCACCAGTAAAATCTAAGCCCCAGTTAAATCCTTTGGTAATAATAAAAAATAGAGAAATTACCATTAAAAGTGCGGATAATATATAACCCCATTTACGCACTTTCATAAATTCAGTCAATGGGAACGGGAGCTTTATCCCATTGATTTCACGGATAAAATGTCCGTCTTTATCTTTTGTAAAAAGTTTCATCATTTCCCGCCTAAATTAATAATTTTTTAAGTTGTTTGCCGCCGTAAAGGGCATTAACTAATGCGCGAGATCCAGAAATCGCGGTAAACATAGAAATCGCAACACCAAGTGAAAGCGTAATCGCAAAACCTTGAATTGGGCCTGTTCCTACCGCGTATAGAATAATTGCGGTTAAGATTGTGGTTAAGTTTGCATCAAAAATAGAAGTAAATGCGCCGTTATAACCTTCATTAATGGCTTGCTGAATTGAACGACCATTACGAATTTCTTCTTTAATACGTTCAAAAATCAATACATTCGCATCTACTGACATACCTAAAGTTAAAACGATACCCGCAATACCCGGCATTGAAAGTGTCGCACCGGGTAAAATAGACATTAATCCCACAAGTAATACGATATTAATAACAAGTGCAAAACTTGCAATCACACCAAACATTTTGTAGTAAAACAACATAAAGGCAATAACAGCAACTAATCCCCAAAGACTCGCATTAATCCCTTGCTCTACGTTTTGCGCACCTAATGATGGGCCAATTGTGCGTTCTTCAACAATTTGAATTGGTGCAATTAATGCGCCAGATTTCAACAAGGTAGAAAGATTATGTGCTTCGGCAATACTATCAACACCAGTAATTTGGAAATTAGAACCAAAACGACCTTGAATTGTTGCAACATTAATAACTTCTTCATGCTTTTCTAAAATGGTTTTGCCATTTTCATCTTTTTTGCCATTATCTTTATATTCAACATAA
>ERZ1023411.74-NODE-74-length-3060-cov-77.870216_pt1 | contig 3060 bp, 2 predicted proteins | sample MGYA00380509_ERZ1023411 | MGnify/ENA primary metagenome ERZ1023411 (study PRJEB33173, sample SAMEA4830334) | metagenome | study: EMG produced TPA metagenomics assembly of the PRJEB25223 data set... | reverse complement strand
ACAATTGGTGAGCGGATTAATCGCTTTTTCTAAGCGACCTGTGCGGTCGTGAAGGTTGTTAAGCTTTGATTAAGTGTATTAATACTTTTCTAAGCGACCTGTGCGGTCGTGAAGTGGCTATCTCTTAGGGGTTCTATTCCTTTTTTTTCTAAGCGACCTGTGCGGTCGTGAAGATACTGAAAAAGGGCTTTTTTTGGCTGACCGTTTTCTAAGCGACCTGTGCGGTCGTGAAGGAGAAAAATGGATTTTCGTTGCCAACTGGAGATTTCTAAGCGACCTGTGCGGTCGTGAAGGAAATTTACTTTCCTTATCTTTTTATTTGGAGTTTCTAAGCGACCTGTGCGGTCGTGAAGGGTATTAATTGTTTGCCGTATCTTGAGTTAAATTTCTAAGCGACCTGTGCGGTCGTGAAGTTAGCCCACAGCACTCGGCAGGGTAGCAGTCAATTTCTAAGCGACCTGTGCGGTCGTGAAGTATTTTTAAGGCAAGCCTGCCCTAAAAGCAAATTTCTAAGCGACCTGTGCGGTCGTGAAGAATGAGCATGACATATAAACAAGCCCCTATTATTTTCTAAGCGACCTGTGCGGTCGTGAAGATGATTCAATTTTATCCTAACAATTTTCAACATTTCTAAGCGACCTGTGCGGTCGTGAAGAATTGAAAGCAAGTCCATTGAAATTGTTACATTTCTAAGCGACCTGTGCGGTCGTGAAGGTGGTGATATCGTCCACTTGCTTCTCGCCAATTTTCTAAGCGACCTGTGCGGTCGTGAAGAATTTACGGGCTAAAATGCCGTGTAAAATGATTTTCTAAGCGACCTGTGCGGTCGTGAAGTTAAAGATTCCAAAGGGAATTTTGACATCAAGTTTCTAAGCGACCTGTGCGGTCGTGAAGCATCTTCATTGTTAGGGTCAAGATTGGGGGTATTTCTAAGCGACCTGTGCGGTCGTGAAGAAGCCAGTGATCTCATGCTTATTGGTAGGGTATTTCTAAGCGACCTGTGCGGTCGTGAAGATTAAAACAGCCGTATCACTACCAGAGACATCTTTCTAAGCGACCTGTGCGGTCGTGAAGGACTATTTCAGTGGAAGACTACGAACCCTCTATTTCTAAGCGACCTGTGCGGTCGTGAAGGATTACAATCAGTAAAACCCAGTACTGTTAAATTTCTAAGCGACCTGTGCGGTCGTGAAGAAAACGCCAGTCGTTGAAGCGTGGCTTGTGGCTTTCTAAGCGACCTGTGCGGTCGTGAAGAACTGAAGTTCTGCATATTGATACAACATATATTTCTAAGCGACCTGTGCGGTCGTGAAGACAGATAACTTAAAAGTTTTACCGAACTTTTTTTTCTAAGCGACCTGTGCGGTCGTGAAGTCACTTTTTCCCCCTTGAGAGCTTCAAAAATCTTTCTAAGCGACCTGTGCGGTCGTGAAGATTTTTGTAAAATCATTTGATGATGGCTTAATTTTCTAAGCGACCTGTGCGGTCGTGAAGACTCCACAGGCTTTAGCACACGGACTAAATCATTTCTAAGCGACCTGTGCGGTTGTGAAGTCTGAGTGCTTGCCGTGTTACGATACTGCCGTTTTCTAAGCGACCTGTGCGGTCGTGAAGATCAATAAGAGAATCAGAGGATACAGCTCAACTTTCTAAGCGACCTGTGCGGTCGTGAAGGCACTCAATCACCATCAATCAATACAAATACTTTTCTAAGCGACCTGTGCGGTCGTGAAGACAGCAAAATTTCTAAGCGACCTGTGCGGTCGTGAAGAAATCGATTGATGAGATTAAAGAGCAGTTAGCTTTCTAAGCGACCTGTGCGGTCGTGAAGATTCATTAAATACATTTTCCATTGAGTTTGCATTTTCTAAGCGACCTGTGCGGTCGTGAAGAGCTAACTTCCAAAAATCTTGTAATAATTTTGTTTCTAAGCGACCTGTGCGGTCGTGAAGTACATCACCAACCCCAATTTGGGGGCAAGTGTTTTCTAAGCGACCTGTGCGGTCGTGAAGAACAAATTCATGGCTTAGCTCTTTTAAACCAATTTCTAAGCGACCTGTGCGGTCGTGAAGGAATGGTCATGTAATCTTTGGTGATAATATCATTTCTAAGCGACCTGTGCGGTCGTGAAGTATACAGATGACTGGGCATGAAACCAAGAAAATTTCTAAGCGACCTGTGCGGTCGTGAAGCTTGTTAGAAAACACTGCCTCGCGTTCAGATATTTCTAAGCGACCTGTGCGGTCGTGAAGCCCAAGCACGCTGATTTTTCTAGTAAAAAAGATTTCTAAGCGACCTGTGCGGTCGTGAAGATGATAACAATATCCGCCATGAAGTCAAACAGTTTTCTAAGCGACCTGTGCGGTCGTGAAGTGGATTGCTTCATCGCAGTCCAAATCATCATTTTTCTAAGCGACCTGTGCGGTCGTGAAGCACTTTCAATGCTTGGAATTTTATTAATGCTTTTTCTAAGCGACCTGTGCGGTCGTGAAGGGTATTAATTGTTTGCCGTATCTTGAGTTAAATTTCTAAGCGACCTGTGCGGTCGTGAAGGCACATTACACATCTTGCCCGAGTGGGATTGATTTCTAAGCGACCTGTGCGGTCGTGAAGTGGGTAAACTCTGCCACTGTGTGAGGTGGCAGTTTCTAAGCGACCTGTGCGGTCGTGAAGGAAGTTAAATTGGAAATGGTATCATCAGGTAATTTCTAAGCGACCTGTGCGGTCGTGAAGGACAAGGGCTGCATATCGTTTGACAAAAACACGTTTCTAAGCGACCTGTGCGGTCGTGAAGAGATTGGATTTTGCAGAGGCGCAGCTTCGAATTTTCTAAGCGACCTGTGCGGTCGTGAAGGCGGGCGGCAAAGGGGCAGTAGTTTTGTGATTTTTCTAAGCGACCTGTGCGGTCGTGAAGCTGTGCCGTGCCAATGACCGTGCCAATGTCCATTTCTAAGCGACCTGTGCGGTCGTGAAGGATGGCATTTTTGCGAACGGTGATAAAAATGTTTTCTAAGCGACCTGTGCGGTCGTGAAGAGTTAGTATAAACCAAAATAATAAGA
>ERZ1023411.73-NODE-73-length-3316-cov-20.419810_pt1 | contig 3316 bp, 3 predicted proteins | sample MGYA00380509_ERZ1023411 | MGnify/ENA primary metagenome ERZ1023411 (study PRJEB33173, sample SAMEA4830334) | metagenome | study: EMG produced TPA metagenomics assembly of the PRJEB25223 data set... | reverse complement strand
TAATGAGTTGTTTGATCGCTTTTCATTATAGATCTTATGGGACTTTTTTTCTACACAAAAATAGGCTCCATAATATCCATAGGGGATTTACCCACTACAAATATTATAGAGCCAAAAATTTTATTTTTTTATTTTTCATTACGAATAATATAGATGAAGGGGAAAGAGTATGAAAACAGAACTGTTTCTTTTGCTATTAGTTCAAAAGGAGAAAAAATGAAAGTAGAAAATATTTCGTATAGGGTGGATCATCGTATATTGTTTGATAATATTTCTTTTGATACTTCGAGTTCAGACGTGACATTAATTACTGGTAAAAATGGTACAGGAAAGTCAACTTTACTATAGTAGATTGAAACTAGAATAGTACACATCTACTTCTAAAATATTGTTAGAAATCGATTTGACTATCCTGATCTATTTGTCCTGTTCTTATTTCATTTCATTATATCTCAAATTGAGTATGACGAAGTGCGCTCCCATGTCCTGGGAACGCACTTTCTTCATATTTTTCATATTCTTGAATCCATCGATAAAGACTATTGGGATGAATTTTTAAAGTTGAACTAATCATTTTTACAGGATGAGGTTTACAGCAGAGAGTTTGAAGGCTTTATCAAAGGTTTTTCTTGGCATAATGACTTTTCCTCGTTTCCACTTAATTTTGTGTCTACTTTATTATACCAAGTCCACCCTTAAGTTAGATAATAAATCTAACTTAAGGAAGCTAGAAGGATGAGAATCCAGGTGGTCAAGAGTCCCAAACTTAAGCTGATGGGGACACCCAGAATAATTTGCTTTTTGAAGGCAAGGCCACGTTCCTCTATATTGGGAAGTGAGAGTTGAATGAGAGAACCAGCTGATGAAAAGGGTGAGATATTAGTAGATAGAGCGCCAATAACGGTGGCTGTTGTGAGTAAGTGAATATCAATCTGGGGATTTTGAGCACTGATGATAGCAATGATGGGAAAGAGGGCTGGAGCTACAACGGATAGGGTGGAACTAAAGAGTGACATCACCCCGGCTATCACACAAAAGAACAGAGGTAACCAGAAATGAGGAATGGATGTTGTCATGAGGTGCCCTATCAGTGTGACTAAACCTGACTTGACCGCTAGAGACATTAGTAAGCTCATGCCGCAGAGCATGATAATTGTAGCCCAGGGAACTTTAGCCAAAATGGCTTCTTGCTTCCCTAATTTGAGCCTTAAGGCAAGGCAGACCATGAGTATTGAGACAAAGCCAATATCAAATGTTTTTCGATAAGTAGCTATCCAGGCGATGTTTGGGAAAATGAGATGCAACAAGGGAAAAAGCCAAACCAAAACCATGCTGCTGATCATGAGCAAGGTGGTTTGTCTTTGAACCTTGCTGAGGAGTGGCGGTTGGTCAATAGTCAAGGATGAGTTTGTTCTTCCCTTACTATAGTGGCTGTAACAGGATAATAAAAGCAAGACGATGAGTGGGTAGATAATGCTGACGATAAAGATATGATTGCCAAGTGAAAAAGCTTGCTCTTCCCATCCCATTTGCTTAAACAGGCCTTGAAAGACAATGCCTGAGCTACTGGTTATCAAATTAGCCCCTCCTGAAGCTCCCCAATTGACGGCTTGAGCTCCAATCAAAGGGTGTTTGTCCGCTTTTTGACAGAGGGTAATCGCTAGAGGACAGCAAACGGCCATAGTAGTGAAAAATCCAGCACCTAAAGCAGACAAAAGGGTTGCCATCAGGTATAAAATCATGTAGAGGGCGTTAGGGTAGGTGCGTGTGCGGTAGAGAATGTGTTGAGCCAAAACATCAAGAGTACCGTTAGTTATTGCAAAGTTATAAAAGAGAGAGACGCTAAAAATGGTAAAAAAGAGTGAGGTTGGCCAAAAATGAAGAAGTTCTTTGGGGCTTAATCCCATGAGAGTGGTTGCGATGAGGTAAGAAAAAGCAATAGCCAGCAGGCCAATATTGATTTTGGTGCGGTAACCAATTCCAATGGCTAGAGCAATGGCGCTAATCATTATTAAATGAATCATTGAATTGTCCTTTCAGTTAGAATATGGAAATAGGTTGGCAATTTTGGCGCTCAAAAGACCACCTGTTTCCTATTGGTACTTGACTATTATACACAAAAAAAATACAATTGTCTTGACAATTGTATTGACACTTGTTAGAATTAAAAATGAGGTATTCAGGCTTGTGATTTCCTATGGAAGTTAATAGTGATTGCCTCTAATGCTTACAAGTGATATTAAAAATAGAGGACCTAGTGATGTCAATCATTTCAACTGATTTAACCCCTTTTCAAATAGATGATACATTGAAAGCAGCCTTGCGAGAAGATGTTCATTCCGAAGATTACAGTACCAATGCCATTTTTGATCATCATGGCCAAGCCAAGGTGTCGCTTTTTGCCAAGGAAGCTGGTGTTTTAGCGGGGCTAACCGTTTTTCAAAGGGTTTTTACCCTATTTGATGCCGAGGTGACCTTCCAGAATCCTCATCAATTTAAGGATGGGGATCGTTTGACTAGTGGCGATTTGGTTTTAGAAATCATAGGCTCGGTGAGAAGTCTCTTAACATGTGAACGCGTTGCCTTGAATTTTTTACAACATTTATCAGGGATTGCTTCGATGACAGCTGCTTATGTAGAAGCCTTAGGCGATGATTGCATTAAGGTATTTGATACTCGAAAAACTACTCCTAATTTACGTCTTTTTGAGAAATATGCAGTGAGAGTTGGCGGTGGCTATAATCATCGCTTTAATTTATCAGATGCTATCCTGCTAAAAGACAATCACATTGCGGCAGTAGGTAGTGTTCAAAAGGCAATTGCTCAAGCGCGTGCCTATGCCCCTTTTGTGAAAATGGTCGAGGTGGAAGTGGAAAGCCTTGCTGCTGCCGAAGAAGCTGCGGCGGCGGGTGCTGATATTATCATGTTGGATAATATGTCATTGGAACAGATTGAACAGGCCATTACCCTAATTGCAGGACGTTCTCGGATTGAATGTTCTGGAAATATTGATATGACCACTATTAGCCGTTTTCGTGGTTTAGCGATTGATTACGTCTCCAGTGGTAGTTTAACCCATAGTGCTAAGAGTCTTGATTTTTCCATGAAGGGGTTAACCTACCTTGATGTCTAAGTTGTAAAATAAACTAACTTTTTAAAGGATGTCTTTCCTCTAGAACGAGTTTTATGTCAGATAGTTTAAACGCCTCTTCAAATATAGTAAAATGAACCAAAAATAGTACACAATGTGGTATAATCTTCTTATGGCATATTCAATAGATTTTCGTAAAAAAGTTCTCTCTTATTGTGAGCGAAC
>ERZ1023411.64-NODE-64-length-4615-cov-47.570175_pt1 | contig 4615 bp, 4 predicted proteins | sample MGYA00380509_ERZ1023411 | MGnify/ENA primary metagenome ERZ1023411 (study PRJEB33173, sample SAMEA4830334) | metagenome | study: EMG produced TPA metagenomics assembly of the PRJEB25223 data set... | reverse complement strand
GTATATGCGTTAAAATAATTTGGTAAGTATAAATATTTTCTGATATGATGACAACATCTTTCTATAATGTTACAAAAATATTGCTTCCTATGTCACTCATAAGTCAAGGACAGGACAAACCCATGCGTTTTATACCTTTTGCTGTAACTCTTTTATCTTTTACTGGCTTCTCCATCTTTTCTGTGGCCAAAGCTCAGATTGCACCAGACCCAACCAAAGCAAATCTTTCTGCAATAACCGATGATCGTCGTCAGGCGGCTCTTGCACATTTAGCAAGACAAGATTTGGCAGCAACAGATGACGACATGGGTGTCGATATCAATCAAACCAATATCAACCAGCCAAATTGGCAAGATGACAAGAATGGCGATTCATGTTTTTTGGTTGATGAGATTGACTTTGTGATTGAGGGTGGAGAAGATAAACATATTCTGGGTATGACGCCGAGCAATTTACGCAGCTTGCTATCGCCCCTGTTGGACCGGACAAAGCCAACATATGCTCTTAATCACTGCATCAACAATCACAACCTATCTTTAATTGTAGATATTGCCCATAATGAATTACTAAAGCGTGGTTATTTAACTAGCAGTATTAGCATTGAAGAGCAGGATTTAGCAACTAAAAAACTCACTTTAACAGTCCATGCTGGCAAGGTGAAAAAGGTGATATTGGCCGATACTAGCAAAACGCCAACTTATGTCAAAGCCGCCATTCCTCTTAAGTTCAATCAAGCCTTTCGTCTGTCATATTTAGAACAAGGTCTAGATAATTTAAAACGCATCGATCCAACGGCAACCGTGCAGATTATACCAAGCAGCTCCAGTAATGTCGCCAATGATATTGACATTAACACCACAAACCTTGGTTTTAGTGATTTACTCATTAGGATGGACCGCAGTCAAAGCGCTGTATTTGGCATTAATATTGATAACAGTTTATCCAAAGATTATGGCAATTATCTGATTTCTGCTAATGTTCGTGCTAACAACCTCATGCATCTTAACGATGAATGGAATCTTTCTGCCAACTATCCATTGGCGCGCCTGATTGACGCTGCCCAAAATGATCTTGGGGTTCAGGTGGGCAAGGATAGGCAGGTTAATTATCACGCTTCCTTGACTATTCCTTATGGATTGTATAAATTTTCTGCCACACACAGCCACCACCAATACCAGCAATTTCTTGAAGGGCTTCATGCGCCCTTGACTTATCATGGCACCAGCAAGACAAGCTCAATTGGATTGTCTCGTTTATTGCACCGTGATGGCAATCAAAAGACTGAAGGTTATATAAAGGTTAATCACAAACGAAGCAGTAATTATATTGATGATGTTAATCTTGAAGTGCAAAACCGCCGCACAACAGGATATAACATTGGCATCACGCATCAGCATCATCTTCACCAAGGTGGTTATTTGTATGCCAACTTGGATTATCAGCAAGGAACAGGGGCGCTAAAAGCAAAGCCTGCACCTGAAGAGCATATTTATGATGCTTTTGGGCGACAACTACCCAGTGAGGGTTTTGCAAAAGCACCAATTTGGTCACTATACACCAGTTTCCAAAAGCCATTTGTGTTAAACAACCCAAATGATACTGAACAAGCGCAAGATAAAGCAACAGCAAATAAACCCATTTATACATCCATTCCTCTCACTTATACTGCTAGATTACAAGCCCAATATGCCAAACAACTTCCTGTACCATCTGATTTATTCTATTTGGGTGGCAGATATAGCATTAAAGGCATTAAAGAGGGAAATTATTTATCAGGAGAACATGGCTTTAGCCTATCCCAAGAACTTGCTTGGCAATTGCCATTACAGAATCTTAATCAGCACTTTAGTACAAATGCAAACAGCGCCCAGTTGTATGCAAGTATTGATCAAGGCTATGCCTATGGAAAAAACACTCTTAATAATCAACGCCATATCTTGGCTGGAGCGGTTGGTATGAGGTATTATTTTCAAGGCAGTCAAGATCCAAGAATTCAAGAAACACAAAATGGCTTGACTCATTTCAAAGAATCAAATACTTATCTAAATAACACACCAACCACAGCTCATTTGGATATATTCATTGGAAAAGGAATTAAGACGCCTGAATTTATGAAGAAAGAAACCGTCGTGGGTGTGAGTGCCAGCATTGAGTTTTAAGTCATATTATTTTTTGTAATGGAGTGGAAGATGACTCACTTTGCATTATCTAAGTGAGTCATTAAGGCTTCTTCGATCATGACGCGCATCGGTACGCCATGGCTGGCTGCTGCAACTCTTCAATGTTCTTTTTGGTGTTCACCGAAGTGTTAATGGTTTAAGTTAAGAGAATACAGCTTTTCGCCTTTGTTTCCTTAACCAAGTCAATGGTGTTGTAAACCGACTTGACATCAAACCGTGCTGGTTTCACCGCAATCAATACCTTATCCGACAAACGAATAATCATCGCATTTAATGGGGTGATGGTTGGTGGAGCATCAATAACAACATAATCATAGCCATATTTTTAGCTTGGGCAATGACTTCTTTAACTTCTTTTTCTGTGTACGCCGTTGACATATCTTCTTCACCCAACTCTGACAAAAAGTCAAAAGATGACTGCTGTTTATCGGTATCAATCAAAAGCACTTTTTTTGCTCTTCATCTTTGAGATAGAAATATAGATTGATGGACAACAAGCTTTTAGATACGCCGCCTTTGGTACTGGCAATGGTGATAATTTCCATAAATAAATTACAACTTCTACTGATAACGGCAGACTTATTATAATATAAATATTTATATATTTATTCAAGTTGTGCACAAAATACTCTAGATTACATCAATGGTCTTTATCTGGCAAAGCTATTTTGATTCTGAACAGAGCTTACAACATTATTTATACATGCAAGAGGTTAATTATATTCATGTCATAAAACTCAATAACACTGTGGCCGTAAATACCACTTTGATTCCACCCCTAGTGAATAGATTTATATTTTGACAAACAAACTTGTTTGATATGCTTGCATGATAATGTTTATAATTTTTTGCGAAAAATACTTTAATGAAGTCTAGAAAGTGGCTTTGTCGGTGGTAAGACTTGGTTCAAAAAAGTACACACCTTGGAACTTATGATGTAAATTTAAACAGAATTGGAGATTAAACCATGAGCCAAGAAATCATTGAGCGGGAAGATCGAAAAAACCATCCAAACGCTTATTGAGGAGTTAAAAAGTTTTAAAAATCAAGATTTGATTGTTATGGCAACCTCTGACGAGGGTAAAACCTTCAACTCGGTTAAGTTGGTCAGCAAGGGTTTTAAAGAACAAGACGATGGCGAAGTGGTTTATTGTGCTTTGCATATTTGACAGATAATACAAAAATCCACCGCCAAGGGTGGATTTTTGCTTAAGGTAAGATTAAGTTAGAAAAAGTGCTTCACAATCAAAGCAACTACTGCAAACAAGATGATGGAACAGGCAACCCAAGGATACCATCTGGCTTCTCTTTCAAGTGCAGCCGACTTTTCTTCCCATTCTTTTTCTCGTTCTTTTCGTTCTTGGGCTAGTTTCTCATAATAAGCCACTTGTTCTTGATAGTATTTCTGTTGCCAATCTGCGGTGTCATCTGTCTGAGATTTGTGGGTTTCTTGCTCAAATCGCTGTTTGCACATTTCTTCAAATTTGCGAAAAAGTTCGTTCACTAGACGATCGAGCCGGTCGGTTGTGGTAGTCATACTCACCCCCTTTGTTGGTGTTTGAAAATTCTTTTAGCCAAAAACTTCTGAATGGGAATTTAATCGAGCCAAATGCAAAATCCCATCATCAATCTTATAAATCAAAACTAAGTCATTGGCAACATGACAATCACACCAACCTTGCCAATTGCCAGTTAGTGCATGGTCCTTGTATTTAGCAGGCAAAGCTTCACTGCGACTAAGGCAAGCCAAAACCTCTACCAAGTTTGTTGTCAGCTTAATCTTGCGAACATCACGATCAAAGTTTTACTAGGCTTGATTTGCAACATCGCCATGCTCCGCCAAAAATTCATCAAGATTGGCGTATAGCGTACCACCACCATTGTCCAGTTCACGCATTGCAGAAATGGTCTTAGCATTTGGTTGGTAGTCAGCTTGATAGCTTAAGCTTAGGGGAAATTTGCAAGTTGCCACCAATTCCAAGAACAGCATTTTGACCGCTTGGCTTGGTGAAATGCCATAACCGTCCAGAATCACCTTTGCTTGGTTCTTTAAATCGTCATCAATGCGAATATTCAAATTGGTCATTGTCATAATTTAGGCTCGCATTGCACATAAATTTAATTACATTGTAAAATCATTTTGGGGCAAAATCAAGAATATATCCTAGATTATTAATTGATTTTTTTGAGAGGTCTTGGCGGCTGCGACAGCTTGGGGGGAAAACACAAACTTTATAAACTGGTGTCTATACAAAAACATCAAAAATCAACTTACTTTCATAATTTAATATTTATAAACTTATATATTTATATAAAAAACCACGCTATCTTAAAACTATCCCCATCTTTCTTTAGCCAAATATCTGTGTTATTATTCACTATTATTTCTGCCTTATTGCCAAATTTATAATTCAGCAATAAAATTCAAAGGTCTT
>ERZ1023411.61-NODE-61-length-5757-cov-19.183971_pt1 | contig 5757 bp, 7 predicted proteins | sample MGYA00380509_ERZ1023411 | MGnify/ENA primary metagenome ERZ1023411 (study PRJEB33173, sample SAMEA4830334) | metagenome | study: EMG produced TPA metagenomics assembly of the PRJEB25223 data set... | reverse complement strand
AGGCTCCATAATATCTATAGTGGATTTACCCACTACAAATATTATAGAGCCAAAAGTTGAAGACACTATGTCTCAACTTTTTTTGATGTACGACGGGCATGTCGTATATCTGAGGTGTAAGTCCTCGGTGGGCACCTACTACCGGTGAACCCAATAGCGATTCCCAAGTCTGACTATCGTGAGGTAGCGGATTAAAACGGTCTGGGGATAGACCGTTTTAAGTCTGACGCTGGAAATAAGAATCGTCAGAGGAAGGGATAGCGAAATCGTGGCTCTACGAACAGGAACGTGATAATAAGGCGTATATAGCGGATAAGGTATCTGGCTGGGGCGACCACTATCAATTATAATAAAATGAAATAAGAATAGGACGAATCGTTCAGGACAGTCAAATCGATTTCTAACAATGTTTTAGAAGTAGAGGTGTACTATTCTAGTTTCAATCTACTATAGTAGCTCAGAAGTCGGTACTTAAACGTGCTATATCAAAACCAGTCCTTGAAAAACGTGGACTGGTTTCGTGTTTGGATTATTACCTTGAACGACATGCGTTAAAAGTTAGTTGAACCGCCGTATGCCGAACGGCACGTACGGTGGTGTGAGAGGGGCTAGAGATTATCCCCTACTCGATTTCGAAATCTAGTGGAATGAATCTGGAATAGTCCATCGAGCTTTCTAATACTCTTTGAAAATCTCTTCAAACCACGTCAACGTCGCCTTGCCGTGCGTATGGTTACTGACTTCGTCAGTTCTATCCACAACCTCAAAACACTGTTTTGAGCAACCTGAGGCTAGTTTCCTAGTTTGCTCTTTGGTTTTCATTGAGTATAACACATTGTTAGAAGTTGGTTTAAATTTCCTAATCAGTTTGTTCACATTTACCTTCGATATATTATATCCCATAGTTAAGGTTGGTCATACAGATGATTATAGTCATGGAGCCGTAAAACTTAGTGTTTCTTTAGTTGACAAAGATGCCATGAAAAAAATATCTGTAACTGTAATAGGATATTTTGAAATAAATATAGATGAAAATATCACCGATATTCTATACGTAAATGGTACTGCTATTCTTTATCATTATTTACGTTCTATTGTTTCAATAGTTTCGGCAATTGATAGCAGTGAAGCAATGTTGCTACCTACCATTAATGTTTTAGAGTTACTAGATAAATCTCAACCTTTTGAAGAAGAATAATTTATTAGCTCACTAAATTGAGGGTAAGGAAAAGTAAAATCAGTAAGAAAAATGTCTTGCATTATACAGCAACCTTTTGGGAATGAGTAGATGGATTGAATAAAATTTTATTAAGAGTGGATGATTTATCTGTAGATTATTATTGGACAGTTAGTCTTGAAGTAGTCTAAGAATTAGGTTATAATCAGTAGAAGCCTTGCTAATAATGAGGAGGTTAGTTTATGTATAGTAGACTGAATCTAAAATAGTACGAAACAATTGCTAAAACATTTATAGAAATTAATTTTACTTTCCCAATCGATTTGTTCTCATCTTATTTCAATCCGCTATATATTATGGTATCGAATCTTCATCAGAATGATAAAATTAATCAATTAATATCTGATTACAAACAGAATATGAAAGCTTTTTATATCACTATTGAAAAATTTATACGAGATGATGAAAGCCTTAAGTGTTATTTTACAAAGGTTATTTCAAGTCGTTCCAAGGTAACAAGTCTAGATCAGATTGAAGCTGATAAAACGATACAAAGAAAATATTCAAGTGAGCTAAAAAAATTTATTGGATTTTATAATGAGATTATTTGTGAGGAAAATAGTTTCCTACATGTACGAAAGAGGTGGTCGAGTTGGTTTAGGTAGTCGGTGCGTGAGTTGATAATTCTCAGGGTATGGACTTCTTTTTCATGAATGAGGTAAAAGAGCAGGTATTGTTTAGAGACAATCATTCTGAGCATATTTTCTGGATAGAGGGAGTATCCGATTTTATGATCAAAGTTAATACCGCCCTCTGGTGAGAAGATGAGTAGGTTGGTAATTTAAACTATTAAACAGAATTTTTGATTAAAAGTATTATTTTATGAGAGAAATCCTAATTTCACAATCCATAGGCAAACGCTTGCATTCTGTTTTTTATTGGACTATAATAGGTTGATATAAAGCCTTTTGTAGTAATAAAATGTAGAAGGTGTAGAAAGTAAGGATTTAGAATATTTGTAGTTAAAAACACAATGTTGCTATTCCTTACGATAGGGAGATAGATATGGCAATGATAGAAGTGGAACATCTTCAGAAAAATTTTGTGAAGACTGTTAAGGAACCGGGCTTGAAGGGGGCTTTGCGCTCCTTTATTCATCCTGAAAAGCAGACCTTTGAAGCGGTCAAGGATTTGACCTTTGAAGTTCCAAAAGGGCAGATTTTAGGATTTATCGGGGCAAATGGTGCTGGGAAGTCGACAACCATTAAAATGCTGACAGGAATTTTGAAACCAACATCTGGTTTTTGTCGGATTAACGGCAAGATTCCCCAGGACAATCGGCAAGATTATGTCAAAGATATTGGCGTAGTCTTTGGACAACGCACCCAGCTATGGTGGGATTTGGCTCTGCAAGAGACCTACACTGTCTTAAAAGAGATTTATGATGTGCCAAACTCGCTCTTTCATAAGCGCATGGACTTTTTGAATGAAGTCTTGGATTTGAAGGACTTTATCAAGGATCCCGTGCGGACTCTTTCACTGGGACAACGGATGCGGGCGGATATTGCGGCCTCCTTGCTCCACAATCCCAAGGTTCTTTTTTTAGATGAGCCGACCATTGGTTTGGACGTTTCGGTTAAGGATAATATTCGTCGGGCAATTACTCAGATCAATCAAGAGGAAGAAACTACCATTCTTTTGACCACTCACGATTTGAGTGATATTGAGCAACTTTGTGATCGGATTTTCATGATTGACAAGGGGCAAGAGATTTTTGATGGAACGGTGAGCCAACTCAAGGAGACCTTTGGTAAGATGAAGACTCTCTCTTTTGAACTGCTACCAGGTCAAAGTCATCTCGTCTCTCACTATGAAGGTCTGTCTGATATGACCATTGATAGACAAGGAAACAGCCTCAACATTGAATTTGATAGTTCTCGCTACCAGTCAGCTGACATTATCAAGCAAACCCTATCTGATTTTGAAATCCGCGATTTGAAGATGGTGGATACGGATATTGAGGATATTATCCGTCGCTTCTACCGAAAGGAGCTCTAGGATGATCAAATTGTGGAGACGTTATAAACCCTTTATCAATGCAGGGGTTCAGGAGTTGATTACTTACCGAGTCAACTTTATTCTCTATCGGATTGGCGATGTCATGGGGGCTTTTGTGGCCTTTTATCTCTGGAAGGCTGTCTTTGATTCTTCGCAAGAGTCTTTGATTCAGGGCTTCAGTATGGCGGATATCACCCTCTACATCATCATGAGTTTTGTGACCAATCTTCTGACTAGATCCGATTCGTCCTTTATGATTGGGGAGGAGGTCAAGGATGGCTCCATTATCATGCGTTTGTTGCGACCAGTGCATTTTGCGGCCTCCTATCTTTTCAGCGAGCTTGGTTCCAAGTGGTTGATTTTTATCAGCGTTGGCCTTCCATTTTTAAGTGTCATTGTCTTGATGAAAATCATATCGGGTCAAGGTATTGTAGAGGTGCTAGGATTAACTGTCCTTTATCTTTTTAGCTTAACGCTCGCCTATCTGATTAACTTTTTCTTTAATATTTGCTTTGGATTTTCAGCCTTTGTGTTTAAAAATCTTTGGGGTTCCAACCTACTTAAGACTTCCATAGTGGCTTTTATGTCGGGGAGTTTGATTCCCTTGGCATTCTTTCCAAAGGTTGTTTCAGATATTCTCTCCTTTTTGCCTTTTTCATCCTTGATTTATACTCCAGTTATGATCATTGTTGGAAAATACGATGCCAGTCAGATTCTTCAGGCACTCCTTTTGCAGTTCTTCTGGCTCTTAGTGATGGTGGGATTGTCTCAGTTGATTTGGAAACGGGTCCAGTACTTTATCACCATTCAAGGAGGTTAGTATGAAAAAATATCAACGAATGCATCTGATTTTTATCAGACAATACATCAAACAAATCATGGAATATAAGGTGGATTTTGTGGTTGGTGTCTTGGGAGTCTTTCTGGCTCAAGGCTTGAATCTCTTGTTTCTCAATGTCATCTTTCAACATATTCCATTCCTAGAAGGCTGGACCTTTCAAGAGATAGCTTTCATTTATGGATTTTCCTTGATTCCCAAGGGAATGGACCATCTCTTTTTTGACAATCTCTGGGCACTAGGGCAACGCCTAGTCCGAAAAGGAGAGTTTGACAAGTATCTGACTCGTCCCATCAATCCTCTCTTTCACATCCTAGTTGAAACCTTTCAGATTGATGCCTTGGGTGAACTCTTAGTCGGTGGTATTTTATTGGGAACAACAGTGACCAGCATTGTTTGGACTCTTCCAAAATTCCTGCTTTTCCTAGTTTGTATTCCTTTTGCGACCTTGATTTATACTTCTCTTAAAATCGCAACAGCCAGTATCGCCTTTTGGACTAAGCAGTCAGGCGCCATGATTTACATCTTCTATATGTTCAATGACTTTGCTAAGTATCCGATTTCTATTTACAATTCTCTTCTTCGTTGGTTGATTAGCTTTATCGTGCCTTTCGCCTTTACAGCCTACTATCCAGCTAGCTATTTCTTACAGGAAAAGGATGTGTTCTTTAACGTAGGAGGTTTGATGTTGATTTCTCTGGTTTTCTTTGTTATTTCCCTTAAACTTTGGGATAAGGGCTTAGATTCCTACGAAAGTGCGGGTTCGTAAAAGCTAAAGTAAGACTAAAATCAAGAAAGAAACTTATGATGTTTGTAATTGAAGAAGTCAAGGATGAAAATCAAAAAAAGGCAGTTGTAGCTGAGGTTTTGAAGGATTTGCCAGAATGGTTTGGAATCCCAGAAAGCACACAAGCCTATATAGAAGGAACCACGACACTGCAAGTTTGGACCGCCTATCAGGAGAGTGATTTGACTAGATTTGTAAGCTTATCCTATTCGAGTGAAGATTGTGCAGAGATTGATTGTCTCGGCGTAAAAAAGCTTATCAAGGTAGAAAAATTGGGAGCCAATTGCTTGCTACTTTAGAGAGTGAAGCTCGTAAAAAAGTTGGTTATCTGCAGGTCAAAACAGTGGCAGAAGGTTCTAATAAAGATTATGATCGAACAAATGACTTTTATCGAGGTCTTGGCTTTAAAAAGTTAGAGATTTTTTCTCAGCTATGGAATCCGCAAAATCCTTGTCAGATTTTGATTAAAAAGCTTGAATAATATTACTTGACATCTATTCTCAGAGTGCTATACTGTAAGTGTAATCGCCGATTTAGCTCAGTTGGTAGAGCAAGGCACTCGTAAAGCCTAGGTTATAGGTAGATAAACGACTGAGGATTTGAAAAAATAGATAGGTAGAAGATAACCGTTAAGCCTTATTCTTAGCGGTTATTTATATTGTTTAATAGCGCTGATATTTCATCAATTATGCCTGTTTTCGTGTTTCTGGTAGTTGTTCAAGTTTATTGCTACTATTTTTGATGGTATGAATGTGCTTATAATGTATCCCGGTTAACGAAAGTTTTGGACTTATACTCTTCGAAAATCTCTTCAAACCACGTCAACGTCGCCTCGCCGTGCGTATGGTTACTGACTTCGTCAGTTCTATCCACAACCTCAAAACAGTGTTTTGAGCT
>ERZ1023411.59-NODE-59-length-6366-cov-55.469498_pt1 | contig 6366 bp, 8 predicted proteins | sample MGYA00380509_ERZ1023411 | MGnify/ENA primary metagenome ERZ1023411 (study PRJEB33173, sample SAMEA4830334) | metagenome | study: EMG produced TPA metagenomics assembly of the PRJEB25223 data set... | reverse complement strand
TTCGTGCTGACCTTTTAGCGTGGGCGTCCAATCAACTGCGTCAACTACAAGGCTATGACAACAGCCAAACGGTCACCGCCTTTATTCTGTCTTTTAAGGACAATCGCTATGGGGTGCGTGCTGCACTTGCTAGTGAAGTGCAAAGCACGGACAATGCGGATACTGGGGCTGATGATGTATCAGCGGTAGAAAATTAACCCCCCCTTTTTTTTAATCACAAAAGAAAACCCCCTAACTGCAAAGGCTAGGGGGTTTTATTAACTGATGAATAAACAAGGATTATCAAAAATGATAGAGCAATTATATCACTGATAAGGCAGTCTTACAATGGCATTTGAGAATAAAGTACAGCAATCTAGTGTTGAGAATTTCTTGACGCTGTATGAACTGGATTTACGCAAGTTAGGCGGTGAGATTTATCGCTTTCATGGGCATAATGACGGCGTCATCACTTGGCAGGGTGAGGCTTACACGCCCATTGCCATCACATCAGATGGGCTTGAGATGCGTTCAGATGGCAGGGCAAGCACGCCTAAGCTTAGCATTGGCGATAAGATTAATGGCATACAAGGGGCGATTGGGGCGTTATGTCGTATGTATGATGACTTTGCAGGGGCGAAACTTATAATTACCCACGCCATTGATGACGATTATAAACAGCAAATTTGGTTTATTGAACAAAAAACCGCAGAAAACCCATCATCTGGCGTGCTGGAATTTGAATTATCAAACCCTGTGGATTTTGCAGGTAAAAAAATCCCAGTGCGAACCATCACCAATTTTTGCCACTGGGCGGTGATGGGTGAGTACCGTGGCGAGGCGTGTGGCTATACTGGCACGGCACGTTTTACAATAGATGGTAAACCTACCGATAACCCATTGCTTGATAAATGCGGTGGCTGTGTGTCGGATTGTCAATTACGCTTTGGGCAAGATAATCCCTTGCCGTTTGGCGGTTTCCCAGCCGCTGGGTTGGTGTAGTTATGAAACTTACAAGCATTTCTCGGCAGCTGCTCGCCCACGCTTGGGCGGATTACCCCAATGAGTGCTGTGGGCTGATTATCAATGACAAATATCACCCCTGTACCAATGCCCACTCTGACCCAAAAAATCACTTTGAAATCGCCCTTGATGAGTATTTGGCACTTGAGAGGTTGGGCGAGATTCAAGCCATTGTACATTCTCACCCTGATGGCGAACCATTGCCCAGTGAGTTTGATAGGGTACAAATGGGCTTACACGGTGTGGATTGGGTGATTATCGCCGTGGGGCATTCACCCACAGGCAAAAAATATCAAGATGTCAGATGCCATCAGCCCAAATCGTATCAAGCTCCATTATTAGGGCGTGAGTATCATCATGGCGTACAGGATTGCTATAGCTTGGTGCGTGATTATTATCACCGTGAACTTGATATTCACCTGCCTGATTTTGAGCGTAGCGATGCTTGGTGGGAGCATGAGAACCATGAACCCTTATATGAGAAAAATTTTACCAAAGCAGGTTTTACCAAGGTGCAAAACAAAAACGATTTACAAAAGCATGATGTGATTTTATGCCGTGTTGGGCGTACCCATCATGTTAATCATGCCTTAATTTACCTAGGTGATGGTAAATTGACCAGCGAAAATACAGGTGAGATTATCGGCGATAGTATCATGTTATACCACCCCCATGGTGGGCTTAGTGTCAGAGAGATTTATGGGGATAATTGGCTTAAGCGGACGGCGATGGTGGTTAGGCATAAAGCATTAAACCAAACCAACTTGTAAACGCTTACCCAATTTGGCAAAAGCATTGGCAAGGGTATCAATTTTGGTGGCATGCGACAAATCCACAAGGCGAGTTACCTTTTGGGGGATAATGCCCATGCGTTTGGCAAGCTCGGCTTGGCTGATATTCTGGGCAATCATTTCGTTAAGCAGTAACACCTTTGCCCATACAGACGGTGGCAGGCTAACCAAATGCTCGCCATCTTGGGCATCGCTTGGCATAGGCACGGCTCGGTTATCTTCAAAATAAAATTCCATGGCAACCATTAAGGCATCGGCCGCCATGTGCAGGGCTTCATCTAGGCTTGCCCCTTCGCTGATGGCTTCGGGTATATCCCGAAAAGTAACGGTAAAGCCTGTATCATGTGGGGTAAGGGTAGCAGGATAGTGCATAAATTATCTCCGTTTTGTGGTTTGCAATCTTGGGTAATGCCAGGGGTCGCCCCCTAGTCTTTTTGTAGCTGTTTGATGATGTTTTTGGCGGTAATTTCGTTCACTTCTTTGTGTCTTGGTATGGTGCTTTGTTTGCCATTTAAATACACTTTGGTGTGCTTACTGCCTTCTTTGAATGTCGCCCCTTGTGCGTGCAACATCTTAATCAAATCGCTGTATTTCATGATTACCCTTGATTGCTGTTGATGAGTGTATTATAAACATTTTTGTTTATATTGTCAAGTATTTTATAAACAAAAAAGTAGATTTTTTACAGGTAAGAAAATGAAAACAATTCAGTTGCACGGCATTTTAGCCAAAAAGTTCGGTAAATTTTTTCACCTTGATGTAAAAACAGCCCGAGAAGCCAGTCACGCTTTGGCTTGTCAAATACCCGCTTATCGTAAATTTATGCTTGATGCTGAAAAATTGGGTTATCGTTTTGCGGTCTTTCTCGGTAAAGTCACTAAAAGCAACAACATTGGCGAGCATAAACTGGACTTTATCACTGATAAAAACACGATTCACATTGTCCCAAAAGTTATCGGCTCTGGCGGTAAAACAATGGCGTGGTTACAGGTCATTGGCGGCTATGCTATGATTGGCTTGGGTGTTGCTTTTGGTCAACCTGCCTTAATCGCTGCAGGGGTGGGGCTCGTTTTAGGAGGCGTGTCAAGTCTGCTGATGCCAACGCCCAAACTTGACCCCAACAATGAAGATGGCAACCGCCCTAATAATGGCTTTGGCGGTGCGATAACCACAGTGGCACAGGGTAATCCAGTCCCTGTGCTGTATGGCGAGCGAGAAGTGGGCGGATTTATCGCATCAGTGTCAATTATCGCCGAGGATAAGGTGGTGGCAGGCGTAGCAAACACGGCAAATACAAGAGGGTTTTAGACGATGATTAGCGGGGCAAAAAAACAAAAAGGCGGACAACAAAAGCCAAATATTCAAAAAGACACGACAGCAAGTAACGAATTTGTCCAAGCACTCTACGGCTTAGCTGAAGGCGAAATCGCAGGCTTAGTAGATGGTGGTAAATCTATTAAGCTTGACGGTACGCCACTGATTAATGATGATGGTAAGCCGAACTTTGATAATGTGACTTGGGATGTTCGTGTTGGCACATTAAATCAAGACTACATTAAAGGCTTTGGTAGTGTAAGCAATGAGACAAATGTTAATGTAGAATTGCGACACGATAAGCCATTTGTCAAAGCACTCAATAACACTTCATTGGACGCTCTTGTAATTCGCCTTGGCTTTCATGGCTTGCGTGAACAAAAAGATAATGGCGATGTTGTCGGCTACCGCATTGATTATGCTGTCGATGTGCAGACAGATGGCGGAGCGTGGAGCGAGATGTTAAGCACATTCATTCACGACAAAGCAAGCCAGGGCTATAAACGCAGCCACCGTATTGACCTGCCAAAAGCCCGCCGTGGCTGGGTTGTGCGTGTTCGCCGTATCACGCCAAATCGTGATAGTGGGTCGATTGGTGATACGATGAGCGTTGTGGCGATTACAGAAGTGATTGATGCTAAGCTTCGCTACCCAAATACTGCTTTACTGGCATTAAAATATGACGCTGAAATTTTTAGCAATATCGCAAAACTTAGCGTGCGGTTGCGTGGCAAATTAATTCAAGTGCCAAGCAACTACAACCCTGCCGAACGCACTTATGACGGAATGTGGGACGGAGTTTTTAAGCTTGAGCACTCAAACAACCCAGCTTGGGTGTTTTATGATATTTGTACCGCCAAACGATACGGATTGGGCGACAGACTGGCGGATAAAGTTGACAAATGGAGCCTGTACCGCTTAGCCCAATATTGTGATGAGATGGTGGATGATGGCAAAGGGGGCAAAGAGCCTCGTTTTACCGTGAATGTCTATCTACAAAAAGCTGATGATGCGTATCGTGTGCTACAAAACCTAGCATCAGTATTTAGAGCATTAAGTTTTTGGGACGGTACCAGCATTGTGGTGGATGCCGATACACCCAAAGAGCCTGTTTATGTGTTTAGTAATGCCAATGTCATTGGCGGTGAATTTAGCTACACAGGCACACGAGCAAGAGACCGTCATACGATTGTCAAATGTGCTTATGATGACCCTGATAATAATTTTGAAACTGATTATATTTATGTGCAAGATGAACATGCCATCGCCAAATACGGTATTAATCAATTAGAGCTAAATTTATTTGGTTGTACAAGTAAAGGACAAGCCCAACGAGCAGGGATTTGGGCGTTAAAGTCCGAACAGCTTGAAACCGAAACGGTGAGCTTTAGCACAGGCTTAGATGGCTTTATCCCCAAAGTGGGGGAGATTATCCATGTTCAGGATAACAGCCGAGCTGGGCGTAAATGTGTGTTGGGACGATGGCCGCTTTTTGGATGGCGTGCATTTTGAATTACCTGCCTAATAATTACCCCCAGCCGTTGCGGTTGGGGGTAATTTTTATTTAACTAAGGCTACGATTAAGGCGATTAGTGCTACTGCTAAGCTTAACCAAGGGAACCATGTGGCTTCTTTTTGGATTTTTAGGGTTTCTGCTCTTAATTTTTCAGCTTCCATTTTGATTCGCTCAAGTTCAGCCATTTTTAGCTCCTGCCCTAAAGGGCATTGGTTAGTTGACTATCAAGAGAGCTTATCTCGTCTTGATGTGTTTATTACATGACTTTTAAAGTCATAAAGCAAGCATTATTTTTAAAAAAATTAAAAAAATTTGGTTGTATGTTGCCAGCTACAGTGCGACTTGCTTTAATTCTGCCAATTTTTTAAGCCACTGCTCATAGGCGGCCGTTTGCTGTGGCAAATAGTTGTAATGGTCATACACTTGTTGCATATTACCCACAGTGTGACCAATCATAATCTCAGCAATGTCACGACTGGTAAAAGCGCTGAAATTGGTGCGTGCAGTTCTACGCAGGTCATGGAAGGTAAAGCGTGGCAACTGCACACCACAATGGCGGTCAATCCAATGTATCAGACCTGTGGTGATGTCTAAAAATGCGTTTTTTTCTAGCATTTCACCACGACGGTCGAACAGGTATTCGCTGCGTGAAATGGCGATGGCTTCATCAATCAAAGCTTGCATGGGCGGCAGAATAGGGCGTATTAACGGTTGTTGGGTAATATGACCTACTTTGTGGTTCTCAGGTGGGACAGTCCAAACACCGTCTTGAAAATCGGTAATTTTAGCTCGTCTAAGCTCGATGCCACGGCAACCAAACATCAAAGCAAGTTCGGTCGCTAAGCGATTACGGTAGCTAATTTTTGAGCCATATAACGCTTTGTAAAATAAGATGATTTCATCATCACTTAAGTATCGCTTACGCTTAACACGGACTAAATTAAAATCACTCAATTCAAGGTCGGCAAGGATGTTATGTGTGACGATTTCACGCTTTTTTGCCCATTTGAGCATTTGCTTGGTATTTGTGAGTATGCGTTCAGCAATGCCTGGAGTTTTTTCAGAAATGGATTCAATGATGATAATATACTGTTGTAAGGTAATGTCATTAATCGGCAGTGATCCAATGACAGGAAAAACATAGAGCTCAAAGCTACGCTTGATATCGGACGCTTGTTTTTTGGTGATGACTGCTGATTTATCATACCACTGTAAAAAACACTCATAGAAAGTGTCAGCGTTAATATAAGCCTGCTTGGCGATTTGCTCTTCAAGTTTTGGGTCTTTGCCATGCAGGAGCTGTGTTTTGGCAGACAGTGATTTTTCTCTGGCCTGCTTGAGGGATATCAGTGGATAAACACCCAAATCAAACCGCTTTAATTTACCGTTAAATCGATAGCGTAATTGAAAGACAATCTTGCCTTTTGGGGAGATGCGTACGCTCATGCCATCACGGTCTGCAATTTCGGTAACTTTATCACGGGGCTTGCCGTTATTTGCTTTTAGCCAAACTTCTGTCAACATAATAATCCTTAGAAATTATGTACACAATTATGTACACAAAATAAGCGTCTTATTATGTGGTATTTTGTTGCAATTTGTCTAGTGTAAAATGCACAAAATATCGAAAAATAAAGGCTTAAAAGTGGCTTTATGTTGTTGTTTGTGATTTGTTGTTTTATATATCATCATTAGTGTGTCCGATGATAGAGATGGTGGTCAGATGAGATGGCGTGGGCATCA
>ERZ1023411.50-NODE-50-length-14166-cov-21.739707_pt1 | contig 14166 bp, 9 predicted proteins | sample MGYA00380509_ERZ1023411 | MGnify/ENA primary metagenome ERZ1023411 (study PRJEB33173, sample SAMEA4830334) | metagenome | study: EMG produced TPA metagenomics assembly of the PRJEB25223 data set... | reverse complement strand
TCTTACTATTATACAGTCTTTTCAAACTTTGTCAACTACTTTTTCTAATTTTTTTTATTTTTTCAACTTATAGTAAAAAGAGCCAGAATTATACTGACTCTTCTATCACTCATTAAACTTAGAAGCACGTTCTTCTCCCCACCAATAAGGGATTAGTTCTGCGACTTTAACTGTTTTTCTTATATTATAGTCCATCATGAATTCTGCATCTTTATTTTCAGCATTAAGCTCTAAAAGGAATTCTCTACAAGCACCGCAAGGCATGGCTGAACTTCCACCATAAGGTGGTTTGTCTCGAAAGGCTAATACTTTCTTAACCTTAGTTTGTCCTGAAAATTGGTACATATTGAAGAGGGCCGCCCGTTCTGCGCAGAGATGGAAAACACCACAGGTTCCCTCCATACAGAATCCTGTAAATATTTGTCCATCTCCTGCTTCTACTGCAGCTACAACATGATTGGCATAAACAAAGTCTGATACTTCATGTGGATTGTATAGTTTCTGTGCTTCTTCGTACATCTTTTCCCAGATGTCCATTATTGTATCCTCTTTATTTAGAGATTTCTTTTAGAATGTTTTCGATATGCTGAATTGATTTTTCACGTCCAAGCAAGAAAATTGTATCTGGTAATTCTGGCCCATGCATTTCGCCTGAAACTGCGATACGAATAGGCATGAAAAGATTTTTCCCTTTAATACCTGTTTCTTTTTGGACTGCTTTAATTTGTGGGAAGATATTTTCTGTCACAAATTCATCATCTGTCATCGCTTCAAGTTTTGCTTTGAATGCTTCAAGAACTGTTGGAACTGTTTCACCCGTCATGACTTCGCGCTCTGCTTCTGTCAATTCTGGGAAATCTGAGAAGAAAAGATCTGTCAATGGGATAATCTCATCTACTGATTTCATTTGTGGTTTATAGAGCTCAACTAATTTTTCAGCCTTGTCAGTCAAACGGCCTGCTTCCTCTAAGAATGGTTTTGCCATTTCAAAGATGGTTTCAAGGTCTGCATTCTTGATATAATCATTGCTCATCCAGTCTAATTTTTTCTGATCAAAGGCTGCTGGTGACTTGCTGAGGCGGTTTTCATCAAAAAGTTTAATGAGTTCTTCACGAGAGAAAATCTCATCTTCACCACCTGGGTTCCAACCAAGAAGAGCAATAAAGTTAAAGACTGCTTCTGGAAGGTAACCTTTCTTTCGGTAATCTTCGATAAATTGAAGTGTATTAGTATCACGTTTAGATAACTTCTTACCAGTCTCAGAGTTGATAATCAAGGTCATGTGACCAAACTCTGGAGCTTCCCAACCAAGAGCTTCATAGACCATAAGCTGTTTTGGTGTATTAGCAATATGGTCATCTCCACGGATAACATGAGAGATTTGCATATCGTGGTCATCGATAACAACGGCAAAGTTGTAAGTTGGGTAACCGTCTTTCTTTTGGATAACCCAGTCACCGCCGATATTGCCACCTTCAAATTCGATATCACCTTTGACCATATCATGCCACTTGTAGATACCTGACTCATTGACAGCCAAACGAACTGTTGGTATGATACCAGCTGCTTCACGTTCTGCGATATAAGCCGCTTTTTCTTCTTCACTCATACCAAGGTATTCATTGATGTAGCGTGGTGTTTCGCCAGCTACTTCTTGACGTTCACGTTCAGCTGCCAACTCTTCTTCTGTAACGTAAGATTTATAGGCTTTTCCTTCAGCTAATAGTTGGTCAATGTATTTTTGATACAAGTCCAAACGCTCAGACTGGCGATAATTCTCATGTGATTCTGGACTTTCATCCCAATCCATGCCTAACCAGCGAAGGTTTTCAAGTTGTGAACGTTCACCATCCTCGACATGGCGTTTACGGTCAGTATCTTCGATACGGATGAGAAATGTTCCACCATGATGGCGCGCATACAAGTAGTTAAACAATGCTGTACGGGCATTTCCGATGTGTAGTAGTCCTGTTGGACTTGGTGCGTAACGTACGCGGATATCTTTTGACATAGTTTCTCCTATTATCTAGGCGTCTGCCTTTTTGCTTTCTATATTATATCACAAGTCTTGGCTGAGTCCAATTTCTATGGATAAAGAGAGTAAAAAGAGTGGGCAAACCACTCTTTTCTTCTATTATAGACGTGCGTTAAGTTCTTTGCTCAATTCTTCAAATCCTGGTTTTCCAAGAAGGGCAAACATGTTACGTTTATAAGCTTCAACACCTGGTTGGTCAAATGGGTTGATAGCATTCAAGTAACCTGAAAGGGCAATTGCCAATTCGAAGAAGTAGATAGTGTAACCAAGAGTGAAAGCGTCTTGCTCTGGAAGAGTCACATACATGTTTGGTACATCACCATCTGTGTGGGCAAGAAGAACACCGTCAGTTGCTTTTTTGTTTACAAAGTCAACGTCTTTTCCTTGAAGGTAACCAAGTCCGTCAAGGTCTTCTTCCAAAGTAGGAATAAGCACGTTTTTACGAGGTTTGTCAACACGGACAACTGTTTCAAACATGATACGAGTTCCTTCTTGGATAAATTGACCAAGTGAGTGCAAGTCAGTTGAGAAGTTGGCTGAAGTTGGGTAGATACCTTTTTGGTCTTTTCCTTCTGATTCACCAGCCAATTGTTTCCACCATTCTGAGAAGTATTGAAGTGATGGCTCATAGTTTACCAAGATCTCAGTTGCATAGCCTTTACGATAAAGGATGTTACGAACAGCTGCGTATTGGTAAGCTTCGTTTTCAGAGATTTTGTCTGAAGTGTAGTCTTTGCGAGCTGCATTCGCACCTTCCATAAGAGCTTTGATGTCAGCTCCTGATGCTGCGATTGGAAGCAAACCAACGGCTGTCAATACTGAGAAGCGTCCACCGATATCATCTGGAACAACAAATGTTCCCCAACCGTTAGCGTCTGCTTCAACCTTAACAGCACCCTTTTGGCGGTCAGTTGTTGCATAGATACGTTTGTTAGCTTCTTCTTGACCGTATTTCTTAACCAAGAGTTCCTTAAAGACACGGAAAGCAATCGCTGGTTCAGTTGTTGTACCTGATTTAGAAATTACGTTTACTGAGAAGTCTTTGTCTGCAACATACTCTACCAAGTCAGCAAGGTAAGTAGATGAGATTGAGTTTCCTGCGTAAAGGATTTGTGGAGCTTTGCGTTCTTCTTTTGTTTGCAAGTTAGCAAAATGGTGATTCAAGAAGTCGATTGCTGCTTTTGCACCAAGGTAAGATCCACCAATACCGATCACAACCAAAACATCGCTGTCTGACTTGATTTGCTCAGCAGCTTTCAAGATGCGGTCAAATTCTTCGCGGTCGTATTTTTCAGGAAGGGCCAACCATCCCAAGAAGTCGCTACCAGCACCAGTTCCTTTACGGATCAATTCATCTGCTGCTGTTACTTGTGATTGCATGTATTCCACTTCATGTGGTGCAACAAATTTGTCTAAAACTTTTGAATAATCAAATTTAATATGTGACATGTTCTTCCTCCAATATTTCTTCTTTTCTATCATAACGCTTACCTTCGTTTTTTTCAAGTTTTTTTGTCGAATTTCTCCAATTTTTATCAGAATTCAAACGTTTGCGTAAAATACCACATTCTAAAAATTTTGAAAAAATAAAAGAAAGAACGACCAGATGTTCCAATCGTTACAGTTCATTCAATAAATACTCAAATAATTCTAAATTGCCATCTTCTTCATTAACCAGAAACTCTGGATGCCACTGTAAACCGATAATGCGGTGCTCGTCGATAGACTCAATCGCTTCAATAGTTTGGTCTCTTGAATCAATAGCAGTTACACGGAAATTGGGTGCCAAATCTTTAATGCTTTGACGATGGACTGAATTGACCTGACTTTCTTTCCCAAATAGCTTAGCCACCACGCTTCCTTCTACTGTCTCAATAGAGTGAGATGTCCCGAAAGGTAGTCCTTGCCAGTGACCTTCGATTTCTTGATTGAGGGTTCCACCAAAGGCAACATTGACAAGTTGGACACCGCGACAGATTGCCATAATTGGTTTATTCTGACGAAGCGCTTCCTTCAAGAGTGCCAATTCAAATTCGTCACGGACCAGATTGTAATCATCGCTCTCGACGGTCTTTTTCTCTCCATAAAACTGAGGATGAACATTTTGGCCTCCTGTCAAAATGAGTTTGTCAATCATTTCCACATAATCACGCACAACTGACTCATCACCAACAGGAATGACTAAAGGGAGACCACCGACTTGACGAATGATCTCTGCGAATCTACAAGATACAGATGAATGAATGATTTTGCCTTCTGCGTCTACGGGACATAGATTTGCAGCAACTCCTACAACCGTTCTAGCCATGATGCCTCTCCTTTCGAATGCTAACGATAGTCCTATCATATCACTCAAAATGACTTTCGTCTAATATGTTTTTTTTAAGGCTGTGATAAACATTTTTTATGGACAAGAAAAAGCTGCCCACATAGGACAACTTCTTTCTTATTCGAAAACAAATTGATTGTGATAGAGTTCTGAATAAAAGCCACCTAGCTTCAAAAGTTCATGGTGGTTACCACGTTCAATGACTTCTCCATCTTTAAGGACAATAATCTGATCTGCATTGAGAATGGTTTTCAAGCGGTGGGCAATGACGAAACTAGTTCTACCTGCTACAACCACCTCCATGGCATGCTGAATCTTGCTTTCTGTCACCGTATCTACGTTTGAGGTTGCTTCATCGAGAATGAGAACTTCTGGATCTGTCATCAGGGTTCGAGCGATTGAAATCAATTGCTTCTGCCCTGTTGAAAAGATGCTCTGGTCATCATCAATAAGAGTATCGTACTTATCAGGCAAACTTTCGATATAGTCGTGAATGTGGGTTGCTTTTGCTGCTACCTCAACCATTTCCTGACTAGCATCTGGCACACCAAATCGGATATTGTCTCGAATCGTTCCGCTAAACAAGACCGAATCTTGCAATACAATTCCCACCTTGCTTCTAAGACTATCTAAGTCATAGCCACGAATGTCTTTACCATCAAAATAAATACCACCAGCATCAACATCATAAAAGCGATTGATGAGGTTCATAATAGTCGTTTTTCCTGAACCTGTCGGCCCAACAACTGCTGTCATCTGGCCTTTAGGGGCAGAAATGCTGACATCTTTCAAAATAGGTTTATCAGGCAAGTATGAAAAATCGATATGACTGATTTTAACACTTTCTTGCAACTTAGTGAAGGTTGGAGCCTTTTCAGGTCGGATTTCCTCCTCTGCATCAAACATTTCCTGAATTCGTTCAGCTCCAGTAAAGGCCAACTGAAGGCTTCCCCAACTCGCTGCAACTTGGATAATAGGCTGGTAGTACTGCTGTGAAAATTGTGCAAACATAACAATCAAACCTAGGGCTGTACTTGTTTCAATAGACTTATCATTCAAAAGTACAGCCGAACCAGCAAAGATGACGATGGCTGTATTAATCAGGCTCATCCCATTCATGACAGGGAAAAGAATTCCTGAGAACATTCTTCCTTTAAAGGTTGCCTTGCGCACGCGCTCATTTTGTTCAAGAAATCCTGCCATCATATCCTCTTGAATTCCTTGCACAATCACGGCTTTTTGGCCTGAGATGCTCTCATCCATATAGGCGTTGAGCTTCCCTACCTCTTTCTGCTGGAGGTTGGTGTATTTGCGTGCCATTTTCACGATGAAAATCAGCATAAGGAAAGCCAATGGGGTGCTGGCAATGGTGATGAGAGCCAGCGTCACATTTCTCGAAAACATGACAAGAATCAGACCAATGTATAAAACAATATTGCTCATGACCTGAATCAAGCTTTCGTTAAAGGCTTGGAGGATATTATCCAAATCACTGGTAAAATGAGACAGGATATCGCCATCTTGTCGACGGTCAAAGAAAGAAACCGTCAACTGAGCAAGCTTACCAAAGAGGCCTTTGCGCATCTCGTTGGTCGATTCTGCAATCACGCGCGTCATGAGACACATGTATATTACACTAGAGATAAATAGAACCAAAACCAGCAGGCCAAGATTGACCATGATTCCTGATAGGCTTTGCCATACAAGTTCTGGATTGCCATTTTGATAAGCTTGAACTAAATTGGCTAGCTGCGTCACCGCTTGTCCAGAAAAGACTGGAAAGAGGGCTTGGGCAAAAGTCGCCAGAACAATCATCAGGATGACAACTACAAATGAGAACTTGTAGACCTTAAAATAATGCCAAAAAAATTGAACTGTCTTCATTTTACTCCTCCTTATATTATATTTAGCGCAGTTAGCTACTGCCAAAGCCCAAGTGGTATACTTGGAATAAGCCGCTGTGGATTAGTTCATTTCCTCCAATCGCTTGACAACTTCCGAAAGGATCTAACCACAGCTTTTTGTTTCAATTGGTAATGAGTTTGATAACGCATAAACGTTTTATCTCTTGTAATGAAAACATCAAACATTACAAGAGGCTCATTGACAAGGCGAAAAAATGTGTCAATGACTTGATGGCTGAGTTCAACTCGGTCATCACGACGGTTACTGGGATTGGGGATCGTTTAGGGGCGGTCATTTTAGCCGAGATTCGAAATATTCATGCCTTTGATAATCCTGCTCAATTACAAGCTTTCGCTGGACTGGATTCTTCTATTTATCAGTCAGGTCAGATTGATTTAGCTGGAAGAATGGTCAAACGGGGTTCCCCTCATCTGCGGTAGGTACTCATACAAGCTGCCAAAGCATGCCCTCGCTTTTCACCTGCTTTTAAGGCCTATCTTAAGACTAAGTTAGAATAAGGAAAACATTACAATGTAGCCATCATCCACCTTGCAAAAAAACTTATCCGAACCCTGTTTTATATCCTAAAAAAGAGCTGCCATTTGACGAACAAAAAGTGATGTAATTTCTGAAATTAACACAGGATTACCTTTGAAAAAATGGACTTTTTCAAGGGCTTTTTGCCGTGCTCTAAAATCATCGCCAAATCATCAAATTGAAATAAGAAATAGTTTAGATAAAACTATTGACTTTTCTTATAGTTTGTCTTTCATTTCTGTGTTTCATAGATTTCACGGTAAACGGCATTGTTGGCAACCAAGTCTGCATGCGTGCCTTGACCAATCAATCGTCCTTGATTTAGAACCAAGATCTTGTCTGCATGGACAACCGAGCTAATTTTTTGAGCAATAATAATAGTTGTCGTACCCTTCAAATCCTTATTCAAAGCTTCTTGCACCAAGCGCTCTGATTTGGCATCCAAGGCTGAGGTCGAATCGTCAAAAATCAGAATACGTGGATTGCTGACAATCCCACGCGCAATCGACATCCTTTGTTTTTGTCCACCAGAGAAATTGGTTCCCCGTTCTTCAACTGGACTTTCAAAGGTTTTCTCCATACGATGAATGAATTCACTAGCCTGGGCAATATTGGCTGCGCGCTCCATTTCAAATAGAGTAGCATTTCCCTTCCCCTGTCTCAAGTTATCTGCAATCGTTCCACTAAAAAGAATGGCACGTTGGAGAACGATGGAAACTGTTTTACGCAGGGTTCCTTCACTCACTTCTCGAATATCCTTGCCACCGATTTTAATGGCCCCGTCCTGTGGATCAAAGAGACGTGGAATCAATTGAGCCAAAGTTGACTTTCCTGCACCAGTCGCTCCAACTACACCAACCATTTGACCAGGTTCAATAGTAAAGCTCACATCTTTCAGCATCGGTTCCTTGTCCATTGGATAGGTAAAGGTCACATTTTCAAAGCTAAGGCTTCCAACCAACTCTTCCTCTGGGATATCCTTGAAGGTCATAGCTGGCTCTGCGTCAAGAATTTCTCGAATACGACGCATGGAAATCATGGCACGGCTGACAGAATTTCCCAAAAATCCAACCATAACAATGGTAAAGATAATCTGGCTTAGGTAATTAACAAAAGAAGCGATGGAACCAACAACAGACGGATCCGATTGAACCATTCCCGCGACCAGCCAAATAGAGAGGAAGACCGCCCCGTAACCAACCAACATCATAAAGGGTTCCACTACTGAAAAGGCATAACCAATGTAAAGGTTTTGACCAAGAAGCTCGTCTGAGACCTCTGTAAACTTAGCAAATTGCTCTTTTTCTTGGACAAAGGACTTGACCACACGAACGCCACGTAAATTTTCCTTGGCAATGGCATTGATGCGCTCAAGAAGGGTTTGAAACTTGGCAAAACGAGGCCCCATCATTCCCATCATGACAGCAGTCAAACCAAAAATCAAGACTACCATGAGAACAATCACCCACCACAGAGAAGGTAAGGTTTGAACCGCTAGGATAAACGAACCGATGAACAAGAGGGGAAGTCTGAAAAGAATCTGGAAGGTCATCATGACAACGTTCTGAATCTGGTTGATATCATTTGTCATTCGAACGACTAGATTTCCCGCATTAAATTGTTCAATATCAGCATAAGAAAAGGTTTGAATTTTACGGAAGGCATCCTCCCGAAGGTCGGATGAAACTCCTTGGGCAATATAGGCTGCGAGGACAACATTGAGTCCACCAGCAACTAGACCGACTACGGCCACACCAATCAACCAAGCCCCGATACTATAAATAGCTTCATATTTCCCAGTAAGGAGGGCGCCTAAGACTTCCTGCAGATAACGCGGTTGCAGAAGTGAACTAGCAACCATCAAGCCTGTCATCAGGAGCGAAGCCAGGGCCTGCCACTTGTATGTTTTTATTTTCTGAATCAGCATACTTTCTCCTTAAAAAATAGACAAAAGGGAGCGACAATGCGTCAGCTCCTTTTCATTCTGTTTGTGTGATGTTATTCTAGCAAAAAAGTGGAGAATTGTCAAAGAAGTCTCCTTGATACAGCTAGATTAACTAGTGAGTCTTGGTTTTATAGTTTCTGTTTTAACTCTACTAAGACATTCATAACCTGCATAGGTGTCATATTATACACATCCAGTTTAGCTAATTCTGCTAGGATAGGATGCTCTTCTGCCCTATCAAAGAGTGAAATCTGTTCAGTGACAGCACTAGTTTGTCTCATGGGAGGAGGACTCTCTGTTCCTTGATTCTCTAGCTGAGTCAAAATCTTATCCGCCCTTGCTAAAAGGTCTGCTGGCAAGCCAGCAATCTTGGCAACATGGATACCGTAGGATTTATCAGCTGGTCCCGGTTCAATCTTGTGAAGGAAGGTGACCTGCCCATCCTGCTCCAAAGTTGCCACGTGGACATTGACCAAGTGTTGTAAACTAGACTCCAGACTAGTCAACTCATGGTAGTGGGTCGCAAAGAGGGTCTTAGATCCGATGTGCTCATGGATATATTCGATGATGGACTGAGCAAGAGCCATCCCGTCATAAGTTGCAGTTCCACGCCCCAATTCATCAAAGAGAATGAGAGAGTTCTTGGTCGCATGCGAAATGGCATTATTGGCCTCCATCATCTCCACCATGAAGGTTGACTGACCCGAAACCAAGTCATCTGCTGCTCCGATACGGGTAAAAATCGCATCAAAAATCGGTAAATGGGCACTTTCAGCAGGAACATAGGAACCCAGCTGGGCCATAACCGCCGTCATGGCTAACTGACGCATATAGGTAGACTTCCCACTCATGTTTGGCCCTGTAATCAGTTGAATACTGGTATCTTCTGCCATCTGAATCGTATTTGGAATATAGGTCTGAGCCCCCATAACCTTTTCAACGACAGCATGGCGCCCTTTCCGAATATCAATTTGTGAATCGTCACCAAACTCAGGTCGAATCAAATGCTGGGTTTCAGCCACAACCGCCAGACTCTGTAAGACATCAACCATCGCAATTCCTTGGGCTAGAGCTTGTAAACGCTGGATGTACTTGCCGACCTCTTCACGAATGCGCATAAATATTTCGTATTCGAGGTTGGCTGACTTCTCACGCGCCTCAAGCATATCTCCCTCGATACGGGCTAATTCTTCGGTTCCAAAGCGTTCTGAGTTTTTCAGCGTCGCCTTGCGGAAAAAGTGGGCTGGCACATTTCCTAGTTGCGAATTGGTCACATGAAAATAGTAGCCATCCTTTTTATTGTAGTCAATCTTGAGCGTGCTGATACCAGAGTTTTCTCGCTCCTTAGCCTCAATCTCAGCAATCCAGCTAGTCCCTTCTCTGAGAACGCAACGATACTTGTCTAAAGTCTCATCAAATCCAGTCCGGATAATTCCCCCATCTGTAATCACATGAGGAGCTTCAGGAGCAATCGCTGCGCTAATCAAACTCTCCAACTCAGGGATTGCATCCAGTTGTGCGATGAGATAGGCTAGAGCAGGTTGCTCCATCCCTTCTAAAATCGCACGAATCCGTGGCACACTAGACAAGGTAGTCGCCAACTGCAAGAGATCCTTTGGATTGGTTTTGCCAAAAGAAACACGACTAGCCAAGCGCTCAATGTCATAAACACCCTTGAGACTGTCTGTCAAGTCACTACGCTCAAAGAAATGGTCGAGAAAGACCTGCACTACTTCTTGACGTTGGACGATTCGTTCCTTATCAATCAAGGGGCGATGAATCCAAGAACGCAAGAGACGCATCCCCATAGCCGTTTTGGTTTCATCCAAAAGCCAGAAAAGACTGCCTTGTTTCTTACCTGAGCGAGCATTCTCAACCAAATCCAGACTAGCCTTGGTCGCATAATCCATCTGCAAGAAATCCTTAATTTCGTAGCGGATAACAGGTTTGAGGTGGTTCAATTCCCTCATCTGAGTCCGATGAACATACTGGAGCAGCTTACTAGATGCCGTTTGCTCCACCGTTGCCAATCGCAAATCCAATAAATGAAGGTCTTCAAAGCTTTCTTTTTCATAAGAGAGTACCAGATTCATCTGGCGGCTGAGGATTTGTTCTTCTTCCTCAGACAAGTCATAACCCAACACCACTTCTCGAGCCTTGAGGTTACGGATTTCCCCACAAACCAGCGTGAAATCCAAAAGACCTGTCACATAAAAGTCACCCGTCACCAAATCCATATAAGCTAGGCCAAATTGATTGCCTTCGCGGTCTATGGCAACCAAAAAATTATTCTGACTGTCCGGCTTACTGCTATCGACCACTGTCCCTGGCGTAATGACCTGAACAACCTCTCGTTTAACAACCCCAACTGCTTGTTTAGGATCTTCCATCTGCTCTGCGATAGCCACCTTATAACCCTGCTCAATCAAGACATCGATATACTGTTGGGCAGAATGATAGGGAACACCCGCCATAGGGATCGGATTGTCGGCATTCTTGTTGCGACTCGTTAAGGAAATTTCCAGAATCTGCGCAGCATTGACCGCATCCTCATAAAATAATTCATAAAAATCACCCATCCGAAAGAGCAAAAAAGCATCTGGATATTGCTTTTTAATATCCACATACTGTTGCATGCCGGGTGATAGCTTTTCTATCGCCATTTTCTGTCTCTCCTTTTCAAAAATAAGTCTTGAGAGCAACTCCCAAGACCTTACTTATCTTTCATCAAATCTAGCAAACGATCTTCCATGAGTTTGGCAACGTGCTGATCTCGACAAATAACCAATAAGGTATTGGCACCAGCAACTGTTCCTAAAATCCATTCATCCTTGTTTACATCTACAATATTTGCCAAAACAGAGGCTTCTCCCAATTTGGTATGAAGCACCAAGGTAAACTCTGCTCTTGCAACACCTTCTAAATGATGAGACAAAAATTCCACCAAATCAATCTTTTCTGTCTCATTTACTAGTACATAATACACCATATCATTTTTCTTGACCTTGGTCAAGCCGATTTCGCGCAAATCACGAGACAAGGTTGTCTGCGTCACACAAACATTGTGCGCCTCCAACCGATCTTGAATTTCTTTTTGTGTACTTAATTTCTCCTCAGTAATCATTTTTTTTATTAACTGATGACGATCTCTTTTTCTCATAAAATCCTCTTGCGTGCATATTTATAACTATATTTATAACCATATTATACCAAAAAAACAGGAGATTTCAAAAATTTTTTCTTCTTTCTTTAAAATTGTGATAAAATAGTAGAAAAGTCCAAAAAGGAGCTCTTAATGAATACAAAAGAATTGATTGCTAGCGAATTGGCTAGCATCATTGATAGCCTGGACCAAGAGGCTATTTTAAAGTTACTGGAAACCCCTAAAAACTCAGAAATGGGTGACATCGCTTTCCCTGCTTTTTCTCTTGCCAAAGTCGAACGTAAAGCACCACAAATGATTGCGGCTGAACTGGCTGAAAAAATGAACAGCCAAGCCTTTGAAAAAGTTGTCGCAACAGGACCTTACGTTAACTTTTTCCTTGATAAATCTGCCATTTCTGCTCAAGTATTGCAAGCTGTTACCACTGAAAAAGAACACTATGCTGACCAAAATATTGGCAAACAAGAAAATGTTGTTATCGACATGTCTAGTCCGAATATCGCTAAACCATTTTCTATTGGCCACCTGCGTTCAACTGTTATCGGAGATAGCTTGTCACATATTTTCCAAAAAATCGGTTATCAAACGGTCAAGGTCAACCATTTGGGAGACTGGGGTAAACAATTTGGGATGTTGATTGTTGCCTACAAAAAATGGGGCGACGAAGAAGCTGTAAAAGCTCATCCAATCGATGAACTCCTTAAACTCTATGTCCGCATCAACGCTGAAGCTGAAAATGACCCTAGCTTGGATGAAGAAGCGCGCGAATGGTTCCGTAAACTTGAAAATGGAGATGAGGAAGCTCTCGCTCTTTGGCAATGGTTCCGCGATGAAAGTTTAGTGGAATTTAACCGCCTTTACAATGAATTGAAGGTTGAATTTGACAGCTATAACGGAGAAGCCTTCTACAATGATAAGATGGATGCAGTTGTAGACATTCTTTCTGAAAAAGGACTACTTCTTGAATCAGAAGGTGCCCAAGTTGTGAATCTTGAGAAATACGGAATTGAACATCCAGCCCTTATCAAGAAATCTGATGGTGCAACTCTCTATATCACACGTGACTTGGCTGCAGCCCTTTACCGTAAAAACGAATACCAATTTGCTAAATCTATCTATGTCGTTGGTCAAGAACAATCTGCCCACTTTAAACAGCTCAAAGCTGTCTTGCAAGAGATGGGCTACGACTGGAGTGACGACATTACTCACGTTCCTTTTGGCTTGGTTACAAAAGAAGGGAAGAAGCTCTCTACTCGTAAAGGGAATGTCATCTTGCTAGAGCCTACTGTTGCAGAGGCTGTTAGCCGTGCCAAGGTCCAAATCGAGGCTAAAAATCCTGAATTGGAAAATAAAGATCAGGTAGCACATGCTGTTGGGGTTGGAGCCATTAAATTCTATGACCTCAAAACCGACCGTACAAATGGATACGACTTCGACCTAGAGGCTATGGTATCCTTCGAGGGTGAAACTGGACCTTACGTTCAATATGCCTACGCTCGTATCCAATCTATCTTACGCAAAGCCGATTTCAAACCAGAAACAGCTGGCAACTATAGCTTGAATGATACTGAAAGCTGGGAAATCATTAAACTCATTCAAGACTTCCCACGTATTATCAACCGTGCGGCAGATAACTTTGAACCTTCTATCATTGCTAAATTTGCAATTAGCCTGGCTCAATCCTTTAACAAATACTATGCACATACACGTATCTTGGATGAAAGCCCAGAACGCGACAGCCGTCTAGCCCTCAGCTACGCAACCGCAGTCGTTCTCAAAGAAGCCCTTCGCTTGCTTGGAGTAGAAGCGCCAGAGAAGATGTAAATCGCCAAAGTTACTTGATTGCAAAGCAATCTAAGTAACTAACGCCAAATCCTATTCGGACTTTGGCTAGGCGCTTCACTAGTTTTAGGACATAAATATGATCGATTTATGTCCTAAAACGTCGTAATCTTAAAGTTATTGGAACTAAAGTTCCTAATTGTTAGACGCTAGCCGCTTATATGCGAACTAGCTAACTGCTTCACTAGTCATGACCCCTAAATATAATCGATTTAGAGTCCATGACGTCGTAACCAGAGACACTTGCCTAAACGCTTCACTAATTCACCTAACCAAATAATAGACTTCCTGCAAAACTAGAATCCTAGTTCATGATTGATAATGCCAGCAATCAAATTCATTCGTAATCCGAAGTGTTTACGATGATTTCGATAGGTTGTTGAAATCATTTTAAACGTTTTTACTTTGGC
>ERZ1023411.49-NODE-49-length-15521-cov-46.736713_pt1 | contig 15521 bp, 1 predicted proteins | sample MGYA00380509_ERZ1023411 | MGnify/ENA primary metagenome ERZ1023411 (study PRJEB33173, sample SAMEA4830334) | metagenome | study: EMG produced TPA metagenomics assembly of the PRJEB25223 data set... | reverse complement strand
TTAATGCGGTGAAAGCGTCAATAACTATCAGCAATTAGAGTACTTTTAGGGTAATACCATTACACTTAATTAGTGAAGGTTTAGTATATAAAATATCCCCAAATGTGCCTATATCACTTTATTTATACCATAAATAAACCCCATGAATACTCATAAGGCTTATTTACACTAAAACCAAACGGATTAAAAGACATCTGTTACGGCATCAGCTGCCAAATCAACTGTTGTGATATTTTGGAATGAATCTACAATATCAAGCCCACCCATAGAAAATGGATTATTCCCAAATCTGTGTAGGATAGATGGGTCAGCAATACCTGCCTGCCCAAGTGCCTCTACTGCATAATGCTGTAATAACATGCTGGCAGGTTTTTCTTGGAATAAGGTATACAGTACACGCTGAAATCTTAAAAAGAATTTTAAGAATAATGCCATACCCATACGGCTTTGATACTCAAGCATTTTGTGCTGCGGTGCATCATAATTGATGAAAGTGTTTTGAGCATAAGTAGCAGAGTTGTCATAACTTAAACCTTGCTTTTGTTTATGCTCTACCAAGACAATCTTAGCTGCAAAATCAGAAAATTGCGTTGCATCTGACATGAACTTATACGCCTTTGTACTAGGAGACATTAATAAAAACTCCAAACTTGAACGAAGCGGTTTGGGTATTTTATCCCAACCATTTGCTAGAGTTTCTTCTAACTTAGAACCATAATAAGTGTCTGCTCCAATAATCTTAATATCATCAACAATACTACTCATAAAACCTGCTTGCATGTGCATGTGCATACGATGGTTTTTAAGGGCATGTTCTAACCTACGAATTTCCCCTTTGGTTTTTGTTTGATTACCTTGGGCTAATCTTAATTGTATCTTTTTATCTGCCAGTTGTTGCTCTAGCTTACGATATTCTCTGCCTTGAATCCAAGATTGAGTATAGCCTTTAGCAATATCAACAGGAGAGATACCGTGCATTAATAAAACCAAGGTATTAGAGATGATATTACCCCACAGTACATCTATGGTACGCATCACAATAAAGTCTTTAGCCAGTTTAACAAGTAGCTCATTTAATCGCTCTAATTGCAATACACGGTATTTGACTTTGGGTAGTTGTGTGCCAAAGGAGCTAAGCAGAGTATCAAACAAGATTTTGATGGTTCTTTCTAAGGGGTTTAAGTCCAAGACATGCTTATCCCATATACTTGATAAAGTAAAGTTACTAAAACCAAACGCCATATTAACCAGTTGTCTTCTGACAATGATGGGCTGGTTTTTACCATACAGAGCAGTTGCTTCTGCTCTAAAGTGGTAAGGCAGTGTACGCCATAATCTTTGTATTTCAGGGTTATTACTATCACGGCTTAAAATAACAAAGGTTTCAGGGTTTTTATCATAAGCATCTTGATAGTCCTGATACAGTGCTTTTGCCACGATTCTTTGTTGTTGTGTCAGTTTTGGTTTATAGTCCAATTCACTGTCCATTCTTGCCAATAACTCAATAAAATCATTATCTCTTTCTAAGAAATTGTTTTTACTATTTGCAGACATTTCATAATGAAAATTAATCAATGAACCATCTTCATTAAACGCAGGAATTAATGCCCCACTGGTTTTAAAAGGATTAAACTTATGTGGGTCAATAGTTGCATTTCTTTTTTCTACTTCAGCAACCTTGGCTTTAACAACTCGTGTAATTTCATGCCTTGTGTTATAAACATCATAAACAATACTCCCTTTAGCATGGGTATCTTTCATATCCAATGCCCCTGAAGAGTAGTTTTGATAATGGGCATCTTGGTGGTACATCATGCGTTTTTCACCTGTCAAATCAGATTTATCATGGGTTAAATCTTCTTGGAATAAGTCTTCCCAACCTTCATTTAACAGTTTTTTGTATTCATCTGAATTGGCTTCTACCCATTTTATTGAACGCAGTGGATTTACCTTTTCAGGCAAATATCCTTTTTGATAGGAGTATGGATTATCTTTGAAACCTTCTTTTGAACGTTTCACAATATCTTTATGATAAGTTAATAAAGATTTAATACCTTCTTTATTATCGTCAATAATCCGTGCAAGATTGATTTGCTCTTGTGGTGTCATATAAGACAAAGCATACAGTGTTGCAAGTTTATCAACAGTATCTTGAATGCCCTTAGGTGCAGTTGCTTTTTTATCAAAATAATAATGAATGATACTTTGAGCATTTTTAAGTAAATGTTCAGGACTGTGTTCTCTTAATAAATGAGAGCCTAATGTTTTTGTGTGCATGATTAAACCAGCTGAAGTTTTACGCTGTGTTGTCTCTTCAATGAATTTTTCAGCTTGTATAATTTCATGCTCCAATGCTGTACTATCAGATGCAAGTTTTAGTACTTTATCCATAGAATAGTGGTCTAATAAACCTGATACATCGGTACGTAGTAGCAGATTGGTAATGTTATGTCTGTCTTTAACATCTACATGACCCAACATATCATTTAACCGTGCTTTACTGGCAGTATAATCGTTTTCACGCAGTTTACCTAGTGTTTGGGTTACTCGTAACATTTTTTCTATGGTAGAGCTGACTTGGTCGTATCCACGCACTTCATTTAAGGTTTCCATGAATACCCCATATCTATGTTTTGATTGGGCTTCAGAGAATACAGATTCAAAAAACTGCATGGGGTCTTTAATCCCTTTGGCTTTTAATGTGCGTACAGTATCTTCTGATTCTAAGATATTTAAAATTTGTTTATTGCCTACTGCTGTTGCTACTGCACTTTTTGCACTACGCTTAACCAAATCAATGCCTTGAGTGGTTATTGTATTGATTGGGGTTAAAGGTTTTAGCATCAGATGGTACAAGCGAGTGAGTATATCCACATGCTTATTTCTCGCTTTGGTTTCAATATCAGCTAATCTATAAACCAAGGTATTTAGCTTATCTGCTCTGTCTTTACCTTGTACTTTTAGATAGGCTTCATTTAACCAGTTTAGTGCTTTGTCTATGTACTTGATGACTTCAGTAAACCAACTATCTTTATCATAAGTCTTTGTAGGTGTAATGACTTTGTTTAACTGCTGTTTAAACTTCTCATTGGTTGAAGCCAAGGCAATAAAACGATGAATTTGTTTGGGAATGTCTTTTTTGTTATCTGCAAACAGATAATTCCATTGTTTTTTAGCGATGATTTTTTCATCTTGGGTTGCATGTTTTTTATCTACCAAGAAATCATCAGGCTTCATAGACACTCTAACAGCGTCATAGATGGCTTGTACTTGTCTTAGTGGTATTGACCCCTTAGTAGGTTCTTGGAACGCTTCTGAGAGTAGATATATCGCTTCATAGGCGTGCATTTCTTTATCACTCATACTAAAGCCATGAGTGAGTGCATCGCTTGTTAGATTGCCTTTGGCTTTATCTACTTTGCTTTGATATTCCGATGACACTTGTTTGTGGTGTGAGATGAGTTTATCAAATAAAGTATTTAAATGCTCATTATGATCATCAGAGATAACTCCTTTATCTAATCTATGAAAAGTCTCATTAGAGCTAAAGTTATTGACGGTTTCGTTAATCTTAGCATCATCATTGATATTCACAGAGCTGTACTGTCTTGTGAATAAATCACTGTCATAAGATATGCCTTCAATTAATGTCATTGCATGAGCATTAATATCTTCAAACTGCTTGGCTTCTTGTTTACTCAAACCAAGAGCATCTTTAAACCAGTTGGTAATCTTATCTAGTTTTGCTTTTAATGATTTATACCATGGCGTATCTTTGGATTTATTAACCATAACAGGCAAACCAAGACTAAGCACCCAATTCATAAAGTTCATATCAGAGTAAAAATAAGCCATGAACTCAGATAAATTACTGCTTTGAATTTGTCTGTTATTGGTATCTGCTTTGGCTTGTGCTTGTTGTCTTAGATTTTCTAAGGCATCATAAGCTTGGCTTATTCTTGAAGCTTGCTTACTGTCCATGCCCCTTGTCAGCTGTTCTGCTGTTTTGAACATACGGTCAGCTGTCCCTGCATGTACCATCTCATGGGCGAGTATGGTTGCTGTATTGATGACTTCTTGCATACTACTTGGATAAGCGATGGCTTGTGATAGATAGATGGTCTTTTCAGATGCCACATAATACGCTGTGGCTTGCCCATTACTGGCATCAGGATTATGAGCCATATCCACATCATTTTGTATTTTGACTTGGATATCTGCATTGCCTTGTTTTAGGATACCACCCCACAAGCTCATCATGGCTTGGGCATACTTTGCTTGATTTTCAAGGTAAGGTGTCAGCTTACCTGTATTGATGACTTCTTTGAGCTTAACATTCAGCTGGTCTTTAAACTCAAATACAGATACGCCTGTCTTAGCTGCGTCATCAGTGCTACCTGTGTTACCTGTTTGCTTGGTTTGTGTTTTTTGTACCCCCTTAGTATGCGTTACCTTCATCACATCTTGCATGGCATCTACTGCTTTAGCTTTTAAGTCATCACCCATATAACCTTTAGATTTTTTATCTAATTTGCGTGTACCTATTAACGCTGTATTCACTGCTAATGAAGGGGTATCTGTTGTAGGTTGTAGAATACCTTGAGAATCTAATACATGCCAAGATTCTGTATGAATATCCCAAACATATACTTCTTTACCTAAAGCTCTAGCAAGCATTACTGCTGTATTAGTATCGCCTAAAATAGGGTACTGAGTTTCATTAGTATTGTTATGATTAATTTCTGTAACCGCAATGACTCTATCTGCACTAATCACTTGATACAGATTTCGTGCCTGCAGATTACCTGCAACATCATCTTTGAATTTTCTACCCAATAAGCTATTTACTGTCAGACGAGCTTGGTTTGTTATCTGCTCAGTCAAGCCATGTTGCCATGATTTTGAAGTCGCATTTAGTAGCTTAGGATTTATAAGTGAATCATACGCTCTAAAGTGAATTTGATTACCAAAGCCATTGGCATGAGCCACCTGTCCCCACATGACATCAGCACCTAGGGCTAATCCTGAATAGATACGATGGTCTGTAGGCTTATTGGCTTGTTGATTAGGTCTTGTTATTGTCAGGATTTCACGGCTTTGATTAAGCCAGTTATTAAGTATATCATCTTTAACACTGCCCACAAGATAACCATGACTTACCAACTTTGCAATCACAGATTTTGGTACAGACTTAGGGTTTTCAAAAGTAATCTCTGCCACGCCTGCTTTTAGTGCTTTATCCAGTTCTTTATGGGCTAAGATATTACCCAACTGTACCGCTGAATCATCAGCAGTCATATCACGGATTTTACCTATCAAGACTTTATCATCAGCAGTATAGTAGCCTGTAAATTGTCGTCTACTGTCTGTCCATTTCTTATCAGACTCAGATGAGATATATTTACTGTGCTGACTATTTTTGGGTGGCTGTCCAGTAGGTTTAATCGCTGTATCGTGATGAATGTCTAAGCTTAGTTTTTCTACCTGCTTAATTAGCTTTTTGATTTGTTTGGTAACGGCTTCTTGGTTTTTCTTGGCTTGCTCATTGTCCTGTTCAGTAACTTTATAAGCACCCCCCTGAAAACCATACTGATGGTTATACGCTAATTTTTGGATTTGACTAAGCTTACGGTAGTCTGCATTACCTGCTTTACGCACAACATCTATCATGACTTGCTTGGCAATCTCACCTGTCTTATCTGCTGTGTTTACTTTACTGTCTTGTTTTTCTACACTGACAGGGTTTAATGCGGTAATCATAGAAATCATGGCATCATATTTATCTTCAAATTTACCTTGTTTAATAAAACCGTCTAAGGCACTTAGCATCTGCACATCAGTGGTGGCATTGATGGTATTCATTGAGTAGTTTAATACCGTTTGATGAAATACTTGGTTCTGGTATTGTGCATTTTCTTGTGCGTGTTTGGTATTGGTAATTTTAGCATCATGAACATTCAAAGAGACCATTTTACCTGTAGCATTGGCTTTAGCGGCTGTTGTTGCATCTACGCCTTGCACCTGAATGGATTGACCTGATACACCTATATCACTAAAGCTTTGATAGCGTTCAGCCAAACTACGAGAAACCTTCACATACTCACCAGCAGAGCTTGATGCTAGTGTTTCTGTATTAATGGTATTATTTGATGAGCTGATACCGCTGATTGTTTGATACAGACTAATCTCAGAGCCCTCTATTGGTTTATCAAAATCACCTGTAAAGCTGATGGACGAATCAATAGTAGGTTTGATTTTATCCAATGGGTCTAATACTTTTTGTTGATATAGTGCTTTAGAGATACCCACAATATTAAAGGTATTTTCCACTTGAGCTTCAATAGCATCATTAAGCTCTTTAGCTTTGGTTTCATCAGACCAACCTTGCCATTTTTTATTGGCTTTTAGAGCATCTTGTTTTTGTTTTTGATATTTTTTATTCAGTGAATTTTTAATATAGCTCAAATCACTTTTGATGTGCTGACGGATATCTTCTTTGACTTCATTGGCAACCACTTGCTCCAGCTTTTGTTGCATCATAATAAAAGCACTAGAAGCCATGCCGTGCATGCCTGTAGTCAATCTACGAGCTTTGATTAAATCCCCTTGATAGTTGTTCAGTGCGTGATTAAGTACAGGACCAAACAAAGTATTATAGCTTTTTTGTAGATTAGCCATCTGCTTACCTGTAAACCAAAAAGATTTCAGTTTATTAATATCCACAACCCCATTATCAAAGGTAGGTAAGCTGACATCAGCAAATTCTATCAAGTTCTTATTATAAATTGTAATAGCATCTTCAATAGCTTTTAACTGTTCTTGATGCTCCTGTTGGCTTATCTCATGTGCTTGTGCTTGTTGGTTTAATGCTCTAGAGTCATTGTACGCACTCATCATTGTAGATTTGATGTCTGTCAAGCCTGCATCTACCGCAAGCATTTGTAAGCGTTTTACCCCTGCACTATAACCAAAAGGAATCAGCAAAGCCTTTAACAGTGAACGAGATTCAAAGGTAAATGATGGACTGACTTTAGTCATTATCTGATAGTCAAACCATTTATCGCCATTATTTGCATATACTTCATTAACAGCATCATTTAAAAAAGCCCTAAAACCAGTATAAAAATCACCCACATCTTTTATTGAACGGGTTTGTAGGAAGTCTTTTATACCATACTCTGTGGCAAACTGTTCATGGATTAACCCAAATCTTGCCAAGACTGTGGGATTATTCATCAATCCCATCAATACGGTTAAAATGGCAGAACCATTATTAATACCATCAGAACCAATGGCTAAGCCTGTGGTGAATTGTGTGTTAGTTTCTACTGCTTGCACATATTTAGTGTACTCAATCAATGCTCTTAGTGAGCTGGCTTCTGCTTCCCAGTGTTTGACAACTTTCAAGATAGCTTGTTTTTGAGTGTTACTTAATTTTTTTGGGTTATCTAATAACTGCTTAGTTGCTGTTACTGCGTTTTGTACATCAGCATCTGTATTTAGATAGTGCGTAAATGCTTCAATAAAATCTTTATCTTCAATCTTATCTACCGTAAAGCCTTCATAGTATTTGTCTTTGGTTTTAGGATTGTTTTGTAGATAGTCTTTGATATAGTCTTCTGTGCCTTCAGCAGATTCAGCAATTGCCTTGAAGAAATTACCCAATGCTGTTGCATTGCCTGATTCATCAATCAGATTGTCCATATCCATACTAAGCTCATTGGCTTTATGAGTTACGATATGACTGTTTAGATGACCCAATGCACGAGCAACTTTACTTGACTGCATGTCAAACATATTACTGTTATAGTGCATGCGAGTATTTTTAGCACTGTAGATATAATCCCAAAACTGTGGGTATTCACCGTGTTCATCTTTTTTTAAGCCAGTCATAAATGACAAAGCATTTTGTACTTCACGAGCTAAACCTGATGCACGAGATATGATGGATTTTTCATCAGAATCATGTGCTTTATCCAAATCTTCTTGGGTAACTTTTGCACCTATCAAATCATACAAAAAATCTTGGTCTATATCATTTAATGCTTCAACCACATCTGCCATTGACTTATCAATGTGTATGGGTTCTTCTTGCATTGTTTTAACCATGGCTTGTTGTGCTTTACTCATGGTATAGTTTGCACCACGAATCTTTGTGATGACTTTGTCAGGTTTAGTAAGTATTGGGTATCTTTGTCTGTCTTCACCACCAAAGACATCAGACAAATAACTTAATGCTCCTTGACTGTGTTCTTTGATTTCAGAAATCAGTGAGTCATTATATAATTCACCTGCTTTATTGGTGAATGAAACAAAATTTACTCTACCATACTCATTAGGTTCAAAGTCAGCTGTACCGCCTACTGCTAAAATATTATCATGATGTTCTTTAGAGCTGATGTGATGAAAACCAACCACATTTGCAGACTGCATAGCAGCCAATACCCAATCTCCCAATGACGCTTCTAGACGGCTCTGCATTTGCGTGGATATACTGTCATTGGCTTTTAAACCAAGTGTATTAACCACTTCCTTACCGAGTGTTAATGCCACATTATTGTGCAACTGTCCAATATGAGCATAAGTTTCCCAAATCTCTTTTGTGATATTTATGCTATCATCATCTACATTTAATAGTTTCTTAAAATCTCGTTCTAAGTTAGTGATATGACCTCCATCAGAATTGATGTAGTTATATGCAACCAATGCAAGAGCCGTTAAGGTATTTTCAGAGATTTCGCCAGCATCATCAACCATATACCCCTTTAAATCCCTAAACTGAGTATTTTCATGTTTGGTTTGAAAAGTCTTGGTTAAATGCTCAGCAAACTTATCCCTAAAAAATAAGAAATGGTTTACTTGCTTACGCTGTTTACGGTTAGGTTCTCTAATACCTAAACTATCTAAGCCTTTGTTTAAATCTGCTTTTAATTTACTGGCAAAATTAGTAATACTACTTAATGGTTTTTGTTTTGTGCTGTCTTGTTTAAAACCATCAGCAAACCAATTCTTTTGGTAGTAGTCATAAGGGCTCACATCTTTTGTGGTTTTATCCAAACCATTTACAGTTGTTTCTCCTTTTTCATTTGAGCTAAAATCTACCGTTGTTGTGTTTTGTACTTTAATAGCATCTGATTGTACTTGTAGTAAACGAGAGTATAGTGTCTGATTGGTTTTCTTGCTAAAACCAAAGAAATTACCTACAGATTTCACCATAGAACCAAACAGGCTAGATTTGCTTGGTTTGTTTGAGCTTTTATCAGGAATCTTATTTAAAAGATGAATCATCTTTTTATTACCCAAACCATACTCTAATAAAGTATCCAAGCTCTTTAACATGTACGGCACAAGCTCTAGCGTTTCATTGTCTGTGGTATAGTCGTTAAAATTGGTCTTATCCAGTTGAGCTACAATATCTTGTAGGTCTTTTTTAAGTTCTTTAGCAGATTTTGTTTTTTCTGCTTTTAACTCAGAACTTAAGTATTGGTTACTGGCTTTAATCATACCTCCAAGTAGTTGTTCATGTAGTGATTGTTTTGCTTTGGTGGATAGATGAATGTGATTGTTTTTGGCATCAAATAAGTTATCTTGATTACCTGTTTCACTCACAGATATTTTAATATCAGGAATATGATTTAATAAGGATTCAGTTAAGTGTCTGACTGCTTTAGCTTCTTTACTATCATCACCATCATCTAATGCCTTGATAATGTCATCATAATGGTCATCTAGTGCTAATGGTTCTTTTAAACCAGTAATATCTTTTAAGGTAAGATTTTCTGATTCAGGGTCTTTATATACTTCCCTTTCAAAGGTATTAGAATACTGTTCACCTGTCTCTTCATCATACTCAATTTGTGTAACTTCTTCTGTTCCTAAGGGCTGTTTTTGACTTAGGTCTAGGGTTCGTTTTTCTTTGTCTGCAGAGTTTATTGGGGATAGTAGCTTACCATGTCCTTTAGCGGTTTTACTGCTATCTACAGTAGAGCGGTTATCTGTATTTTGGTTTTGTGTTTTTGCGTCTATGTCATGACCTAAGATGTCTAATAAACCATCTTTGATTTGTTTATATAGCTTTGGTGCTGATGTTTTTAGATGGGTAGCAATACCTTGTTCATCTACTATAATCTGCTTACCTGCATCATGTGCTTGACGGATTTGGTCTAAAGTTGCATTAATCCGCCCTTGATGATAACTGGCATTGATGCCATCAGTAACATAGTCATGCCCATGTTTATTTTTACCTGCTAGGTTAAATGAAATAACATTTTCTGCGTCTGCGTATTGTCTGTCTTTAGCTGAGAGTGCATCTGTGGTTAAAAATATCTTATCAAGGTTTTGTGCACTTTCTGCTTTGATGTCATTAGTAAATTTAACACTTGGCTTAGGCAGTACGACTTGACCATCTTCATTTGTTGTTAGTTTTTGGATAAAGTCTTGTGCTTCTGCTTTATCTTCAGGAATATTATCTACAATGGCTTTGATGATGTTTTTATCACCAATCTGTTTTGTCTGTCCTGCTTGGTCTGCATAGACTTTCTTACCTTTCAAATCTATCAAAGCGTCCAAGAAACCTTCTATCGTTTGTGCTTTATCTTGTAGGGTATCAAGATAGCGTTTAGCTCCTTCTTCCAAGCTTGCTACACTAAACTTATTGGGTTTTGTCGTATTGACATTAAATGGGTTACCAAGCCAACCGTCATGACCAATGTGCTTAGTTTTGGTTACACTGGACAATGAAAATAATCCACCAACCAAAGATGTCCCACGACCTACATACACACCATTATTCGTATCTACTGACTTTCTGTCTTTACTATGGATAAAGTTAATACCATCGTTGGCTGTTGGGGTTTTACTATCTTGATTGTCATCTTGATTGTTGTTTTGATTATCAGTACCTGTATCAGTACCAATACTTGTTTTTTGATTATTAATGGGCAGTTGGTATTTCTTACCATTTACCCCAACCATTGCCCATAGCTGATTTGCTTTATCTTTTAGTATGCCTGTCAGGGTTACAAGGTTACCTGTTTCATTGGCTTTATCTTGCAGGGTTTGTGTTGTTGGATTATTTATATCCAAGCCAACTTCATTCGCCATAGAATGAAAGTCATCATACAACTTACCTTTAATCTGTCTTGTCTGACCATCAGAAAATTTCTTGGTGCTGCTAAAACTGGTGAGTTCACCATCATCTGTTTGTTGTGTATGGCTTTGAGCGTTTGAGATGGTTATGTTAGTATTAGTATTATTATTATCATTATTACCATTGTCATCGCTATCATTACTGTCGTTATTAGTATCAGTCGTATTGGTATTGTTATTACTTTGTGTTTGTATGGGTGTAATGGGTTTAAGTTGATTATTAAATGCACTAAACTCATCACCATAAAAATTACTGATTGTATTTTCCCAGTTCTGATAAAACTCAGTCAATAATGACGCTTCTTGATTAACAGTTTCTTGTAAGCGTTTAGAGATATTGCCTTGTAGTACCAGCCTATTACCTCTATTGGCTTTGCCATAGACTTCTTTATTTTCAGCCACGCTCCAAGTGTTGTTATTATCCACAACCAAATAAACAGGATTATTACTTGATGAGTTATCAATGTGCTGATTAATCAAATCTGCTTTACTGGTGTGATTACTTACCCAGTTATTTAATTGGGTAAAGCTTTTTGTTAGTAGTTTGCTTTGATTATTTGCAACTGCTTGGGTGAGTTCTTCATTATACTGTTTGATGCCTTTATGGTTGATTTGTTTATGACTGCCTTGTAACCCATAAAGTACTTGTTCATGGACATTCGCCAAATCACTGCTGTTTGCCAGTTTGGTATTAAAGTCATTTAACTTACGCAAGCTATTTGCTTGCTCAGGGGTAAAGATACCTTGTTGTTGTAGATAGTCCACATCACGGATATTAATAGATGAATGTTGGATATCTTTAAAGCCAGTAGACTGATTATTTGCTTTTTTATCTTTAGCAAATTGAGACCCTTTAAAGATTTCACTATCTGCAAATAGATCTTGTTCACCAAAGTAATCATCAGCAGTGATTGTTTTCTTGGTTCTTTGGTTAATAATGCGTTCTTCTACATCATCATCAACATCATGATACTGTTGCCTTGGTTTAAATACTCTTTTTAGAGCATCAGATAAACTGATATTACCAGCTTTATCATCATCATCAAAGTCATCTTGTTCTTGGTTGTTGAATTTACCTAAAGTATCTCCCAAAGAATCTGATTGAGCATTTTGAGCGTTAAGAAAACTTTCTCTTAGGTTTTCAGGTAGTGCATTTAGTAGTGTTTCTTTGGCGTGTTTAATGCTAAAGATGTTGGTTTTATCTGTGTCGCTTAAGCTTTCATCTGCTTGAATCTCTTCTTGTGTCAGTTCATCTTTAGCTAGGATATCTAACACAGAGCGTTTTGTTTGCGTATTGGCTTGTTGCTCTTGCTGTTGTTCTAACTCATTTTTAATGATCTCATTTTCTTTTAACTCATCTAAAGTTTGGGTGAGTGTGTCAATCTGTGTTTGAAGCTGTTGAGATTTTTCTTCATTTTGTTCTTGTTCTTCTTTCTTTAACAGTTTAGATAAAAAGCTTTCACCCCAATCAATCACATCATCTACATTATCCCATAAAGTTTGATTAGCTGTCTGACTATTGGTAGTATCGTGGTTTACACCTAACGCATGAGCCATGATGTTCTCTACATATTTTAAGGTTTCACCAGTACCTTTACTCCAAGCAGTGGACATCACACCACCACCATTACCAGTACCATCTTTTCCCCAATGCTTTTTGACATTACCTTCGCCTGTATTATAAGCGGCTAATGCTTTTGCCCAGTCTCCATTAAATTTTTTTAACAGGTCTTTCATATAACGAGCTTGAGCGTTTATCTGACTTTTGGCATCACCTTCTTTTGCTCCATAAGTCTTTGCAGTGCTTGGTATAAACTGAGTTAAACCAAAAGCACCGCTTGATTGGTTTTTAGCATTAAGATTAAAACCACTTTCTTGAGCAATCTGCATTTTTAGGATTTGTTGTTCTTGTTGGCTAAAACCATAAGCAGAATAGATTTCTGAAATCAAACCATCATATTGGTTATTGTCTGATAACTTACGGTGAACTTTAGTCTTACCCCAAGAATAATTAATATTGTCTAGATTGCTCTGTGTGCTTGTATTTTGACGATTGTTCTTATTCCCTGCCAAAACCATATCAGATAGTTTAATATTGTTAGGGTGGGCTTTATACTGCTTCTCAGCTTCACCACTACGATAGTTACCTAGTACTTGAAAACCAAAGCCGTACGCTTCTGCTTTTTGTTTAAGCTTGTTATTTACTTGGCTTGCAAGTGTTGTATTGTCTTTGAAATTATCTGCAATCCCCAAGACGACAACATTTGCTCCTGATTCAGAAAGCAGTTTTAACTGCTTATCTACATTTGTCCAATCTGTTACATTATTACTTAAGCCAGTAGATAACACCACAGTTTTACCAGTCAGTCCGCCATTGCTTGATGCTTTTTGTAGTGTGTTTAATACCTTTTTAGGATTATGTCCATTAGTCGCTAGATTAGATTGTTTATAGCCACGAGCAATACTATCACCCACAAATAAAGCGTTATTATCTACTTTGTTATTACCATTACTATTGGATTGTAGCTTACCTGTTGTGCTTGTTTGCCCAGTTTCAGACTCAGTTTGAAGCTGTTTTAGTTGCTCTGTCAGTTGTTGTTTTTGGTTTAATAACGCTTCTAGTGAATTTGTGATATTCGTGAGTGTGTCATTACTTTGTTTGCCCTTTTTATTAACAAGGTCTTTTAACAGCTGATTTCTTTGTAAAAATTCAGGTAAGATGGTATTGAGATAATCTTCTTTTTGTTTATTGGCTTTATATTTTTGTTTTTCTGTTTTAGCATTATTAATTTGTTCATCTAAGACAGATAACCGTTCAGTTGCACTTTTCATTGTTTGTACATAGTTATCCAAGCCCAAATCTTGCTGAGTCTCATCATCTGAATTTAGTTGTGAATGTGCTTCTGATAGTTTTCTATTTGGGTTATATTTAGGGTGTCTTGGGTCATCTGCATGGTTTTTATTGCGTTCTTGTACTTTTGATAACTCTTCTAGGGTTTTATTAGCTACAGCCTTTGCTCCTGATTGAGCTGTATCAGCAGTAGTCTCTAATGACAATGTACCTATATTTGCAGTTGTACTTAATGCACCGCCACTAGCAAATGCTTTACCTGCACCATCAAGCAACGCTTTATTTTGTCCATAGTTACTGGCACTATTTTCTATAACTTCAGCAACACCTTCAAAAAAGGCATCTTTACCTAAATCTTTTATTTTATTAGCGATACCATCTTTTGCTACTTTATTCTTTATTTTGTCTTTTAAGATGGTATTATAAATAATATTATCAATAGTATTGGGGACTTTAAACGAACCTATATCTACAGTACTTGCTAAAGCATTTAAACCCACAACACCAGCTAACTTATCAACATCAATTACCCTACCTGTGTTTTCAAATCTCTCATGAGCTACACTACCTGTTTTAAGTGCAGTACTTGTTCCTATAGCAGAAAGCAAAATAGGTACACGACTTGCTCCACCAGTTGCTACAGCTGCTGCTGCTTCTACAGTCATTTGCGGTGCAGATTCACCTAATAAAACAGCAGCTACTCTTGGGTTTTTAACAAAAACATCAAGCGTCTCTTGTGCATCTTTGAAGAAGTTTCCTGTATTACCTGCTTGATTATAGGCGTTTAGTGCTTGTTTAGTTTTATCGCTGTAAGCGTTTTCCTGTTTTTTTACAAAGGCATCAATACCTAATTTGGTATTTAAGTCTTCTATATGTTGTTTATGTTTACTTTGGGCTTCAATACGCTCTTGTACTTCTTTTTGTCGTTGTTCTCTTGATACTTCAGTTGGTTTAACCAATCCCCCAGAGAAGTCTGTTGCATCTCTTAGGGTTTGTGCGTCTATAGGTTTTGAGCCTTGTGCATATAGACCTACCAAACTTTGCCCAACATTACCAGCACCCTTTTTGAGTGCAGTGCCTATATCGTCTAGTAATGTGGGTTCAGAGGTATAGGTTGCATTAGCTTCTTCTTGTAACTGTTCTATCCCTTTATCCCAGTTAAATTGTACTTTAAAATCACCTTCAAGGGTGGGTAATATTGGGTTATTACTCACCAAAGTAGGTTGTATATAGTTAGAAGGCTGCTTATTTGTTTGTTGCTTATTTAACTCAAGCTGTTTTCTTACTTTTTCAACTCGTTCATTTGCTCGTTTTACTGCTTTATCAAAATCAGTTGCCATAAATTTACCTGTTTAGTTAGCGTTAAATAATCCCAAGTTTACATTCACTGATGAAAACATACCTAATCTGCGTCTTTCAGACGCCGTTGTGCGTTGTTTTTTAATCTACTAATCCACCAAACCTTTAGGAGTAATCCCATGAATATCACCAAAATTGATACACTCATTTCAAGCTTTTCTGA
>ERZ1023411.48-NODE-48-length-15666-cov-13.596310_pt1 | contig 15666 bp, 3 predicted proteins | sample MGYA00380509_ERZ1023411 | MGnify/ENA primary metagenome ERZ1023411 (study PRJEB33173, sample SAMEA4830334) | metagenome | study: EMG produced TPA metagenomics assembly of the PRJEB25223 data set... | reverse complement strand
GTCTTTAAAACCTTTCTAAAGAACAAAGAGAAAATCGTCAACGCCCTTCAACTACCCTATTCAAACGCCAAATTGGAAGCGACCAATAATCTCATCAAACTTATCAAGCGCAATGCCTTTGGTTTTCGGAACTTTGAAAACTTCAAAAAACGGATTTTTATCGCTCTGAATATCAAAAAAGAAAGGACAAAATTTGTCCTTTCTCGAGCTTAGCTTTTTTTCAACCCACTACAGTTGACAAAGAGTCTAAAAAGCCATCAAATGATGACTTTTCAGAGGGAGCAAAAAACTGTTCCCGTCATATTATGAACCAAAAGAACTAAACTACCAACAGCTAATAGGCCTAAAGCTGTAAGCGCAGAAGTTGATGAACCTGTTGCAGGAAGAGTTTCCTGCTGATAAATAAGAGCATAACTTACTTCATTATCAGTAGGAATTCCTGCTTGAATCTTGGTTTGTTCTTCATCACCTTTTTAAACTTTATTTCCTAATAGTAAACACTATTTTTTATTCTCAAAAATTGAACTTCTAAAATCATTTGTTTGGTCAAGATAGGCTTTAAAGATTGCTCTCTTCAACTTATGAACTGCACTGTCTATTTCTGGATTATAGTTATACCAATGAGGAGTTTCTGTATCCTTGAGAACAGCTTGGTCCATGAGGGCTTGCAATTCACTCACTCGATTGATGGTCTTGGTCGCATAGTTTGGCCATGGTTTTGTCGGATCTTTAAAGGTCACCTGCTTCAAGTTCCCAAACTGCTTCACACGTTCATCATACATAGCTTTCTTGAAATCCGCCCAAGAAGAATACTTCCCTTCAAATACCTTGTCCAATACAAGTTTATCGGTCACCAATCCTCGTTCTTTAGCATAGAGATTGATGGTTTTACCTTTTTGTTTGGCAACTTCTTCGTACTGGTTGGAGATATAAGGTACCATTCCATCCTTAAAGCCTTTGGCAGCCAAAAGTTCGTACGCAATCCTACGTCCCATAAGGTCCCCTGGTGTGCCTTTCTCACTGCTGAGAGCTGAATAGATTGGGGCAAAGAGTTTGATGGTATAGTAGCCATTTCGTTCATAGTCGCCAGACTGGTACTCACGAGCTGATAAGATGTTGTGGTCAATCAAACTTTCAAAACTATTCAGGTTTCGGGCCTCTGCTTCTGTCAATTCTTTGACTACGTTAGTGGCATAAACCTCATTTCCATCTGCTGGATCTTTCACATACTTGTTCTCAATTTTTCTGAGAGCCGCCATTTTCTGGTAAACACTTAGTTTATTAACGATTGACTGCCCTTCGAGATATTCCAGCATGTAGATAAGGTCAAACATGTTATGGACATAGTTCTGAAGATCTGCTGCGTCATTAAATCTTGTAGTTGGATCAAGTACTTGCAATCGCTGACCTTCTGTACTATCTGATGTTTTATGTTTCAGGATAGAGTTGATGGTAATGGTTGCGTCACTTGGGTGGTCAGGAGCTTGCAATAAGCCTTTTGCGAAGAACTCCGGTCCTAAGCCACTTCTTCGACCATAGCCACCAAGGTAAATATCCTGATCTGAATCATGGGTCATCTCATGGGTATAGGTGATAGCTCCATCCTTATCTAGCATGCGATACCCCATATAATATACTGCATCCCCTGTAGCATAAGCACCGTGTCCATTATGACCAACTTTATTTCCAACAGGACCAAAGAAATATTTCATCGCAGGATTTGGATCATCAAAACTTGCTACTTTTGTAGCTTTCCCTACGGTATTATCATCGCCAAGTTTATAAGCATCGTAAAGCAAAATATTTCTATAAAGTTTTTCACGTACATTGTTGTCTAAAATACGATACCAATAATCGTAGTGATCTCGCTGACGTTTGGCTGTTTCACGTGCATTTTCTTCAACAAAATCATTGAGGTCCTTGCCTGCTTTGTGCTCACTATTGCGGTAACGATCATAAGCTCCAAATCCTAGACTAGAGATGGTCGAGATGACAAAGACTGATTTCTCCGGCAAGGTTAGGAGCGGCAAGACCATATTGCGGTATTTCCATGTGGCACTAGTGATACGGTCATAGACACCAATAGAATACTTAGTGCCAACTAGTTCTTGCTTCGTTTTCACCTCTTCGATATTGGATTTTTCTTCGACAATGTAAGCCTTAGTCTGTGATTTAAACCAGTCATTATTGGTTTTATCTGGTAGAAAGACTTTTCGGTAATTTTCCAACGTGCTAAACAAATCTGTCGTTCCATGATGGCTGGCAAGGCTGATAGCATAAGTATCGACATTGTTTTTAGCAAGAAGATTGTTAAAGCCAGATTTACCTAACTCAATCAGAGTATCTAATGGTGAAGTATTTCCTTTACCAAAGAAGTCCGGATGATACATAACTAGGTCTTTGACATTCACCTGACCATAGCTAAAGTTATACCAACGTTCTAAATAAGTTAAACCGAGTAGTAAGGCTTCCTTATTGTTCTTGATTTTATCTACAAGATAGCCTCTGGTAACTGGGTTGTCACCAGCAAGTCCAGCATCTGCAGACAAGAGTTTTTTCAAACTGTTTGCCAAATCTTGCTTTGTTTTGGTAAACTGGTCTTCCATATAGAGCTCAGTTTGCTTGACCTCTGGAGAAATTCCGAGTGTCTTTCTGATAGCTTCTGAATCGTAGGCAACCTGCTGTAATTCAGGTAAAACTTGATTGATGATAGAGTCTTGGTCATACAAGAATTGATTTGGCGTATAGAGAAGCCCACTATCTCCAATGCTATATTCTGCCAAATTGGCAAAATCATCCTGGTACCTGAGATCAAACTTTTCAGATGAATGGTCCTTGTAGTGAAGCAAGAGTTTGTTTGCAGTCTGTTTGTTGGAAATAATATCTGTGATTACTTGGTCATCCTTCATCATAACTGCAGACAAGAGTTCTTTTTGATATAAGATACTGTTCTCCTTAACCAGGTTTCCGTATTTCACGATGGTCGCCTTGTTATAGAAAGGTAACAATTTTTCAATGTTCTTATAAACCAAAGCACGGTTGGCTTGATAATGGGCTATCTTAGAAAAATCACTGTCTTTCTTACCGCTTGTTGAGAGGGGTTCCACTATTGGTGGAGTGAGAAGATTGATTTCTGCTTTTTTGCTTGCAATTTGAGAAGCATCTAGCATTGTTCCTCTTTCCTCAAAGGATTCTTTGCTGACGACCTCATCCTTCTCTAAAGTGACATTGAAAACTTTATTCGCTTTATTACTAAATGCATCAGTAATTTTCATTCCATTATAATGGTAACCACTAATGGCATTTCCATTAGTTACATTGACATCACTAAGCACATTAGTCAATCTTCCAGCATGATTTTCACTATTTGATTCACGATCCCATAAGTTACCTGCTATACCAGCAACTTTTCCAAAACGTTGGCTATTATTAATATCCCCTTCAGAATAGCTATTCTGAATATGCGCATCTTTGTCTACAAGACCAGCGATACCTCCAACGGTCTGGTCAGAACTATTTGTATTTGATGAAATGACCACTGTTGATTTTGAGCTGTTAATAGATGCTCTATCTCCAGTTAAATGTCCTACTAAACCACCAATATTATATGCTGATTTCGTTTCATAAGTATTAACAATTCTTCCAGTAAAACTACTATTTGTGATATTGGATTGATCCACTTTAGCCACTAAACCACCAATACCACGTTCACCGGCAAGTACACCATCCACATGAACTTGCTTAATTTTTGTGTTATTCTGAGCTTCATTTGCCAGTGAACCGATATCATCTTTCCCTGAAATAGCAACATTTTTTAGACTCAACTTTTCTATTGTGGCCCCTCTCAAGCTTTCAAAAAGAGGCTTTTTCAAGTTGTAAATAGCATAATGCTTACCATCTTTTTCACCAATCAACTGACCAGTAAAGGTTCCCTTGATATAGGATTTATCATCAGTACCAAGCTCCACTTCGTTAGCATTTAAACTTGCTGCTAAATGATAAGTTCCTGCCAGATTTTGATTTATAGCATTTACTAGATTACTAAAGGAAGTAAAGTTTGTCTTTTCTTCGGTCTTCTTTTTATCTAAGTAGAAAGTAAAATTATTAGTATATTTATTTTCAAGTTCTTGTTGAAGTTTTTCAGCTTTAGCTGTAATTTTATAAACTTGCTTACCATCTTTAGTTTCTTCCACAATTGATTCTACTGGTAGATAGACATCTTTAAATGCTGAAGATTTTACCTTGACAAAGTAAGTATCCGTATTCTCTGGAATTCCATCCAATGAAACATGTTGTCTGTAGGTTCCATTCGTCTGACTATACAACTCAATATCAGAAACATTTCTTAATTCGAGTTTTTTCTCTGGTTCTGTTTGTCCATTCTCTGATGTTGTATTACCTGAATTTTCTGGTTTTGTTGCAGTTCCGTTTTTTTCTGGTTGATTTGATTCTTCAACTGGTGGTTTTGAATCACTAGGTTTATTGGATACTTCTCCAGTATTTTCGTTAGCTATTTTCCCAGAGTTTGTTTGTGTTTCTTCTGCAGGTTGAACTGGTTTTTCTGTTTCTTGATTTGAGGTACCTTCTACTGTGCCTTCATTTGGATTTACTGGAACTTCTTCTACAGTTTTTTCTGAATTTTCATTTTTAGAGTCATTATGTTCTGGTTTATTTGATTCTCCAACTGAGGTTGTCGAATCACTAGGATTACTGGACACTTCCCCAGTATTTTCGCTAGATGTATCTGGTGATACTTTCTCTGAATTCGTTGTTGATTCTTCTGCAGGTTGAACTGTATTTTCTGCTTCTTGAATTGAGGTTCCTTCTGTAGTACCTTCATTTGGATTTACTGGTGTTTCTTCTGTTGGTTTTACTGGAACTTCTTCTACAGTTTTTTCTGAATTTTCATTTTTAGAGTCATTATGTTCTGGTTTATTTGATTCTCCAACTGAGGTTGTCGAATCACTAGGATTACTGGACACTTCCCCAGTATTTTCGCTAGATGTATCTGGTGATACTTTCTCTGAATTCGTTGTTGATTCTTCTGCAGGTTGAACTGTATTTTCTGCTTCTTGAATTGAGGTTCCTTCTGTAGTACCTTCATTTGGATTTACTGGTGTTTCTTCTGTTGGTTTTACTGGAACTTCTTCAGTTTTTTCTGGACCTTGTTCTTTGGTCTTCTCAACCGGAGTTTCAGGTTTTACTTGCTCAATATTACCCTTATATTCTGGCAATGGGGCTACCTGCTCTGGTTCACCTTTATCACTTACCACAGTATCTGGCGACTCTGGTTGAACCTCAGTCTCACCTTTGTCGGTCACAACTGCTTCGGGTAATGTCGGTTGAACTTCTGGTTCGCCTTTATCACTTACTACAGCTTCGGGCAACTCAGGCTGAATTGCGGGTTCAACAATAGCTCCAGACTGTACGTCCTTATGTTCTACACCAGTCTCAGGTTGTTCCTTTATAACTTGAGTTTTTTTAGTACCTTTTTCGACTATTCTTGGACTAGGCGCAGTCGTTGAAGTTGAAACAATTTCTCGCGAAACTTCTTCCTTGTTTACAGAGAATATTCTGACGATTTCAACTTTCTTACCTAATTTACCTTCTTGTTTTACTCTTACAGTTCCTTCAGCTAAATCAGGATTTTCTTGAATTTCTTCTTGAAAATCTATTTTTGTCTCTATAGTTTCCTCACGATATAAGAGTTCAGGTTTGTTCAATTGACCTGATAAAACTTCATCCTGTGGATTTAATGTATTTACCCCAGTCTTTTCTTTTGGAGAAATCTTCTCCTCTTTCTTCGTTTCTAGATTCTTATGTTCGGCTAATTGTTCTTGAGAATCTGAAGATTGTTTCTCTTCTTTTCTTGGATTGATTAATTCAGTAGAGAAAGGTTTTTCAACTACTTGAACTTCTGTCGGCTTAGTTGAAGAAACAGGTGTTTGTTCCTGAATAGCTTGTACTGTTGATGGATGGTCTACAAAATTTGGTGTAACATTATAATCCACCTTTTGTTGTTTTGTAGGAGTGGCTGCTGATTTTTCTTGATTACTTACTTCAAAATCAGAAGTCGTTTTTCCCTCTTTGATATATCCAATATAAGTGTAACCTGAAATCTCTTTAGGAAGAGGTAATTTTTCTCCAGAGGTCAATTCATAGTCCGTATTGTAATTTAGCAAAAGATGATTTTCTAAAGCATGGACTGAAACTAAGACACCATTTCCCATTCCCGCAACCAATACTAAATGTAATACCGTTTTATTCTTAACCTTTTTCTTGGAAACAGCAAAAATTAAAATTCCCAGAGCAGCTAAGCTAGCACCAGCAACTAGGGCTTGCCTCTCATTCTTGCTTCCAGTATTTGGTAATTCCGCCAGTTGGTTTTGAGAATTTAACTTATAAACAAGATAATAAGTTTCATCATCATTCTCCACGTATGTCGGAATATCATAGACAAGCTGCTTCTTTTCTTCTGATGATAGCTCTGAATCTGCCACATATTTATAGTGAACTCCCGCAGTTTCTTGAGCATCCACAGATGAACTAGCTAATACAGACATAAAAAATAAACTTGAAATCGTTGCAGATACAAGTCCTACTGATAATTTTCTAAATGAAAAACGCTCTTGTTTTTCACCAAAATACTTTTCCATTATTCCTCCTTGAAATAAAATTTATATATGTTACAAAGACCTTTATTATATTAGTGTATTATCTATTATCTATAGAAAAGGCAGTATACCTTAATTATACTCTTAATTTACAAAAAAGTCTTAAAATTGAGATGCGCTTTCATACTTTGTTTTATATTATTTGGGGGTACAATAACACCTACCATGAAATTTACACGGTAGGTGTTACTCATATCACTAATCGTTCTAAAAATGGTTTGAGGCAGTTGAGGAGAATTCCTTCTATCCAGCTTCCTTGTGCTGATGAGCGATGGTCTTCCTGCAGGCTTTTTTTTAGAAAATCTCGGACTTGTTCTGGTGCGATTTCAAATTCAAAGGCTTTCATTTTATAGAAAAAGTCGATGAGATGATCTGACAGGTATTCAGTTGAAAAGGGTACTTCACCACTTTTTCGATATTCTAATAAGAGTCTAGAAAATCGAGCTTTTTCTTCAGGAAGCTCACGAAAATAGGAATTGAGGAGCCAAGTCTGCTTCTGTTTTCTTTCAATTGGATCCTGACAGGCAATTCGTTGGTCTTTTTCCAGCTCTTTTTGGTATTGTTTGGCCTTGATAGCTCGTTCTGCTCTATTTTTACCAAAAAGAATTTTTTCCCACTTGCGTTCTTCTTGAGTCAGGGTCTCTGTAAAGCCAAAGTAATCTTGATAAGCACGCTCTGCGGGTCCCATGGCTAGAACCAGATTGTCTGCATATTGCTTGGCGATTTTATCCCTCTTCTTGCGTTCTTTCTCTGCCTGGATACGGAGTTCTTGTTCGTAGTCAATTTTCTCCTTGCCTAGCTTGACAAGGTAGAGTTGGTCATCCGATTTCCCAAGTAAAAAGGGTTTGATACACTTTTCAAGGACTTCTTCCATCCGAGCCTTTTTCTTTGGTTCCGCCTTGGTCCAACTTCCTCCCTGAAAGACTTCTAGGAAAAGCTGGTAGTCTCTCTCAGGCGCAAATTGATTGCCACGATTGGGTTTGAAAACACCTTTTTCCCAGAGCCATTTTAGAAGTCGCTCGTCAAAGTCACTTTTATTGACCTTGATTTTTTCCTTTTTCTGAGCTTTTCTGGTTAGATTTTCAACCTTTCTAAGCAGTTTTTCTTCCTCTTCCAATTGCTGGTCAAGGGACAATCGATGAAAATGACGAACACAGTCGCTACCAATTGGAAAGAGGCGTTGACCTGTGACACCGTTAAAGAGTTCATAAGCGTATTTGATGGCATTTCCACAGACACAATTGCTACGGCCGATACCGTTAAAAATAAAGGAAACTTCATTCCATTCCTTGGTAGCTTGTTCCCAAGTATCCGCTTTCGAAGCCTGTAAAACTGCATCGTGCAGGGATTTTCTAACTGGAAGTGTCATGAGGTCTCCTTTCTAATACTCAATAAAAATCAAAGAGCAAACTAGAAAGCTAGCCGCAATCAGCTCAAAACACTGTTTTGAGGTTGTGGATAGAACTGGCGAAGTCAGTAACCATATATACAGCAAGGCGAAGCTGACGTGGTTTGAAGAGATTTTCAAAGAGTATAAGTTATACTTTTACAACTTGAACCTCGTCTTTACCGAGTAAAATCAAGTATTTTTCAATATTTTCAATCGAATAGGCTCGTGATAAAGCCTCTTCGTATAGAGCTAACTGACCACGATAGCGGTCTACGAGTTGACTTGGTTCATCATAGCGGTCTGTCTTGTAGTCGAACAGAACAATTTTGTTTTCGTAAAGCAGATAGCCATCAAGGATACCACGGACAACAAAGTCTTCCTGACTCTTTTGGTCTCGTTTGAGCATGGAGAAAGGTTGCTCGCGATAGAGATGGTCGGTATTAGCAAGAATTTCCTGACCGAGTACTGTGTCAAAGAAAGCAAGAATTTTATCAAGATTGATCTTGTCTCTGACAGCTTGGCTAGTTTGAACTTGTTTGAGTGTTTCTGTTAGGCTAGCAAGGGTTAGTTGCTGGCTGAGGTCAATTCTCTGCATGAGTTCGTGAGTAGCACTACCAATCTCAGCTCCAGTTACCTTTTCTTTGGTTGAAAAATCTGGCAAATCGAAGCTGATTTTCTTGCCTACTGACTGACCTTGACCAGCAATCTCGACACCTTCCATATCCATAACTGGTTCGTAGAATTTCTTGATTTGACTTGGGGTTTGAACACTAGGAAGTTCAATAGCTGCGCGGTGAAGAGTATTATAAACTTCCACCTCCTTCAGCATTTCCAGAGCTTCTTTGATGGTATTTGACTGACGATTGTCTGCTTGGGAGCTATCTTGGAGAGGACTCTTGGTTTCCAACTCTCCGATAGCTTCTCTGGTCAACTGATCTTCGCCAATAAAACGATAACTAAAGTTGAGCTTGTCCTTAGTAAACACTTTACTGATAGCCCAAAGCCAATCTTGGAAATTCCGTGCTTGCAGTCTAGTATTGCTATTTAGTTTCCCATTTTTGGCTGCTGGGTATTCCTTGGATTCCAGCTTTTCACGAGAACCCTTGCCGACAAGATAGAGCTTTTTCTCAGCCCGCGTCATAGCAACATACAGCAAACGCATCTGCTCAGAATAGCTTGCTAGCTGTAATTCCTCTTCGTTCTGCCTATAGGTCAGACTAGGAATGGAGAGTTTGATGGTTTTAGGATAGTGGTCTTCTACTGCCCCTGTCTCCATCTTGGCAATATATTTGACACCAAGACCATTCTGACGACTGAGAATGACTTCTGACATAGAGTCTTGCTTGTTGAAATCTTGATCCATATTGAGGATAAAGACGTAAGGAAACTCCAGCCCTTTACTCTTGTGGATGGTCATGAGCTCTACTGCATCTTTTGGCGGTGCGACGGCCACGCTTGCCAAATCGTGCTGGGCTTCTAAGACTTGGTCAATCATACGAATAAAACGCGACAAACCTTTGAAATTGCTCTTTTCAAATTGATCAGCACGCAGTGCTAGGGCATAGAGATTGGCCTGCCTAGCAGGACCATTCGGCAAAGCCCCAACATAGTCATAATAAAAACGGTCGTTGTAAATCTTCCAAATCAAGTCATAGAGAGAGTGGGTTTTGGCATACAAGCGCCAAGAAGCTAGGATATCCATGAATTGCTTTAGTTTTTCAGCTAGAGCTGTGTGAATCAAGCCTTTTTGACTACTTGCCATTTTTTGTGCATTGACCAGTTTCTCATAGAGATTTTCGTGGACTTTATCCTCTGCTTTCTGAAGGGACAAACGTGCTAGCTCATCCTCATCAAAACCAAACATTGGAGACTTCATAAGGGCAACCAAGGCGTAGTCTTGCAGGGGATTGTGAATGACACGAAGAGTGTCTAGCATGACTTGCACTTCTAGGTATTGGAGATAATTGTTTTGCTCTCCGTCAGTTTTGACAGGAATCCCGTACTCAGACAGGGCGAGGAGAATCTGGTCATTACGACTGCGGCTGGAGGTCAGAAGGGCAATTTCCTTAAAGGCAACACCTTTTTCTTGATGAAGTTTCAGAATCTCCTTGATAACTAAGCGCATTTCGCCTGTTAGTTTCGTTTCTGTTTGACTCTCTTCTTCCTCACCTGTATCGTCCTTGTCGTAGAGGAGAAATTCTGCCTTGTTGTCTGGATTGGGAGTCAGTTTGGTATTGGCAAAAACAAGCTGGTGCTTGTTATCATAGTTGATTTCGCCGACCTCTTGGTCCATGAGACGTTCAAAGACATCATTGGTTGCTGACAGCACTTCTGAACTACTACGGAAATTTTCCTTGAGGAGAATGAGCTTGCCTTCTTGGGGATTTTGCGCATAGCGTTGGAATTTCTCATTGAAAATCTGCGGGTCTGCCTGACGGAAACGATAGATGGATTGCTTGATATCTCCCATCATAAAGCGATTGTGGCCATTAGACAACAATTCCAGCATCCGTTCTTGAATATGGTTGGTATCCTGATACTCATCGACCATGACTTCATGGAAGCGCTCCTGATAAGACTCACGAACTTGTGGGAAATTCTCTAAAATCTCAATGGTGTAATGGCTGATATCAGCGAATTCAAAGGCATTTTCCTGTCGTTTTCTCTGACGATAAGCCTCCACAAAATCGCTCATGAAAGATTGGAAGGTTTTAGCTAGTTTCCAAGTGTCTCCATGATAACGTTCTTGATAGTCGATAATGGTTATCTGGTCTGATAATTGTCCTAGTTTAGCAAACTGGGTCTTTCTCTCTTCGTTGTAGGCATCAGCCAGGGGCTTCAAATCAGCCTTACGGCTGGCATTAGTCAGAGCTCGACCGTTTTTCTCCTTAGAGATGGCGACAACATGCGCAAGCACTGCCTGATAAGCCTGACTATCGGACTCCTGATTTAGGGAGACAATTTCATCCAGAATTAACTGAACATTTTCTAAATAGGCAGCCTTTGCAAACTCCTTGGCATCGTTATCCAGATGGTAACGGAAAAAGCTTTCCAAATCCCAAAGGGCTTGTTTGATTTGCTCAGTCAGTTTTTCTTTTTCACTGGTAAAATCAGCTTTCTCAAAGCCTTTGAGGAAAGAGTCACTCAGCCACTTTTGAGGATTGCTGGTGGATTGGAGGAAGTCATAGATTTTATAGACCTGCTGGCGCAGACCCCGTTCGTCCTTGCCACGCCCAGCAAAGTTTTTCAGCAAATGACTAAAGGTCTCTTTCTGTTTACCTTGGTAATGCGCTTCAAAGACCTCATGAAAGACTTCGTTTTCGAGAAGAAGTTGCTCGCTTTGGTTTTGTAAAATACGGAAATTAGGTGCAATATCAAGCAGATAACCATGTTTGCCAAGGAATTTTTGTGTGAAAGAGTCCATGGTTCCGATGGCAGCGTTGGGTAGGTCTGCCAACTGGCGACCCAAGTGTTGTTTGAGCTCGACATCATCTGTTTCTTGGATTTTCTTGCTGATTTTTTTCTCTAAACGTTCTTTAAGTTCAGTTGCAGCCTTGACGGTAAAGGTTGAGATAAAGAGTTGAGAAATTTCGACACCACGCGCCAATTGGTCCAGAATGCGCTCTGCCATGACAAAGGTCTTTCCAGAACCAGCCGATGCTGAGACCAGGATATTCTGGCCAGAAGTGTAGATAGCTTCGATTTGCTCGGCAGTTTTCTTCTGTTCCTTGCTCGAATTTGCTTCTGCTTCTTGCAGTTTTTGAATCTCCTCCTCACTTAAAAAGGGAATAAGCTTCATCGATTCAACTCCTCTCTTATTTTTTCAAGCCAAGCTTGCTTGAGTTTTTCTCCAACCAGACGCTTGCCATCAGCTAAGTCCAACTTTTCTAGGAAACGGGCTTGACCCAAATGGTAATTGGCTTCAAAGCCTGTGATGGCTTGATGTTGCTGGACGCATGGAGCAATGCTTCTGCCATTTTCGGTATAGGGATTGATAGCGAACTGGCCTTCTAAAATCTTCTCAGCCGCTTTCTTGTAAAGATGGGCATTGTAGTCCAGTAGGAGCTGGAATTCCTCATCCGTCAGCTGATTGGCCTTGTTTTTATTGTAAAATTCGCCCAAATGACTGCTTTCTTTTTCTAAAAAGAGGCCTTGGTATTTCATTGACTTGCTGGCTTCTACTACTGCACCTGCCAGACTTTTAACGGCCATCAAAGATTGGACAGGCTCAGCCATTTCCAAGTACATAGCACCGAAAAAGTTCTGCTCCCCTTCTCTTTTTAGGGCAGCTAGATAGGTTGGCAGTTGGGAATTGAGTCCATTAAAGAAATGAGGAAACTGGAACTGAGTTAGACTCGACTTGTAGTCTACTACTCCTATCGCTCCATCAGCTTTCAAACGGTCAATCCGGTCCACCTTACCTCGTACAAAGACACTGCGTCCATTGTCCAATTGAATAAAGGCTTGCTCTTTCCCACCGAAATTTGCCTCTTCTTTAATGGTTTCGATGACTGGATTATGGCGGAGAATGTGACCAGTCGTCCGTGCAACATCAAGCAAAACTTCCTTGGTAAACTGGGCTTCCAAACTTTCTTGATAAATAGCTTCAAATTCGCGTTCTTGACTGGTTTCTTGAATAGCTTGTTCTAGACGTTGGTCAAAGGAATCTTCATTAGGCAACTGTAAGGCGCGTTCAAAGATACGATGCAAGAAATTCCCGTGACTACGGGCATCAGGACGCAAACGTAATTCCTCCTGCAAGCCTAAAACGTAGCGTAGGAAATAACTGTATTCATTGCGATAAAACTCTGTCAAACCCGACGTAGACAGGTAAAACTCCTGTTTGGCAGGATAGAGAGCTTGCAAGGTGTCCTTGGCTAAGGTCTTGCTGCTTGGACTGGTTGGGATAGCTGGATTTTCCAGACCTTGCAGATCTAGTTTTTTACCTATGACACGCGACAGAACCTTGACAAAAGTCAAATCTTGCTCAGTATCGCTCATCTCACCCTGCTGGTGATAGGCAACCAGACTAGACAAAAGACTGTGATAGGACCCCATATCCTCCTTAGACAGTCCTTTGTGATTCATCCTCTTCTCTCTCCGCCTAAATCCAAAATGGATCAACTCTTGAAGATAGGCAGATTCCTTACTTTCACTTTCGTTAAAAAGGCTTGGAGCCGACAAGAACAACTGCTTACGAGCAGAATTGACCAAGGAAAGCATAGTGTAGCGATTTTTCTTGAGATTTTCACTGCTGGCAATCAGTAATTGAACGCCTTCTTCGGTCGTTTGGTTTAGGTTTTGCCTTTCTTCATCTGTCAGAAGACTGGTGTTTTGAGAAATTTTTGGTAAATTGTCCTGAGTTAGTCCAATAGCATAGACAAAGTCAGCAGTCAATGGTGCAATCAAATCGTAACTCTGCACCAGAACAGTGTCCACTGTTGCTGGAATGGTACGGTATTGGGACAAACTCATTCCAGAATGGAGCAAGGCTAGGAAGTCTTCCAGACTAACCTGTGAACCAGCAAAAACAGTCGCAAATTGTTCTAAAACATGGCAGAAAGCCTTCCAAACTTCGGCTTGTCTTTCCTGTTCTACAGCTTCCAAAGTGGTTGTCAAATCTTGTAACTGCTTGGTCACAGCTCCTTCTTTTAGAAAGACACTCCATTTTTGTAGGAGGTTTTCAGCCTTTTGTTTTCGGCTGGCAAAGAGGGTTTCAAGAGGTGCTAAAATTCTCAGGCGGAGGACATTCAAACGCTCAAGATTAAATTTTCCATGGTGGGATTTGGTGAAGGTTTGCTGAAAGGCTGGCAAGCCATTGATACCAAGATAGCGGATATATTGCTCAAAAGCATCAATATCAGACTGACTGAGGTCAGTATACAAATCAGTTCTAAGAAGATTAATCAAATCCTCCTGACGAAAACGGTAACGTTTTAAAGCTAAAATAGACTCGACAAACTGAGTCAAGGGATGATGAGCCATGGCTTCGCTTCTACCAAGATAAAAAGGAATCTGATACTGGTCAAAAATGGTTTTGAGAGATAACTGGTAAGAAGCTACATCCCCCAAGAGAATACGAAAATGCTTGTAGCTCAGGTCTGAGTTCTCATGTAATTTCTGACGAATGCTACGGGCTACTAGCTCCAACTCCTCCTTTTGCGTCAAACAAGACCAGATTTGTAAATTTTCACGGTCTTTCTCATCGACATCCAAAGCGAGTTCTGAAAAGTCATAAGAAGACTCCAACAAACGAGAGGCCTTGTCAAAACTATCCATCTTCTCATGAGTTTGAGAACAGTCCTGAGCAGGCGTTTGGTATTTAGAAGCCAGATGATGGAGAAATTTTACGCTGGCTTGGTAGAGATTGCCCTCGCTAAAAGGACTGGTATAGGCTTTCTTACTAGCATAAGCCCCGATAACAATCTCAACACCTTTGCCGTGAAGTAAGTCCACAACCCGCTCTTCCTCAGCAGAAAAACGAGTAAAGCCGTCAATGACCAAGGTGATTTGATTAAAATCACTACTTACCTTGTCATTCTCAATAGCCTCAATCAAATGGGACAACTGACTTCCCTGGGCTAACTGACCTTGATTAAGATAGGCTGTTACTTTCTCAAAAATCAAGAGTAAATCCATCCTCTTATCCTCATCTGTTAAATTCTCCAAGTCCAAAAAACTCATCTGAGATTTGGTCATCTCATGGTAAAGCTCAATTAACTGCTGGATCAATTGAGGATCCTGCTTAATAGCGCCATAAACACGCAAGTCCTTGGGATCGAGTTCGGCAAGGCATTTGTAAAAGGCCAACCCAAGACCGATATCATCAAGAGTAGTTTTAGCTGGTAAATCATTCAAGACCAGATAACGAGCCATTTGAGCAAAGCGCGTGACGGTAATCGAAAAAGAAGCCTGCTGGGACAAGCATTCCAGCACGGCGCGTTCCTTTTCAAAAGAAAGAGAGTTGGGGGCAATGTAGAAGACCCGCTTGCCAGCTGCAACTAGCTCTTCTGCCTCTCTTGTTAGAATTTCTGTCAAAGAAGTTCGAATATCAGTATAAAGTAATTTCATCTCAGCCTCGTTGGAATTTTTCATCACCCTATATTATACCATGATTAGCCTCGTAAATCTGTTAAAATATTTAGGCCATCCTTTCTTTTCTTCATCATCTGCTAAATCTTAAATACTTAGCTTTACTTGTATTAGATAGAATAAGTCTGGCTACTGAAAATCATAAAACTCAAAGCCTCGGTAACAAGGCTTTGAGTTTTATGATTGTTTCTTAGGTACAGAATACACTTCAATGTGTTGTCCCAGTGTCTTAATGTCGACGGGTAGATTGTCTGATTTATCGCCATCAACATCGGACTCTAATTCGATATCAGAAGAAGTTTTAATATTACGTGCCTTTATATATTCAATATTCTTGATAGAATGATTGAACTATAGTAAATTGAAACTATAATAGTACACCGTGGATGCTAAAATATTGCTAGAAATTAATTTGATTTCCCTAATCAAGCTGTTCGTATCTTATTTCAATCTACTATAGTAAAATGAACCAAAAATAGTACACAATGTGGTATAATCTTCTTATGGCAT
>ERZ1023411.46-NODE-46-length-19572-cov-13.670492_pt1 | contig 19572 bp, 20 predicted proteins | sample MGYA00380509_ERZ1023411 | MGnify/ENA primary metagenome ERZ1023411 (study PRJEB33173, sample SAMEA4830334) | metagenome | study: EMG produced TPA metagenomics assembly of the PRJEB25223 data set... | reverse complement strand
AAGCATGGGAGTACCTCCAGATATAGTATTTCAAGTCTACTTGGTTATCCACGAACTTTTTGCCTTGTTACCTTAGACGAGATAAAACGTCTATGCGTTATCAAACTCATTACCAATTGAAACAAAAAACTGTGGTTAGAGCCTTTCGGAAATCGTCAAGCGATTGGAGGGAATAAACTAATCCACAGAGGCTTATTCCAAGTATACCACTTGGGCTTTGGCAGTAGCTAACTGCGCTAAATATAATATAAGGAGAAATAGATGGATTTATGGTTTTCTGAAGTTCATACTCCAGATGTCAAATTGTCTCTGAGAACAGCCAAGCAACTTTACGCTGGAAAAAGTGAATGGCAGGATATCGAAGTCTTGGATACGCCAGCTTTTGGGAAAATACTGATTTTAAATGGCCATGTCTTGTTCTCAGATGCGGATGATTTCGTCTACAATGAAATGACCGTTCACGTTCCCATGGCTGTCCACCCAAATCCAAAGAAAGTATTGGTTATTGGGGGTGGTGACGGCGGTGTTGCCCAAGTATTAACACTCTATCCTGAACTGGAACAAATCGATATCGTGGAACCGGATGAGATGTTGGTCGAGGTCTGTCGTGAGTATTTCCCAGACTTTGCTGCAGGGCTAGATGATCCTCGTGTTACCATTTACTACCAAAATGGGCTACGCTTTTTGCGAAACTGCGAAGATGATTACGATATTATCATCAACGATGCGACAGATCCATTTGGCCATACGGAAGGACTCTTTACCAAGGAATTCTACGGCAATAGTTATCGAGCTCTGAAGGAAGACGGCATCATGATTTACCAGCATGGGAGTCCCTTCTTTGACGAGGATGAGTCGGCCTGCCGAAGCATGCACCGCAAGGTCAATCAATCCTTTCCAATCAGTCGGGTTTATCAGGCCCATATTCCAACTAGCCCAGCTGGCTATTGGTTGTTTGGATTTGCATCGAAAAAATACCACCCTGTCAAAGATTTTGACAAGGAAGGTTGGAAAAAACGCCAGCTTTTCACAGAATACTACACTGCAAACTTACACGTGGGATCCTTTATGTTGCCCAAGTATGTTGAGGACATTTTAGAAGAAGAGGAAGGAAAAAAATGAGTCGTTTACTAGTTATTGGTTGTGGGGGCGTTGCCCAAGTTGCTATTTCAAAGATTTGTCAAGATAGCGAAACATTTACAGAGATTATGATTGCTAGCCGTACCAAGTCAAAATGCGATGACTTGAAAGCGAAGCTAGAAGGCAAAACAAGTACTAAAATTGAAACTGCAGCACTTGATGCTGACAAGGTTGAAGAAGTGATTGCCCTGATTGAAAGCTACAAACCAGAAGCTGTTTTGAATGTAGCTCTGCCTTATCAAGATTTAACCATTATGGATGCTTGTTTGGCAACAGGTGTTCACTATATCGATACAGCCAACTACGAAGCAGAAGACACAGAAGACCCTGAGTGGCGTGCTATCTACGAAAAACGTTGTAAGGAACTTGGTTTTACAGCCTACTTTGACTACTCATGGCAGTGGGCTTATCAAGAGAAATTCAAAGAAGCAGGCTTGACTGCTCTTCTTGGTTCTGGTTTTGACCCAGGTGTAACTAGTGTCTTTTCAGCTTATGCCCTCAAACACTATTTTGATGAAATCCATTATATCGACATTTTAGACTGTAATGGCGGTGACCACGGTTATCCATTTGCAACCAACTTTAATCCAGAAATTAATCTCCGTGAGGTTTCTGCTCCAGGTTCTTACTGGGAAGATGGGAAATGGGTCGAAGTCGAAGCTATGTCTATCAAGCGTGAGTATGATTTCCCTCAAGTTGGACAAAAAGATATGTATCTCCTTCACCATGAAGAAATCGAATCATTGGCCAAGAACATTCCAGGTGTCAAACGCATTCGTTTCTTTATGACTTTTGGTCAATCTTACTTGACGCACATGAAATGTCTTGAAAATGTTGGACTCCTTCGTACGGATACCATTAACTTTAACGGCCAAGAAATTGTTCCAATTCAATTTTTGAAAGCCTTGCTTCCAGATCCTGCCAGTCTTGGGCCACGTACAGTCGGAAAAACCAATATTGGATGTATCTTTACAGGTGTCAAAGATGGCGTTGAAAAGACTATCTACATCTACAATGTTTGCGACCATCAAGAGTGCTATGCAGAAGTCGGGTCACAAGCAATTTCATACACGACAGGCGTTCCAGCCATGATTGGGACAAAATTAGTCATGAACGGAACTTGGAAACAAGCTGGAGTGTATAACCTTGAGGAGTTAGATCCAGATCCATTCATGGAAGCTTTGAATGAGTATGGTTTGCCATGGGTTGTGGTTGAAAATCCACAAATGGTGGACTAATGAAGTTAGAACAAGTACCAACACCAGCCTATGTTATTGACTTGGCCAAGTTAGAAGCTAATTGCCGCATTCTACAATATGTACAAGAAGAGGTCGGTTGCAAGGTCTTGCTTGCCCAGAAGGCATATTCCCTCTACAAAACTTATCCCTTGATTAGCCAGTATCTATCAGGTACGACAGCTAGTGGACTCTATGAGGCCAAATTGGCAAGGGAAGAATTTCCTGGTGAAGTCCATGTATTTGCGCCTGCTTTCAAGGATGCAGACTTGGAGGAATTGCTTGGGATAACAGACCATATCGTCTTTAACTCAGAGAGACAGTTGCGTAAGCATGGGGCTCGTTGTCGAGAGGCTGGTGTCAGTGTTGGTTTGCGCCTCAACCCTCAGTGTTCAACTCAAGGAGATCACGCGCTCTATGACCCTTGTGCACCTGGTTCTCGCTTTGGAGTTACTATAGACAAGATTCCGAGTGATTTGCTAGATTTGGTTGACGGACTTCATTTTCATACCCTTTGCGAGCAGGGAGCAGATGATTTACAAACAACTTTGAAAGCAGTAGAAGAACAGTTTGGTCCCTACTTACATGAGGTAAAATGGCTCAATATGGGTGGTGGTCATCATATTACAAGAGAAGGTTACGATGTGGATTTGCTGATTTCAGAAATCAAGCGTATCCGAAAAACTTACAATCTTGAAATCTATATCGAGCCTGGTGAAGCCATTGCGCTTAATGCGGGTTATTTAGCAACTGAGGTATTAGATATTGTAGAAAACGGTATGGAAATCTTGGTTTTAGACGCCTCTGCGACCTGCCATATGCCTGATGTACTTGAGATGCCCTATCGTCCACCTTTGAGAAATGGCTTTGAGTCACAGGAAAAAGCCTATACCTACAGACTTTCTTCTAATACCTGTCTGACTGGCGATGTGATTGGTGATTATAGTTTTGAAAATCCAGTCCAAATCGGAGACAGACTTTATTTTCAAGACATGGCCATTTATTCTTTTGTCAAAAATAATACCTTTAATGGTATTGGATTGCCAAGTCTCTATCTCATGGACGAACAGGGAGACTGTAGCTTACTCAAAGCTTTTGGCTATCAAGACTTTAAAGGGAGATTATCATGATGGACAGTCCAAAAAAATTAGGCTATCACATGCCAGCAGAGTACGAACCCCATCATGGTACCCTCATGATATGGCCGACTCGACCAGGATCATGGCCTTTTCAAGGAAAGGCTGCTAAAAGAGTATTTACTCAGATCATCGAGACCATAGCAGAAGGGGAAAGAGTCTATCTTTTGGTGGAGCAGGCCTATCTATCTGAAGCCCAATCCTATCTTGGAGACAAGGTTGTTTATTTAGACATTCCCACCAATGATGCCTGGGCGCGTGATACTGGCCCAACCATTCTCGTCAATGATAAAGGTAAGAAATTAGCCGTGGATTGGGCCTTCAATGCTTGGGGAGGCACCTATGATGGTCTTTATCAAGATTATGAAGAGGATGACCAAGTAGCCAGTCGTTTTGCTGAGGCCTTGGGAAAGCCTGTCTATGATGCTAAACCTTTTGTACTGGAAGGAGGCGCAATCCATAGCGATGGTCAAGGAACTATTCTCGTAACTGAAAGTTGCTTGCTTAGTCCTGGTCGCAATCCTAACCTGACTAAAGAGGAGATTGAAAACACATTATTAGAAAGTCTTGGTGCTGAAAAAGTTATTTGGCTTCCTTATGGTATTTATCAGGATGAAACCAATGAACACGTCGATAATGTTGCTGCCTTTGTTGGTCCTGCTGAGCTTGTTTTAGCTTGGACAGATGACGAAAATGATCCCCAGTATGCCATGTCAAAAGCAGATCTCGAACTCTTAGAACAGGAAACAGATGCAAAAGGTTGTCACTTCACCATTCATAAATTGCCTATCCCTGCAGTTCGACAAGTTGTGACAGAAGAAGATTTGCCAGGCTACATCTATGAAGAAGGAGAAGAAAAGCGATACGCAGGTGAACGACTAGCAGCTTCCTACGTAAACTTTTATATCGCCAACAAGGCTGTCTTGGTTCCACAGTTTGAGGATGTAAACGACCAAGTGGCCTTAGATATCCTCAGCAAGTGTTTCCCAGACCGTAAAGTTGTCGGAATACCAGCCAGAGATATTCTCTTAGGTGGTGGCAATATCCACTGTATCACCCAACAAATTCCAGAATAGGAGAAAAAGATGAGAAATGTAAGAGTTGCAACCATTCAGATGCAATGCGCTAAGGATGTGGCAACAAATATCCAAACCGCAGAGCGTTTAGTACGTCAGGCTGCTGAGCAAGGAGCCCAAATTATTCTCTTGCCCGAGTTGTTTGAACATCCCTATTTCTGTCAGGAACGTCAGTATGACTACTACCAGTATGCCCAATCTGTAGCGGAAAATACTGCCATTCAGCATTTTAAGGTGATTGCTAAGGAACTACAAGTTGTTTTACCAATCAGTTTCTATGAAAAAGATGGTAATGTCTTGTATAACTCTATTGCCATCATTGATGCAGATGGGGAAGTGCTGGGCGTTTATCGAAAGACCCACATACCAGATGACCATTATTATCAAGAAAAATTCTATTTCACGCCTGGTAACACTGGTTTCAAGGTCTGGAATACTCGCTATGCTAAGATTGGTATCGGTATCTGTTGGGATCAATGGTTCCCTGAAACAGCGCGCTGTCTTGCATTGAATGGTGCTGAATTGCTCTTTTATCCTACAGCTATCGGTTCAGAGCCAATTTTGGATACAGATAGTTGTGGTCACTGGCAACGTACTATGCAAGGGCACGCAGCAGCGAATATTGTTCCAGTCATCGCAGCCAATCGTTATGGTTTAGAGGAGGTTACTCCTAGTGAGGAAAATGGCGGACAGAGTTCCAGTCTTGACTTCTACGGTTCCTCCTTTATGACGGATGAAACAGGAGCTATTCTAGAACGAGCTGAAAGACAAGAAGAAGCTGTTCTGTTAGCTACTTATGACCTAGACAAGGGAGCAAGTGAACGCCTAAACTGGGGCTTGTTTCGAGATAGAAGACCAGAAATGTATAGACAAATTACAGATTAGTGTGGGAGAAATGAGAGATTCATTCTGCTAGACTAACTTCTTATTAGCAACTATAAGATACTATGGCATCTAGTAAATCGATTTTTATGATTCGCTATTCTTGTCTATTGATTAGTCCGTATTTTAAAATATTAGCAAAAAAGCAAATAGCAGTAACTTCTGTCTATTTGCTTTTCTTTTTTATAGAATATATTTCTCAATAGCACGCGCAACGCCGTCTTCTTCGTTGCTTGAGGTAACGGCATCCGCAAGAGATTTGACATAATCGCTGGCATTTCCCATTGCAATCCCAAGCCCTGCAAACTGGAGCATTTCGATATCGTTATTAGCATCGCCCATGGCCATAATCTCTGAGGAATCAATCTTCAAAATCTCAGCTAGTCGTGAAAGAGCAGTAGCCTTTGTCGTTCCAAGCGGCATTGCTTCATAAATGACAGGCTGCGAACGAACTCCACTGAATCGTTGGCAAAGCTCTTCAGCAAAACGCTGCTCAAAATCGTCTGTTTGTTCTTTTGTTCCTAAAAACATACCTTGGAACATCCGGAACTTTCCACTAGTCGCTTCTTCAAGAGAAATTTCAGTCAGGTCTGAAAATACTAGTTTAGCATCATTTTCAATAACTTGATTGGGCTTGCCACCGAGAACAAAATAATGTGACTCGTCAAAAAGTGTCAACTGAACATCACTCTTTTCAGCAAGGTCATAGAGGTATTCGATGTCAGCTGGACTCAGTTCTTGCCAGTCAACTAGACTCCAATCACTGGTCTGGTGAGTTGAACAACCGTTGTTAACAATCACATACTCATTCTGGAGGTCAAGCCCCAGTTTTTTGTAGTAGGGGAGGACACCGAAAAGGGGGCGACCCGTACAGAGAACCAGTTTGACACCTTTTTCAATGGCTTTGTGAATAGCAGTAATGTGAGCTTGTGGGATTTCCTTGGCTTCATTGAGGAGGGTGCCGTCCATATCCAAGGCTAGTAGTTTAATCATAGGTCTTCCTTCTTTATCTTTTGGTATTATTATAGCATATTTTGGAGAAGAAATTGATAGAAAGCTTGAGACTAATTGATTTTATAGTTTAAGATGTTTTGATGACAATTCATGATTTGAAGAGGATATTTCGCAAAGATATGCTATACTATGTTTGTCAATGTTGCAACTAGACAAATTAAAAAACCAACTTAATATAATAGTTTTTTTGTAAGTAGGTATGAGTATCAGATTACTCAACTAATCTAAACAATAACGGAGGAAATATATCATGATTTTAATGACAAAAAATATAAATCTAACAAATGAAGAATTAGAGCTGATACAAGGTGGAGCAGATCCATATGGTAAAAATCCTAATGGTAGGTACGATTGGGAAATAGAACCAGTATTAACTCTGCTGGTTCATGGATTTTGTCCCAGAGGCACCTATGATTTAGGATATATTGGAGGAGGCAATCATCTTTGCAAAGGAAGTGCTGCGAGATTTTAAGTAAAATTTATTAGGAATATGAAGAAACAAGGGGAGAAAACAGAGGATTTAATATGAAAAAACGGGCTATTCAAATTTTACTAGCATTGTCCTTAATTTTTTACAAATCAACTTGGTTTTGGAGAGTTTTCAATCACCTCGCAAAGCCCTATCTACCAGCAAGTCGTGAATTTTTTCAGATTCTGCTTTTGATGGAGAGCGGAGTTCTTTTCTTAGCGGTCATCTATCTACTGGTTTTTGCAGGAAAGAAAATTTTTCATTTCAAGTGGCAGCTGAGGTACTTCATCTACCTTTTACTGGGCTACATCATTTCATATATGTCTGACTTCCTCTTTTCGTATTTCATATCCCTGTCTTCAAATCAGATTTCTTTGAATGAAACGGTAGAAATGATGGGGAGACAGGAGTTCCCTTATTTCTTGCTCATCGTTTGCTTCATCGCCCCTATTGCTGAGGAATTGATTTATCGCGGTGTGCTTATGACAACCTTTTTCAAAAACTCACCTTGGTACGGAGATGTTTTGCTTTCTGCTATTATTTTCGGTTATATTCATATCAATTTTGCTTTAACTCCTCTTGCTTTTTTCATTTATGCTAGTGGAGGTCTGATTTTAGCTCTATTGTATCGCATGACTAAAAATCTCTACTATTTTGGAAAACTTCTAAAATATGGTATAATGAAAAGATAAAGAAGTTGGGGGTAGAAGATGAACATTCAACAATTACGCTATGTTGTGGCTATTGCCAATAGTGGTACTTTTCGTGAAGCTGCTGAAAAGATGTATGTTAGTCAGCCGAGTCTGTCTATTTCTGTTCGTGATTTGGAAAAAGAGTTGGGCTTTAAGATTTTCCGTCGGACCAGCTCAGGGACTTTCTTGACCCGTCGTGGGATGGAATTTTATGAAAAAGCGCAAGAATTGGTTAAAGGATTTGATATTTTTCAAAATCAGTATGCCAATCCTGAAGAAGAAAAAGATGAATTTTCCGTTGCTAGCCAGCACTATGACTTCTTACCACCAACTATTACGGCCTTTTCAGAGCGCTATCCTGACTATAAGAACTTCCGTATTTTTGAATCAACTACTGTTCAAATATTAGATGAAGTGGCGCAAGGGCATAGTGAGATTGGGATTATCTACCTCAACAATCAAAATAAAAAGGGGATTATGCAACGGGTTGAAAAGTTAGGTCTGGAGGTCATCGAATTGATTCCTTTCCATACCCATATTTATCTCTGTGAGGGTCATCCTTTAGCCCAGAAAGAGGAATTAGTCATGGAGGATTTAGCGGATTTACCAACGGTTCGTTTCACTCAAGAGAAAGACGAGTACCTTTATTATTCAGAGAACTTTGTCGATACCAGCGCTAGCTCACAGATGTTTAATGTGACAGACCGTGCCACCTTGAATGGTATTTTGGAGCGGACGGACGCCTATGCGACAGGTTCTGGATTTTTAGATAGTGACAGTGTTAATGGCATTACAGTTATTCGTCTCAAGGATAACCTAGATAACCGCATGGTCTATGTTAAACGTGAAGAAGTGGAGCTTAGTCAAGCTGGGACTCTCTTCGTAGAAGTCATGCAAGAATATTTTGATCAAAAGAGGAAATCATGAAAAAAAGAGCAATAGTGGCAGTCATTGTACTGCTTTTAATTGGGCTGGATCAGTTGGTCAAATCCTATATCGTCCAGCAGATTCCACTGGGTGAAGTGCGCTCCTGGATCCCCAATTTCGTTAGCTTGACCTACCTGCAAAATCGAGGTGCAGCCTTTTCTATCTTACAAGATCAGCAGTTGTTATTCGCTGTCATTACTCTGGTTGTCGTGATAGGTGCCATTTGGTATTTACATAAACACATGGAGGACTCATTCTGGATGGTCTTGGGTTTGACTCTAATAATCGCGGGTGGTCTTGGAAACTTTATTGACAGGGTCAGTCAGGGCTTTGTTGTGGATATGTTCCACTTTGACTTTATCAACTTTGCAATTTTCAATGTGGCAGATAGCTATCTGACGGTTGGAGTGATTATTTTATTGATTGCAATGCTAAAAGAGGAAATAAATGGAAATTAAAATTGAAACTGGTGGTCTGCGTTTGGATAAGGCTTTGTCAGATTTGTCAGAATTATCACGTAGTCTCGCGAATGAACAAATTAAATCAGGCCAGGTCTTGGTCAATGGTCAAGTCAAGAAAGCTAAATACACAGTCCAAGAGGGTGATGTCGTCACTTACCATGTGCCAGAACCAGAGGTATTAGAGTATGTGGCTGAGGATCTTCCGCTAGAAATAGTCTACCAAGATGAGGATGTGGCTGTCGTTAACAAACCTCAGGGAATGGTTGTGCACCCGAGTGCTGGTCATACCAGTGGAACCCTAGTAAATGCCCTCATGTATCATATTAAGGACTTGTCGGGTATCAATGGGGTTCTGCGTCCAGGGATTGTTCACCGTATTGATAAGGATACGTCAGGTCTTCTCATGATTGCTAAAAACGATGATGCGCATCTAGCACTTGCCCAAGAACTCAAGGATAAAAAGTCTCTCCGCAAATATTGGGCGATTGTTCATGGAAATCTGCCTAATGATCGTGGTGTAATTGAAGCGCCGATTGGCCGGAGTGAAAAAGACCGTAAGAAACAGGCTGTGACTGCTAAAGGGAAGCCTGCAGTGACGCGTTTTCACGTCTTGGAACGCTTTGGCGATTATAGCTTAGTAGAGTTGCAACTGGAGACAGGGCGCACTCATCAAATCCGTGTCCACATGGCTTATATCGGCCATCCAGTCGCTGGTGATGAGGTCTATGGTCCTCGCAAGACTTTGAAAGGACATGGACAATTTCTTCATGCCAAGACTTTAGGTTTTACTCATCCGAGAACAGGTAAGACCTTGGAATTTAAAGCAGATATCCCAGAGATTTTTAAGGAAACCTTGGAGAGATTGAGAAAGTAAGAATGAAAAAGAAATTAACTAGTTTAGCACTTGTAGGCGCTTTTTTAGGTTTGTCATGGTATGGGAATGTTCAGGCTCAAGAAAGTTCAGGAAATAAAATCCACTTTATCAATGTTCAAGAAGGTGGCAGTGATGCGATTATTCTTGAAAGCAATGGACATTTTGCCATGGTGGATACAGGAGAAGATTATGACTTCCCAGACGGTAGTGATTCTCGCTATCCATGGAGAGAAGGAATTGAAACGTCTTATAAGCATGTTCTAACAGACCGTGTCTTTCGTCGTTTGAAGGAATTGGGTGTCCAAAAACTTGATTTTATTTTGGTGACCCATACCCACAGTGATCATATTGGAAATGTTGATGAATTACTGTCTACCTATCCAGTTGACCGAGTCTATCTTAAGAAATATAGTGATAGTCGTATTACTAATTCTGAACGTCTATGGGATAATCTGTATGGCTATGATAAGGTTTTACAGACTGCTGCAGAAAAAGGTGTTTCAGTTATTCAAAATATCACACAAGGGGATGCTCATTTTCAGTTTGGGGACATGGATATTCAGCTCTATAATTATGAAAATGAAACTGATTCATCGGGTGAATTAAAGAAAATTTGGGATGACAATTCCAATTCCTTGATTAGCGTGGTGAAAGTCAATGGCAAGAAAATTTACCTTGGGGGCGATTTAGATAATGTTCATGGAGCAGAAGACAAGTATGGTCCTCTCATTGGAAAAGTTGATTTGATGAAGTTTAATCATCACCATGATACCAACAAATCAAATACCAAGGATTTCATTAAAAATTTGAGTCCGAGTTTGATTGTTCAAACTTCCTCCTCACCAATTGGTTCGTATGATAGCGGTCAAGAAATAAATAGGGAATATATTAGTTGGCTTGAATCAATGGGAATTCAACATATAAATGCAGCCAGCAAAGACTATGATGCAACAGTTTTTGATATTCGACAAGACGGTTTAGTAAACATTTCAACTTCCTACAAGCCGATTCCAAGTTTTCAAGCTGGTTGGCATAAGAGTTCATATGGAAACTGGTGGTATCAAGCGCCTGATTCTACAGGAGAATATGCTGTCGGTTGGAATGAAATTAAGGGTGAATGGTATTACTTTAACCAAACGGGTATCTTATTACAGAATCAATGGAAAAAATGGAACAATCGTTGGTTCTATTTGACAGACTCTGGTGTTGCTGCTAAAAATTGGAAGAAAATCGCTGGAATCTGGTATTATTTTAACAAAGAAAACCAGATGGAAATTGGTTGGATTCAAGATAAAGAGCAGTGGTATTATTTGGATGTTGATGGCTCTATGAAGACAGGTTGGCTTCAATATAAGGGGCAATGGTATTACTTTGCTCCATCAGGGGAAATGAAAACGGGCTGGGTAAAAGATAAAGAAGTCTGGTACTATATGGATTCTACTGGTATCATGAAGACAGGTGAGATAGAAGTTGCTGGACATCATTACTATCTAGAAGAATCAGGAGCTATGAAGCAAGGCTGGCTTAAAAAGGCAAATGATTGGTATTTCTACAAGACAGATGGTTCACGAGCTATAGGTTGGATTAAAGACAAGGATAAATGGTACTTCTTGAAAGAAAATGGTCAATTACTTGTGAATGGTAAGACACCAGAAGGCTATACTGTGGATTCAAGTGGTGCCTGGTTAGTGGATGTTCCGATCGAGAAATCTGCTACAATTAAAACTACAAGTCATTCAGAAATAAAAGAATCCAAAGAAGTAGTGAAAAAGGATCTTGAAAATAAAGAAACGAGTCAACATGAAAGTGTTACAAATTCTTCAACTAGTCAAGATTTGACATCCTCAACTTCACAAAGCTCTGAAACGAGTGTAAACAAATCGGAATCAGAACAGTAGTAGAAAAGAAGGTTTTAGGGCCTTCTTTTTCCTATCAACTCTTTTCTATTTCCTGTTATTCATGTTATAATGGATAAATATGAATAATCGGAGTGAGACTATGAAATACAAACGGATTGTCTTTAAGGTGGGTACTTCTTCTCTGACAAATGAGGATGGAAGTTTATCACGTAGTAAGGTAAAGGATATTACCCAGCAGTTGGCTATGCTGCACGAGGCTGGTCATGAGTTGATTTTGGTGTCTTCAGGTGCCATTGCGGCTGGTTTTGGAGCCTTAGGATTTAAAAAGCGTCCGACTAAGATTGCTGATAAACAGGCTTCAGCAGCGGTAGGGCAAGGGCTTTTGTTGGAAGAATATACAACCAATCTTCTCTTGCGTCAAATCGTTTCTGCACAAATCTTGCTGACCCAAGATGACTTTGTGGATAAGCGTCGTTATAAAAATGCCCATCAGGCTTTGTCGGTTTTACTCAACCGTGGGGCAATTCCTATCATCAATGAGAATGATAGTGTCGTTATTGATGAGCTCAAGGTTGGGGACAATGACACTCTAAGTGCTCAAGTAGCGGCGATGGTCCAAGCAGACCTTTTAGTTTTCTTGACAGATGTGGACGGTCTCTATACTGGAAATCCTAATTCAGATCCAAGAGCCAAACGCTTGGAGAGAATCGAGACCATCAATCGTGAGATTATTGATATGGCTGGTGGAGCAGGTTCGTCAAACGGAACTGGGGGTATGTTAACCAAAATCAAGGCTGCAACTATCGCGACGGAATCAGGAGTTCCTGTTTATATCTGCTCATCCTTGAAATCAGATTCCATGATTGAGGCGGCAGAGGAGACCGAGGATGGTTCTTACTTTGTTGCTCAAGAGAAGGGGCTTCGTACCCAGAAACAATGGCTTGCCTTCTATGCTCAGAGTCAAGGTTCTATTTGGGTTGATAAAGGGGCTGCGGAAGCTCTCTCTCAACATGGAAAGAGTCTTCTCTTATCTGGTATCGTTGAAGCAGAAGGAGCCTTTTCTTACGGTGATATCGTGACAGTATTTGACAAGGAAAGTGGAAAATCACTTGGAAAAGGACGCGTGCAATTTGGAGCATCTGCTTTGGAGGATATGTTGCGTTCTCAAAAAGCCAAGGGTGTCTTGATTTACCGTGACGACTGGATTTCCATTACTCCTGAAATCCAACTACTTTTTACAGAATTTTAGAGGTAAACTATGGTGAGTAGACAAGAACAATTTGAACAGGTACAGGCTGTTAAAAAATCGATTAACACAGCTAGTGAAGAAGTGAAAAACCAAGCCTTGCTAGCCATGGCTGATCACTTAGTGGCTGCTACTGAGGAAATTTTAGCGGCTAATGCCCTCGATATGGCAGCGGCTAAGGGGAAAATCTCAGATGTGATGTTGGATCGTCTTTATTTGGATGCAGATCGTATAGAAGCGATGGCAAGAGGAATTCGTGAAGTGGTTGCCTTACCAGATCCAATCGGTGAAGTTTTAGAAACAAGTCAGCTTGAAAATGGTTTGGTTATCACAAAAAAACGTGTAGCTATGGGTGTCATCGGTATTATCTATGAAAGCCGTCCAAATGTGACGTCTGATGCGGCTGCTTTGACTCTTAAGAGTGGAAATGCGGTTGTTCTTCGTAGTGGTAAGGATGCCTATCAAACAACCCATGCCATTGTCACAGCCTTGAAGAAGGGCTTGGAGACGACTACTATTCATCCAAATGTGATTCAACTGGTGGAGGATACTAGCCGTGAAAGTAGTTATGCTATGATGAAGGCCAAGGGCTATCTAGACCTTCTCATTCCTCGTGGAGGAGCTGGCTTGATCAATGCAGTGGTTGAGAATGCGATTGTACCTGTTATCGAGACAGGGACTGGGATTGTCCATGTCTATGTGGATAAGGATGCAGACGAAGACAAGGCGCTGTCTATCATCAACAATGCTAAAACCAGTCGTCCTTCTGTTTGTAATGCCATGGAGATTCTGCTGGTTCATGAAAACAAGGCAGCAAGCATCCTTCCTCGCTTGGATCAAATGCTGGTTGCAGAGCGTAAGGAAGCTGGACTGGAACCAATTCAATTCCGCTTGGATAGCAAAGCAAGCCAGTTTGTTTCAGGTCAAGCAGCTGAGACCCAAGACTTTGACACCGAGTTTTTAGACTATGTCCTTGCTGTTAAGGTTGTGAGCAGTTTAGAAGAAGCGGTTGCGCACATTGAATCCCACAGTACCCATCATTCGGATGCTATTGTGACGGAAAATGCTGAAGCTGCAGCATACTTTACAGATCAAGTGGACTCTGCAGCGGTGTATGTTAATGCCTCAACTCGTTTCACAGATGGAGGACAATTTGGTCTTGGTTGTGAAATGGGGATTTCTACTCAGAAATTGCACGCGCGTGGTCCAATGGGCTTGAAAGAGTTGACCAGCTACAAGTATGTGGTTGCTGGTGATGGGCAGATAAGGGAGTAAGAGATGAAGATTGGATTTATCGGTTTGGGGAATATGGGTGCTAGCTTGGCAAAATCTGTCTTGCAGACTAGGACGTCAGATGAGATTCTCCTTGCCAATCGTAGTCAAGCTAAGGTAGATGCTTTCATTGCAGACTTTGGTGGTCAGGCTTCCAGCAATGAAGAAATGTTTGCAGAAGCAGATGTGATTTTTCTAGGAGTTAAGCCTGCTCAGTTTTCTGAACTCCTTTCTCAATACCAGACCATCCTTGAAAAAAGAGAAAGTCTTCTTTTGATTTCGATGGCGGCTGGATTGACCTTAGAAAAACTAGCAAGTCTTATCCCAAGCCAACACCGAATTATTCGTATGATGCCTAATACCCCTGCTTCTATCGGGCAAGGAGTGATTAGTTATGCCTTGTCTCCTAATTGCAGGGCTGAGGACAGTGAGCTCTTTTGTCAGCTTTTAGCCAAGGCTGGTCTCTTGGTTGAATTAGGAGAAAGCTTAATCAATGCAGCGACAGGTCTTGCAGGCTGTGGACCAGCCTTTGTCTATCTCTTTATTGAGGCTTTGGCAGATGCAGGTGTTCAGACGGGATTACCACGAGAAACAGCCTTGAAAATGGCAGCCCAAACTGTGGTAGGAGCTGGGCAATTGGTCCTAGAAAGCCAGCAACATCCTGGAGTTTTGAAAGATCAAGTTTGTAGTCCAGGCGGTTCGACTATTGCTGGCGTAGCAAGCCTAGAAGCGCATGCTTTTCGAGGCATAGTCATGGAGGCAGTTCATCAAGCCTATAAACGAACACAAGAACTAGGTAAATAAGAGGTAGCTTTGACTGCCTCTTTTATGGTGGCTGAAATGAGAAGACACAAAAAGATTGTCACAAACCCCTATTTTTTTGATAGAATAGAAGTAGTAAAAAAGAAATGAGTTAGACATGTCAAAAGGATTTTTAGTCTCTCTTGAGGGACCAGAGGGAGCAGGAAAGACCAGTGTTTTAGAGGCTCTGCTACCAATTTTAGAGGAAAAAGGAGTAGAGGTGTTGACGACCCGTGAACCTGGCGGAGTCTTGATTGGGGAGAAGATTCGGGAAGTAATTTTGGATCCAAGTCATACTCAGATGGATGCTAAAACAGAGCTACTTCTCTATATTGCCAGTCGCAGACAGCACTTGGTGGAAAAAGTTCTTCCAGCCCTTGAAGCTGGCAAGCTGGTCATTATGGATCGTTTTATCGATAGTTCTGTTGCCTATCAGGGATTTGGTCGTGGCTTAGATATTGAAGCCATTGACTGGCTCAATCAGTTTGCGACAGATGGCCTCAAACCCGATTTGACACTCTATTTTGACATCGAGGTGGAAGAAGGGCTGGCTCGCATTGCTGCGAATAGTGACCGCGAGGTTAATCGTTTGGATTTGGAAGGGTTGGACTTGCATAAAAAAGTTCGTCAAGGCTACCTTTCTCTTCTGGAAAAAGAAGGAAATCGCATTGTCAAGATTGATGCTAGTCTCCCTTTGGAGCAAGTTGTGGAAACTACCAAGGCTGTCTTGTTTGACGGAATGGGCTTGGCCAAATGAAACAAGAACAATTAAAGGCTTGGCAACCAGCCCAGTTTGACCGATTTGTCCGTATCTTAGAACAAGACCAGCTCAATCACGCCTATCTCTTTTCAGGTTTCTTTGGAAGCCTGGAAATGGCGCAGTTTTTGGCCAAGAGTCTATTTTGTACGGATAAGGTAGATGTTTTACCATGTGAAAACTGCCGAAATTGTAAGCTGATTGAACAGGGAGAGTTTCCAGATGTAACCTTGATTAAGCCAGTCAATCAGGTCATCAAGACAGAACGCATTCGGGAATTGGTGGGACAGTTCTCTCAAGCAGGGATTGAAAGCCAGCAACAGGTCTTTATTATCGAGCAAGCTGAGAAGATGCATCCTAATGCAGCCAATTCTCTGCTCAAGGTCATCGAAGAACCCCAGAGTGAGGTTTATATTTTCTTCTTGACCAGCGACGAGGAAAAGATCTTACCGACCATCCGTAGTCGGACGCAGATTTTCCATTTTAAAAAGCAAGAAGAAAAACTCATCTTGCTCTTAGAACAAATGGGACTTGTTAAGAAAAAAGCGACTCTTTTAGCTCAGTTTAGTCAATCGCGAGCTGAAGCAGAAAAGTTGGCTAATCAGGCAAGTTTTTGGACCTTGGTCGATGAAAGTGAACGCCTGCTGACTTGGTTAGTAGCTAAGAAAAAAGAAAGTTATCTACAGGTTGCCAAATTAGCGAACTTGGCAGATGATAAGGAAAAACAAGATCAGGTTTTACGGGTTCTTGAAGTTCTCTGTGGGCAGGATCTCTTGCAGGTAAGAGTAAGGGTGATTCTACAAGATTTGCTAGAAGCTAGAAAAATGTGGCAAGCTAATGTCAGCTTTCAAAATGCCATGGAATATCTGGTCTTGAAAGAAATATAAACTCAAAAATGAACGATAAAGAAAGGAAAGGCCTGGCTTATGGACAAAAAAGAATTATTTGACGCGCTGGATGATTTTTCCCAACAGTTATTGGTAACCTTGGCCGATGTGGAAGCTATCAAGAAAAATCTCAAGAGCCTAGTAGAGGAAAATACAGCTCTTCGTTTGGAAAATTCTAAGTTGCGCGAACGTTTGGGTGAGGTGGAAGCAGACGCTCCCGTCAAGGCCAAGCATGTTCGCGAAAGTGTTCGTCGCATTTACCGTGATGGATTTCACGTATGTAATGATTTTTATGGACAACGTCGAGAACAGGACGAGGAATGTATGTTCTGTGACGAGTTGTTATACAGGGAGTAAGCATGCAGATTCAAAAAAGTTTTAAGGGGCAGTCTCCCTATGGCAAGCTGTATCTAGTGGCAACGCCGATTGGCAATCTAGATGATATGACCTTTCGCGCTATCCAGACCTTGAAAGAAGTGGACTGGATTGCTGCTGAGGATACGCGCAATACAGGTCTTTTGCTCAAGCATTTTGACATTTCCACCAAGCAGATCAGTTTTCATGAGCACAATGCCAAGGAAAAAATTCCTGATTTGATTGGTTTCTTGAAAGCAGGGCAAAGTATTGCTCAGGTCTCTGATGCCGGTTTGCCTAGCATTTCAGACCCTGGTCATGATTTGGTTAAGGCAGCTATTGAGGAAGAAATTGCAGTTGTGACTGTTCCAGGTGCCTCTGCAGGAATTTCTGCCTTGATTGCCAGTGGTTTAGCTCCACAGCCACATATCTTTTACGGTTTTTTACCGAGAAAATCAGGTCAGCAGAAGCAATTTTTTGACTCGAAAAAGGATTATCCTGAAACACAGATTTTCTATGAATCACCTCATCGTGTAGCAGACACGTTGGAAAATATGTTAGAAGTCTACGGTGACCGCTCCGTTGTCTTGGTCAGGGAATTGACCAAAATCCATGAAGAATACCAAAGAGGTACAATTTCTGAATTGCTGGAAAGCATCTCTGAAACGTCTCTCAAGGGTGAATGTCTTCTGATTGTTGAAGGTGCCAGTCAGGATGTGGAAGAAAAAGACGAGGAAGACTTGTTCTTAGAAATCCAAGCTCGTATCCAGCAAGGTATGAAGAAAAATCAAGCTATTAAGGAAGTAGCTAAGATTTACCAGTGGAATAAGAGTCAACTCTACGCTGCCTACCACGACTGGGAAGAAAAACAATAAAGGGAGACAGGATGTAATAATTCTGTCTGTTTCTGTTTAACTTAATTAGTGATGATAATATAAAGATGTATCACTTGGTATAGAAGCTTTGGTATTAAGTTTTTTATTAAGCCCATACGGAATAACGATGGTTGGAGCAGCAGTTATAGCGTTCTTAGAAGGTATAAATAGAAAAATAAGGTCATTTTAAATCAAAGGATTGATAAATCAGAAAGAAGGTGATTTTTTGCGAACATACGAAAATAAAGAAGAACTAAAAGCTGAGATAGAGAAAACATTTGAGAAATATATTTTAGAATTTGATAATATTCCAGAAAATTTAAAAGATAAGAGAGCTGATGAAGTTGACAGAACTCCAGCAGAAAACCTTGCTTATCAGGTTGGCTGGACCAACTTGGTTCTTAAATGGGAAGAAGATGAAAGAAAGGGGCTTCAAGTAAAAACACCATCGGATAAATTTAAATGGAATCAACTTGGTGAATTATATCAGTGGTTCACAGATACCTACGCTCATTTATCTCTGCAAGAGTTGAAAGCAAAATTAAATGAAAATATTAATTCTATCTCTGCAATGATTGATTCGTTGAGTGAGGAAGAATTATTTGAACCGCATATGAGAAAGTGGGCTGATGAAGCGACTAAAACAGCGACTTGGGAAGTGTATAAGTTTATTCATGTAAATACGGTTGCACCTTTTGGAACTTTCAGAACTAAAATCAGAAAATGGAAGAAGATAGTATTATAAATTATATTTTTAACTTTAAAAAATTTCATAAAAATGGTTACCAAAGTCGATAGAAGAAAAAACTATCGTCTTTTTCTTTGCAAATTTTTAAGAAGGGAGGTGATCTTGCATGGACTTTGAATATTTTTATAACAGAGAAGCGGAAAGATTTAACTTCTTAAAAGTACCGGAGATATTAGTTGATAGAGAAGAATTTCGGGGCTTATCAGCAGAAGCAATTATCCTTTATTCCATACTTCTTAAACAGACAGGAATGTCATTTAAGAATAACTAGATAGACAAGGAAGGCAGAGTATTTATCTATTTTACTGTCGAAGAAATTATGAAAAGAAGAAATATCTCAAAGCCAACTGCCATAAAAACATTTTTTACTAATTTTAAGTGTAGCATAATACCTCCAAAGATGAGCTTGATGTAAAAAAAGGAATAGGACTGATCGAAAGAGTAAGGCTTGGACTTGGTAAGCCGAACATCATTTATGTTAAAGACTTTATGAGTATATTTCAGGTAAAAGAAAATGACTTACAGAAGTCAAAAAACTTAACTTCAGAAGTAAAAGATTTTAACCTCAGAAGTAAAGAAAATGAACTTCAAGAGGTTAAGAACCTTGACTCTAACTATATAGAGAATAATAAGAGTAAGTATAGTAAGAGAGAATATAGTTTTGGTGAAAACGGACTTGGAACATTTCAAAATGTGTTTTTAGCTGCTGAAGATATATCGGATTTACAAATCATAATGAACTCACAGCTTGAGAATTACATTAGACTTCCTGCAAAACTAGAATCCTAGTTCATGATTGATAATACCAGCACTCAAATTCATTCGTAATCCGAAGCGTTTACGATGATTTCGATAGGTTGTTGAAAT
>ERZ1023411.43-NODE-43-length-22260-cov-12.775006_pt1 | contig 22260 bp, 31 predicted proteins | sample MGYA00380509_ERZ1023411 | MGnify/ENA primary metagenome ERZ1023411 (study PRJEB33173, sample SAMEA4830334) | metagenome | study: EMG produced TPA metagenomics assembly of the PRJEB25223 data set... | reverse complement strand
CATCTCTACTTCTAAAACATTGTTAGAAATCGATTTGACTGTCCTGATCGATTTGCGCATGTTTTATTTCATTTCACTATAGTAGAAAAAGAAAGGCGTTTTCGCAATTTTTTGAAAAAATATTGATTTACAATTGAACGAGTAAGTGAACTTGTTGTAGATTTTCAAAATAATTAAAGAAGTATAGTAATTTACTTGAATCTTCTCTAAAAAGGTAGTATAATAAAAACATAGAAAACGCTTACAGGAGAAGGGGAGTATATGGATAATAGAGAAGCATTAAAAACCTTTATGACGGGTGAAAATTTTTATCTCCAACATTATCTAGGAGCACATAGGGAAGAACTAAATGGAGAGTATGGCTATACCTTCCGTGTTTGGGCACCTAATGCTCAGGCTGTTCACTTGGTTGGTGATTTTACCAATTGGATTGAAAATCAGATTCCAATGGTAAGAAATGACTTTGGGGTCTGGGAAGTCTTTACCAATATGGCTCAAGAAGGGCATATTTACAAATATCATGTCACACGTCAAAATGGTCATCAACTGATGAAGATTGACCCTTTTGCTGTCAGGTATGAGGCTCGTCCAGGAACAGGGGCAATCTTAACAGAGCTTCCTGATAAGAAATGGAGGGATGGACTTTGGCTGGCACGAAGAAAACGTTGGGGCTTTGCTGAACGTCCTGTCAATATTTACGAGGTTCATGCTGGCTCTTGGAAGAGAAATCCTGATGGCAGTCCTTATAGTTTTGCCCAATTGAAAGATGAACTCATTCCTTACCTAGTTGAGATGAACTATACTCATATTGAGTTTATGCCCTTGATGTCCCACCCACTAGGTTTGAGTTGGGGGTACCAGCTTATGGGTTACTTCGCTTTAGAGCATGCCTATGGTAGACCAGAGGAGTTTCAAGATTTTGTCGAGGAGTGTCATACCCATAATATTGGGGTTATTGTGGACTGGGTACCAGGTCACTTTACCATCAATGATGATGCCTTAGCCTATTATGATGGGACACCGACTTTTGAATACCAAGACCATAATAAGGCTCATAACCATGGTTGGGGTGCCCTTAATTTTGACCTTGGAAAAAATGAAGTCCAGTCCTTCTTAATTTCTTGCATTAAGCATTGGATTGATGTCTATCATTTGGATGGTATTCGTGTGGATGCTGTTAGCAACATGCTCTATTTGGACTATGATGATGCTCCATGGACACCTAATAAAGATGGCGGAAATCTCAACTATGAAGGTTATTATTTCCTTCAACGCTTGAATGAAGTTATTAAGTTAGAATATCCAGATGTGATGATGATTGCAGAAGAAAGTTCGTCTGCGACCAAGATTACGGGAATGAAAGAGATTGGTGGTCTAGGATTTGACTACAAATGGAACATGGGCTGGATGAATGATATCCTCCGTTTCTACGAAGAAGATCCGATCTATCGTAAATATGACTTTAACCTGGTGACTTTCAGCTTTATGTATGTTTTCAAGGAGAATTATCTCTTGCCATTCTCGCACGATGAAGTGGTTCATGGCAAGAAGAGTATGATGCATAAGATGTGGGGAGATCGTTACAATCAATTCGCAGGCTTGCGCAATCTCTATACGTACCAAATTTGTCATCCTGGTAAGAAATTGCTCTTCATGGGTAGCGAATACGGTCAATTCCTAGAATGGAAATCTGAAGAACAGTTGGAATGGTCTAACCTAGAAGACCCAATGAATGCTAAGATGAAGTATTTCACTTCTCAGCTAAACCAGTTTTACAAAGATCATCGCTGTCTGTGGGAAATCGATACCAGCTATGATGGTATTGAAATCATTGATGCGGATAATCGAGACCAGAGTGTTCTTTCCTTTATTCGTAAGGGTAAAAAGGGAGAAATGTTAGTCTGTATCTTTAACATGGTACCTGTTGAGCGGAAAGATTTTACAATCGGACTACCCGTTGCAGGAATTTACGAAGAAGTATGGAATACTGAGTTGGAAGAGTGGGGAGGCGTTTGGAAAGAACATAATCAAACTGTTCAAACGCAAGAAGGCCTATGGAAAGATTATGAGCAGACCTTAACCTTTACCCTACCGGCTATGGGAGCAAGTGTATGGAAAATCAAACGTCGCTTGAAATCTACTAAAACCGTCACAAATAAAAACCAAAAAGGAGTAGAAAATGAAAAATGAAATGTTAGCTTTGATTCTTGCTGGTGGGCAAGGAACTCGTCTCGGTAAACTCACTCAAAGCATCGCAAAACCAGCTGTGCAATTTGGTGGGCGCTACCGTATCATTGACTTTGCCCTATCAAACTGTGCCAACTCAGGGATTCATAATGTTGGGGTCGTTACACAGTATCAACCACTTGCTCTCAACAACCATATTGGGAATGGTTCAAGCTGGGGACTAGACGGTATTAATTCAGGTGTCTCTATTCTTCAACCTTATTCTGCAAGTGAAGGAAATCGTTGGTTTGAGGGGACTAGTCACGCTATTTACCAAAATATCGACTATATCGACAGTGTCAATCCTGAGTATGTCTTGATTTTGTCTGGGGATCACATCTACAAAATGGACTATGATGATATGCTCCAGTCTCATAAGGATAATAATGCCAGCTTGACAGTAGCAGTTTTAGACGTCCCTCTTAAAGAAGCAAGCCGTTTTGGTATCATGAACACAGATGCTAACAATCGTATTGTTGAATTTGAAGAAAAACCAGCTCAACCTAAATCTACAAAAGCTTCTATGGGAATCTACATTTTTGATTGGCAACGCCTTCGTAATATGTTAGTCGCTGCTGAAAAGAGCAAGGTTGGCATGTCAGACTTTGGTAAAAATGTCATTCCAAATTACCTTGAGTCAGGTGAAAGTGTTTATGCTTACGAATTTAGTGGTTATTGGAAAGATGTTGGTACTATTGAGTCACTTTGGGAAGCGAACATGGAGTATATTTCTCCAGAAAATGCCTTGGATAGTCGTAACCGTCAATGGAAGATTTACTCAAGAAACTTGATTTCACCACCAAACTTCCTCGGGGCAAATGCTCATGTGGAAGACTCATTAGTTGTAGACGGATGTTTCGTTGATGGAACTGTTAAACATTCTATCCTTTCAACAGGCGCGCAAGTTCGCGAAGGAGCGGAAGTCCTTGATTCAGTTATCATGAGTGGAGCTATCATTGGTCAAGGAGCTAAGATTAAACGTGCCATTATTGGTGAAGGTGCGATTATTTCTGACGGTGTCGAAATTGATGGAACAGATGAAGTACAAGTTGTAGGATATAATGAAGTAGTGGGGGTAGCAACAGATGAAGATTGATAAATATTCTGCCATTTTAGGAAATACAGTTGGTTTTCACGATATGTCGACATTGACGGACCACCGTCCAGTAGCAAGTTTGCCATTTGGTGGGAAATATCGTTTGATTGACTTCCCACTTTCAAGCCTTGCTAATGCAGGTGTTCGTAGTGTCTTTGGTATTTTCCAGCAGGATAATATCAGCTCAGTCTTTGACCATATTCGTTCAGGGCGCGAGTGGGGCTTATCAACCCTTCTTAGCCATTACTATCTAGGAATTTACAATACCCGTGTAGAAAGTAGTACAGTTGGAAAAGAATACTACCAACAGCTTCTTACTTATTTGAAACGTTCTGGCTCAAACCAAACGGTTGCCCTCAACTGCGATGTTCTTATTAACATTGATTTGAACCAAGTTTTCCACCTACATAGTACAACAAAAGAGCCTATCACTGTAGTTTATAAAAAACTAGCTAAGAAAGATATTTCAGAAGTAAATGCAATCTTGGATGTAGATGAAACAGACCATGTTCTTTCTCATAAACTCTTTGATAGCAAGTCAACAGCTGAAACGTTCAATATGTCTACAGATATCTTTGTCGTTGATACACCTTGGTTGATTGAACACTTGGAAGAAGAAGCTAAAAAAGAACATCCAGAGAAATTGCGCTATGTTTTACGGGATTTGGCTGTAAAAGAGGGAGCTTTTGCCTACGAGTACACGGGCTATCTAGCCAATATTCACTCTGTTAAATCTTATTATCAAGCGAATATCGATATGCTTGAATCACAAAAATTCTATTCTCTTTTCTCACCAAACCAAAAGATTTATACAAAGGTCAAAAACGAAGAGCCAACTTACTATGCTAATACATCTAAGGTAAGCACTTCTCAGTTTGCCTCTGGTAGTATTATTGAAGGTCAAGTAGCTAATTCTGTTCTATCACGTAATATTCATGTCCATAAGGATAGCTTGGTTAAAGATAGCCTGCTCTTCCCTCGTGTTGTTATTGGAGAAGGGGCTCAGGTCGAATATGCTATCTTGGACAAAGGGGTTGAAGTTGAGCCTGGTGTTGTGATTCGAGGAACTGCAGAACATCCAGTTGTGGTTAAGAAAGGTGCTAAAGTAACAGAGGATATTCATTCATGAAAATTTTATTTGTAGCAGCAGAGGGTGCACCCTTTTCAAAAACAGGTGGTTTGGGAGACGTCATTGGCGCTCTTCCAAAATCACTGGTAAAAGCTGGGCACGAAGTTGCAGTGATTTTACCCTACTATGATATGGTAGAGGCTAAATTTGGAAATCAGATTGAAGATGTGCTTCATTTTGAGGTGAGCGTTGGTTGGCGTAGACAGTATTGTGGAATTAAGAAAACAGTATTAAATGGTGTAACCTTCTACTTTATTGACAATCAATATTATTTCTTCCGTGGTCATGTTTACGGTGATTTTGATGACGGAGAACGCTTTGCCTTTTTCCAACTGGCTGCCATTGAGGCTATGGAAAGGATTGACTTTATTCCTGATCTTCTCCATGTTCATGACTACCATACAGCTATGATTCCTTTCTTGTTGAAGGAAAAATACTGTTGGATTCAAGCCTATGAGGACATTGAAACAGTTTTAACCATTCATAATTTAGAATTCCAAGGACAATTTTCAGAAGGAATGTTGGGTGATTTGTTTGGAGTTGGCCTTGAACGTTACGCTGATGGCACCCTTCGATGGAACAACTGTCTGAACTGGATGAAGGCAGGTATTCTCTATGCGAACCGTGTTTCAACCGTTTCACCTAGCTATGCTCATGAAATTATGACTAGTCAGTTTGGATGTAATTTGGATCAGATTCTTAAAATGGAGTCTGGTAAAGTATCTGGTATCGTGAATGGGATTGATGCTGATCTTTATAATCCTCAGACGGATGCTCTTTTAGACTATCATTTCAATCAGGAAGATTTGTCTGGGAAAGCCAAAAATAAGGCAAAATTGCAAGAAAGAGTTGGCTTGCCTGTTAGAGCAGACGTTCCACTGGTGGGAATTGTTTCTCGTTTGACACGTCAAAAAGGTTTTGATGTGGTGGTCGAAAGTCTTCACCATATCTTGCAAGAAGATGTTCAGATTGTTCTTTTGGGAACTGGCGATCCAGCCTTTGAAGGAGCTTTCTCATGGTTTGCTCAGATTTACCCAGACAAGCTATCAACAAATATCACTTTTGATGTCAAACTTGCTCAGGAAATCTACGCTGCTTGTGACCTCTTCCTCATGCCAAGTCGTTTTGAACCGTGTGGCTTGTCTCAAATGATGGCTATGCGTTATGGAACCTTGCCATTGGTCCATGAAGTTGGAGGCTTGCGAGATACAGTTCGCGCTTTCAATCCAATCGAAGGAAGCGGTACTGGCTTTAGCTTTGACAATCTATCTCCTTATTGGTTAAATTGGACTTTCCAAACAGCATTGGACTTGTATAGAAACCATCCAGACATTTGGAGAAACCTACAAAAACAAGCTATGGAGAGTGACTTCTCATGGGATACAGCCTGCAAGTCATACCTTGACTTGTACCATAGTTTAGTTAATTAATAGATAAAATCGTATGATGACTTCATACGATTTTTAGGCTGTTTAGAGAGGAGAACTGATGTCTCAAGTAAAAGGCTTGTGTGTTTTGGATGTAGATGGAACCTTAATCCTAGAAGAAGTGATTGATCTTTTAGGGAGAGAGGCAGGTCATGAGGCGGAAATTTCGCAGATTACAAGTCGAGCAATGCGAGGAGAGTTGGTCTTTGAAAGCAGTTTAAGAAAAAGAGTGTCCTTGTTGGAAGGTCTTCCTATTTTGGTCTTTGATAACGTCTTCAACTCAATTCATCTATCGCTAAATGTCCCAGAGTTCATCTCTATTCTCCAAAAGAATGGCATCCTAGTTGGTCTGGTGTCTGGTGGATTTACACCAATAGTTGGAGAGATTAGCAAAATCCCTTGGTATTGCCTATTTCACTGCCAACCAGCTTGAAGTCAAAGAAGGTCTTTTAACAGGAAAATTAGTTGGACAAATTATAAGTCCCCAGGTCAAAAAAGAAACTCTGGAAAAATGGAGAAAGAAACTAAAACTTTCTAAAGAAAGAACGGTGGCAATCGGTGATGGGGTTAATAATCTATTAATGTTGAAGTCGGCGGAGTTAGGAATCGCCTTTTGTTCCAAAGAAATGCTCAAAAAAGAAATACCACATCATGTTGACAAGAGGGATTTTTTAGAAGTTCTTCCTTTGATTGACTGTTTAGAATGAGGGAAAATATGAAGATTGTAATTGCACCGGATTTGTTTAAGGAAAGCTTGACAGCTCAACAGGTAGCTGAAGCAATAAAAAGAGGCTTCCAACAATCGATAGCAGATGTAGAATGTCTCCTCTGCCCTGTTGGTGATGGGGGAGAAGGTACTGTAGATGCTATCCGACATTCTCTTGACCTAAAAGAAAAATGGATCCAAGTGACAGACCCTTTTGGACAAAAAGAAGCCATGCGCTATTTTCAAAAAGGGGAACTGGCACTATTTGAAGTAGCTGACTTGGTTGGTCTTGGAAAAATTCCGCTAGAGAAACGAAATCCACTTCAAATCCAAACTTGTGGTATTGGAGAGTTGATTCTCCATCTCATTTCTAAAGGGATTAAAGATATTTATATCGGTGTTGGTGGCACGGCCAGTAATGATGGAGGACTGGGGATTGCTGCTGGTTTAGGTTATCAATTTTATGATAGGGATGGAAATGTCTTGCCTGCTTCCGGTCAATCCTTATTAAACTTAGCTTCTGTTTCAACAGAAAATTGCTATAAAATTCCTGAAGGTGTTCAAATTCATATTTTAGCAGATGTCGTGAGTCCCTTATGTGGTCATCAAGGTGCGACTTACACTTTTGGCAATCAAAAAGGTCTACATCCGACTATGTTTGCAGTCGTAGATCAGGCGATCCAAGATTTTTATGAAAAATTCTCACCTGCAACATTAGAAATTAAAGGAGCAGGAGCAGGTGGAGGCCTTGCTGGTGGTTTGTGTGCCTTTGCTCAGGCAAGTATCGTGTCTGGAATTGATACCTGCTTGGACTTAATCAACTTTGATAAGAAAGTTTCAGATGCTGACTTGGTTGTTGTTGGAGAAGGAAGACTTGATAGTCAAAGCTTTGCTGGGAAAGCGCCTATAGGTGTTGCAAAAAGAACCCCTGTTGGAGTTCCTGTTATTGCTATTTGCGGTAGTCTTGCTGAAGATTTACCTCCCCTACCATTTGAAAATATCCAAGCTGTCTTTTCTATTTTGGAGAAAAGTGAACCTTTAGAAGATAGTTTGAAAAATGCCAGTCTCTATCTGGAGCGCACGGCTGCCAATATTGGGCACTTATTAAATATGTGCAAGATTTAGCTAAACCATTTCTTCCATAAGGATGTTTTGGCTGGTTCTTCCTTTTTAACTTCCCAAAGTTTTGGAAAAGCAAGTCGAAGGTCTTTTTCTTCTACTTGAACTGGTGCATTGCTATGAATAACCAGGCCAAAAGGAGAAGTAATATGCTCTTCAGATACTATGGTGGCTTGACTATCAGTTTCTTTTGCTTCTTTTAAGTAGAAAACTTGCTTATCAAATTCGATAGTTGGTGAAATCTTCACAAATAGTGGCTCTGCTTTTTCCTGAAGGTTTTCTAAAATAAATAAAAAGCCTTTTTCTAACTGAGGGCTATTTGCTGTGTCAATATCTACATATCCAAGAACTCTTTCCTCAAAAGTACCAAGATAGCGTCTTTGCTCATCCGGATTTATTTTTAACCCACCATGAGCTTTTTCAAGTAATTGTTTTGATAAATCTGTCATGAAAACAGTATATCATAAAAGTTAGAATAAAACAGACAAAAGAAAGCGATTACTTTATAAAGTTAAGGAAAAATTGCACAAAGATAACGTTTTTTCTTGAAAAAGGAGGGGTTTTAAGGTATTATAGAGGTGTAAAAAATTTAACTCATAAGGAGAGTAAAAAATGTCAATTATTACTGATGTTTACGCTCGCGAAGTCCTAGACTCACGCGGTAACCCAACACTTGAAGTAGAAGTTTACACTGAATCAGGTGCTTTCGGACGTGGTATGGTTCCATCAGGAGCTTCTACTGGTGAACACGAAGCAGTTGAACTTCGCGACGGTGACAAATCTCGTTACGGTGGTCTTGGTACACAAAAAGCTGTTGACAACGTAAACAACATCATTGCTGAAGCTATCATTGGCTACGATGTACGTGATCAACAAGCTATTGACCGTGCTATGATCGCACTTGACGGTACTCCTAACAAAGGTAAATTGGGTGCGAATGCAATCCTCGGTGTGTCTATCGCTGTAGCTCGTGCTGCTGCTGACTACCTTGAAATCCCACTTTACAGCTATCTTGGTGGATTCAACACTAAAGTTCTTCCAACTCCAATGATGAACATCATCAACGGTGGTTCTCACTCTGACGCTCCAATCGCTTTCCAAGAGTTCATGATCTTGCCAGTTGGTGCGCCAACATTTAAAGAAGCCCTTCGTTACGGTGCTGAAATCTTCCACGCTCTTAAGAAAATCCTTAAATCACGTGGTTTGGAAACTGCCGTAGGTGACGAAGGTGGATTCGCTCCTCGTTTCGAAGGAACTGAAGATGGTGTTGAAACTATCCTTGCTGCGATTGAAGCTGCTGGATATGTACCAGGTAAAGACGTATTTATCGGATTTGACTGTGCTTCATCAGAATTCTACGATAAAGAACGTAAAGTTTACGACTACACTAAATTTGAAGGTGAAGGTGCTGCTGTTCGTACATCTGCAGAACAAATCGACTACCTTGAAGAATTGGTTAACAAATACCCAATCATCACTATTGAAGATGGTATGGATGAAAACGACTGGGATGGTTGGAAAGCTCTTACTGAACGTCTTGGTAAGAAAGTACAACTTGTTGGTGACGACTTCTTCGTAACAAACACTGACTACCTTGCACGTGGTATCCAAGAAGGTGCTGCTAACTCAATCCTTATCAAAGTTAACCAAATCGGTACTCTTACTGAAACTTTTGAAGCTATCGAAATGGCTAAAGAAGCTGGTTACACTGCTGTTGTATCACACCGTTCAGGTGAAACTGAAGATTCAACAATCGCTGATATTGCAGTTGCAACTAACGCAGGACAAATCAAGACTGGTTCACTTTCACGTACAGACCGCATCGCTAAATACAACCAATTGCTTCGTATCGAAGACCAACTTGGTGAAGTAGCTGAATATCGTGGATTGAAATCATTCTACAACCTTAAAAAATAATCTCCTTATGTGATTATAGGCTATAAAGCCTTTGAAATAAGCACTTTGGGGCGCTTTCCCTTAGTGCTTTTTATAATTTAATACCCTTTTTACTACCCCTACTAATTTTTGGTATAGTAAGAGGGTAGCCCGGAAATGGGTCACCCTTATTTTTTATAAATTGCTGATAGCTGTTTCATAATTTGAGACGGCTTTTTTTGCATTCTCTTGGTTAGTATGCCAGTAAGTATTTTCAGTGATCATTAAATTAGAGTGGCCTAATCTATACTGAACATCTTTCGGGCTAGCCTGAGCATAGAGCATCATAGTAGTATGTGTATGGCCGAAACCATGAAATGATACGTTAGTTACTCCGGCAGCATCAAAATGCTTATTTAGGCGTTTGCGTAAGTTACAAGCATAAGCATATTTCTCCGTAAATACAGAGAATACAACTGTTTCAGATCGGCCTAATTTCCAAGACTGAATTTGTTGACGGTTTTTGTATTGTTTCAGTAAAAGTAATGTGGCTTTGTCTATTGGTATATCACGATAACCAGCGCTTGATTTAGGTGAGTTTATTTCCTGATAGCGGTTTAGTGTCTTATTGATGCTGATAACACCGCTTTCTAGGTCAATATCAGACCATTCAAGAGCCAGAGCCTCACTAATACGGCAACCAGTGGCCAATAAAGTCTTATACAGAACAACATCAAATAAGTTCTCATAATTTGATTGATCCAGAGCATCTAAATAATCAAGAAACTGTTTTAATTCTTTGTTGTCTAAGTATTTGACAGCAGCCTTTTCTTTTTGCTGTTTGCGTGGAACGATGACATCATTAGCTGGGTTGTATTGTATTACCTGGATAGCTACGCCATATTTCAAAATACGCTTATTCATGTTATGGAGCAAAGAGTAGTTAGCAAATGCCCCTTTTTCGCCTTTATTTGCCTTGTCAGCCCATTTGTTTACTTGCTGTTGAAGAATAGGCGTAGTAAGTTTAGATAGCTTGTAATCGCCAAATACAGGCAATAAATGCACTCTAACCAATCCCTCCATGGATTGGCGAGTATTTGGCTTAACTGTATTCTTGTAACTATCCCACCAAACTTTTACAAGCTCATTATATGTTGTAATTGTCGGCTTGTCTTTAACTGTATAGCCATTAGCAGCAAAAGTATTGATCGCATCACGCGCTTTTACTTTAACGCCCTTTTTAGTGGTTGCTGTAACAGTTGTACGGGCTTTTTTGCCCGTTAGTTGGTCAACGCCTAGATAAACACTAGCATAATAAACTCTTTGGCCATTCTTTTTGATTTTTTCTTTGATATTCATGTATTTGTACCTTTCTTTCCATCAGCAGGCAAGGCGCGTGGTTTTGTTAGGTATTTATACATGAGATCAACCAGTTAGTTTTTACTAATTTTGATTGTTCTATGTTTTGTTAATTGATCTTCTAAAATATTTACAGTGTAACCAGAAACATCTATATTCTCTAATAAAAAACTTGATTTTAATATATGTTCCAAAATTTTAGGAATTACTTTAGAACGTTGTCGAACGTACGTACTAAATGAAACAATTTCTGAAGGTGCGATATAGTCAATTTTTTTTAAAGACGAATTAGGAATATCATTGCCAAAGAAGTTAAAAAATCTTGCTGTATTTATATCATCAATATATATCGTTTTTGTTGACTCGTTCAGTATAGCTAGTAAGGCAGTGTATAGATATTTTTCTTTATAGGTAAGTCTATACCCAAAATAGAAATATTCTCGGTTTCTAGTACCTCCAAAAAGTGAATAGTCAAAATTAGATAAGTTATTTTTCAACAAATTTCCTTGCAAATCTCTCGATTGTTCGATAGCTAAATCAATAAATTTTTTGATCGTTTCGTCTGAAATTTGATAATCAATCTTAGAAATGGTATTTTGAGCGATCTGTAACGCTTTATTTGTTATATCATCGTGTAAAGAGTTATACTCATCATAATTTTTTATACATTCAGGAGCTAAATCCATAATCTTTAAGTGTAGATAAGTATTGTAATCGCCGTAGAGTAACTCTTCAACACTCATTTTTCCAATAGATGCAATTTTTAGTAGGTTTTCTTTATTTGGTAAATTGCGACCTTTTTCCCAGTTGTTAACTGTACCTTTGCTAGTATTAAATTTTTCTCCAAATTTTTCCATAGAGTCGCCATGGCTTAAACGGATATTTTGAATACGTTCTCCAACGAGTTTATTATTTATTTTCATGTTTTACACCTCCTTAAAGAACATAATAAACTTTTTTTAAGAAAAAGTAAAGAAAAGTATTGACTTTATAAAAATAAAGTTTTATAATCTGGGTATGCAAAAGTAAAGGGGGTGTAGAAATGAGTAAAGAAAACAAGATGCGTGGATATAGGAATATGCTAGGTTTAACACAAGAGAAACTTGGAAAAAAACTTGGTATATCTAAGCAGAGTTATTACAACAAAGAAAGTGGGAAGACACAATTTTCAGATAAAGAAAAACTTAAGATTAAAAATCTTTTAATCCCTTTATTTCCAGATATTACAATAGAAGATATATTTTTTTAAACAGAAGTATGCAAAAGTAAAGAGTGCAAAAAATGGAATTAAAGCGAAAATAAAAGCCGTGTACAGGCGACCAAACCAACGTACACGGCTAAGGAAAAATAACAAAACTCAAGCAAAGGCAAGGCGCGTGGTTTTGTTAGGTATTTAGCAAGGGGACAAACCCCTTTGTAAATAATCTCCTCTTATTTTATCAAAATTAGAGGAAAATGACAACTTAATTTATAAAAAGGAAAAATGGAGGATATAAATGGAAATTCTGTCTAAAGAAATACAGTTACAGGGTTTACAACTTCTTAAACAGACTCTTGAAACTTTAGTTGAGCTAGAAAAACAACGATCTAGTAAGTTAGATTTAATTTCTCGTAAAGAATTAATGGATCTGCTAGGTATAAGTGCTACAACCCTTGATAACTGGGAGGATCTTGGTCTTAAACGATATCAGACTCCGATGGATGGAGCTAAGAAAGTATTCTATCGTCCGTCAGATGTGTATTTATTTTTAGCAATAAAATAGGAGTTATGAAATGAAAATTGTTACTTTCAAACCAACTAAACAAATAGACGATGGGTTTTATCTGCCAGGTATTGACATTCTATTTGTCTCAGACAAAGAAGATGCCAAGGATAAAGAAGATGTAATTTTATTTCTTTCAAGAAATGGGTTAAACAAGTCTTGAATGATATTAGAAAATAAAGCTACTATTCCACGGAGGATATCGATACAGCGATACAAGCCGTTATAAAGGCCTCTAACACGTTTATAGAGACAAGTGGTAAATAATATTAACACACTAGCCAAAGCCGTTTTAGAGGCTAAAAAAGAGGCTAGAGGAGGCAATTAAAAAGCAAGCTAACCAGATTTATACAGGAGGTAGAACCGTAATGGAACTAGTTTACATGGACGGTAAGAAAGAGCCGTACACCACAAGCGAGATCATCGCTGAATGTGCTGAAGTACAACACCACACTATCACGCGCTTAATAAGAGAAAATAAGGCTGACTTTGAAGAGTTGGGAATACTTGGATTTAAAATCCATAAATTAGATACTAGAGGACAACCTAAAAAATCCTATATTCTGAACGAGCAACAGGCTACTTTGCTGATCACTTATTTAAAGAATACCGAAACAGTACGGCAATTCAAACTAAACCTAGTCAAAGCATTCTTTGAAATGCGTGAGGAACTTTCTGAAATTCGTCTGCAGAGGGCGCTAGAAAAACCGAAAAGAAAAACCTTGCATGACAGTATAGAAACATGACCTAATGCACCAAAGCACGCGCATAGCACCATGAACAACTTGCTACTAAAGGCAGTAACAGACATGAACGCTAAGCAGTTAAGAGAAGAGCGTGGGGGCTATAACGGTATCGATAGCTTGACTAGTGAGGAGTTGGAGCAGTACCAGGCATTTGAGGATATGGCAATAGCTATGATTGAATTGAAAATGAGTTATCAGGAAATTAAGACAATGATGTTTAGAAGTAAAAAAATAAGCTAAAAAATCACACCAACAAAGAAACAGAGGTAAAAACATGACAGAAACAACATATGAGAATTTAACTAGACGTATAGACAGAATTAGCGCAGAAATGCGAGAAATTAGCGAAGAAAATGGCCTAAGAATCCTTTCTTTATTGGAAAGTCAGACAAAATCCATCAAAGATGATTTGTCCCGTTTACTTTGGATTGAACTTCCTGAATTGAATGAAAGCCATAAAATCGAAGCGGTCTCTAAAAGCACTACGGGAATGTTTTTCGCCCCTGGTATTTTTGAAATGGACGCTATGCGACAAGCATTCTTTAAACGCCAAGCTATGCACTTTTTTGAGAACGAAGCAGAGCAACAGGCGTATATAGAACATGCTGAAAAGGAGTATTTAGAGGCTACTGTAACCTTAAAAGATATTCTTTTTAACTCTAAAAATGGAACTCAGAAAGCAAATAAAAGTTGTCTTATAGAGAAGTTTGAGGAGGCAATGCAATGACACTAGATTTAGACAACATGACACAAGCAGAATTTGATGAGATAATGGCTGAAATCCAGCTACAAAGTCCAAACATTTTTCAACTGATTTCTGATTTTGTAAATAAAAAAGTAACCAGTGTGGAAATAGACGACTTGTTGAATATGAAGCGAGCTGAACAAGTGGCATACATCAAGAATTACAAAGCGAGGGCATAACATGAATGAACTAGATATAAGCAATACACAGGCGGTTTTTGTTACCGTGATTTTGATTGGCTTACTGCTTTATTTAAACCACCGAGACCGCAAAAAAAGCGCCCAAATTGAGCGAGAAAACCAACAGACGATAGAAACACCTAGCGAGGATTTAAACCCTGATTATGGGCGATATATCCAGCTTGCAGGGGTAGACGTATGGGGAGGAATTGAATGAGTCTAACAATGAATGACAAGCGAGTATTAAGACTAATCAAGGTAGAGAATTATAAATGAGCAAGGGAGAGGACGATGGCAAAAACAAAAGTCTATTTTTGGCTAAAAATTGATAAGAAATTTTTTGATAATATTTTTATCAAGAGACTAAAGACGGTACCTGGTGGGTACACTATGACAGTTATTTATATTAGGCTCATGTTAGAGAGCTTGGAAAGTGACTGTATTTTATACTATGAGGGCTACTTTAACAATCTCAAGGAAGAGTTAGCCCTAAAATTAGATGTATCAGAAGATGATATAGATATGACCATGGCATACTTTACAAAATGCGGTTTAATACAGATTGACGAAGATAAAAACGCAGAACTACCACAGGCAAAAGCTATGGTTATGAGTGAAACAAACTGGGCGAGTTATAAACGTGAACAACGAAAAAAAGGAAAATTGGAAGAAGTCCAACCATCTTTGACATTTTCCAACTCATGTCCAACAGAGATAGAGATAGAGAAAGAGTTAGAGATAGAAGTAGATAAAGAACAATCACCCACTCCCTCTACCATCAATCAAGATTTTGTAAATCTCTATAAATCTTTTGAAGCTGAGACAGGTAAAGCATTGTCACCGTTACAGATTCAAGAATTGCAGTATATGCTAGAAGATTTTAGCCCAGAGCTTATCCATGAGGCGTTAAAAGAAGCTGTCAGTCAGGGTAAAGCAAACTTTGCATACATCAAGGCAATCCTTAACCGTTGGAAACAGGACAATTTATTGACGGTGGAACTTGTTAGAAATAGCAGGGCAGCGCGTGAGGCTAAAAAACAGCAAACCAATCAACTAGAGCCTACCAGCTATGAAGATTGGATACCAACACAAGAAAAACCATTTTAGGAGGTCAGAAAATGAAATCATTACAATCTAGTTTAGGAAATATTGAGACATTTAAACTAGACGAATTGTGTCCTAAGCATGAAATACAGCTAACACAAATCAAAGGAGAAAGACATGTAGTAGTGGGGTGGAATGAGAACGGAGAGGCAATAAAAGAAGTTCGCTGTATCCCACCCTATTGTGAACAATGCCAAGAAGAACAGAAAAAGCAAGATGAAGAAGATGCGATTGCTGATAATTTGAATGCTAAACTATATCTGCAAACTTATAATGTGTTGATGAGCAATAAGAGCTATGTAGCAGATGAGTTTAAAACTAAAACTTTTGATGATTTTAATGCTGTAACATCAGAAGAAAAGCGATTTTTAGAATTTGCAAAAGGTCAGGTACAAAAATATCTTGATGGCATGAGGGGAAATACGCTTATCACAGGAGGTACAGGGATTGGAAAAACACTTTTATCAGTTGCTATTGCCAAAGGTATAAATGAGGGGTATAAGACAAAAGGAGAACCTAAGAGTGTGCTTTTTGTAAGCCTAACCGAAATGATCAAACAAATTAAAGAGGGGTGGAATTATGGTAAAGGTGCAACACTTACAGAGTTTGAAGCTACTGAACTCATGAAGTCTGTTGATTACTTAATTATTGATGATTTAGGTGCAAAAAATGCTGTTATTAAACCTAAGAGCGATTGGGAGCAGGATTTACTTTTTGATGTACTGAATAATCGAGAAAATACTATATTTAATACAAATCTTGATAGCGATGAACTCAAGATAGTATACAACGAGCGGAATTATAGCCGTATTCTAAAAGGTCTTGAGGGTAACACTTTTAAGGTGTTCGGTATCAAAGATAAGCGATACTCAATTAATCAGTTAAAAAATAAGGTAAAGCAGTTAAACTGAAGTAATCGACTTACAAACCTAAACAAAAATAGACACTCTTCACAGGGTGAGAAATTGTAATGTAGCCTTTAATATGATAAAATACAGTTGGACTACCTAGATGATATTATCTATTGCAAAGTACGGCAGGTCGCCCCTGCCTCGGTCGTAGCTGTACAAAAATTGTGCAGCTGTTTTTAATTGTGCAAAAATAAAAAGCCCCACGCTCTCGGCCGGCAAACTTCTGAGGGTGAGGCTATGAGCAAGAAAAAAGCATGCACGGTGCGCGCCTGCTTTGCATTCCCAAAATGGAACTCAAAAAAGCTCAAAAATGAGCTAAAGCACACTAAAAAGGGTAGTAAAGAGCGTTGGATAGTTGAAAATATCAGTTATATCAACGCTTTAGGAATACAAGTATTAGATTTACTTATCTTACGAGCTATTACTCATTTTTGAGTCACAAATCTGTTAAGCAAAAATGAGTAGCAAACAAAACTAATAACGGTTATACAGGAACCGAAGACTTTTCGACATTTTTGTCGCTCAAAGATAGCCCTAAAATGTCTCAGCTTACAACCGTACCCGTTTGGACACTTGAAATAAAGGAGAAATTCATGACTAAAAACAAGGATAATAAATTATTAGAAATGATGGAGAAAGGCTTTGTTTTATACTCAAAAAATGGTATAATAAAGTACATTGAAATTCCAGATCATGGTAGCATTAAGCTAAAAGCTCAAGATGGGCAGTTAGTTTATAAGGAAGTGACCACTGGAGAACAATGTTAATAAATACTGACTGGAAAAACCAGAGGTATGATAATTGAGTTTAACGCTCTTTTGTCATACCTCTTTTATTGTGTCGTAAGGAGGATAACATGACATTTACAACAATCAAGGATGATATTAAGGCTTTTGGCAAGAAAAAGCATGGGTACATGACTGGCTACATTGCTAAACAAGAGGAATTACATAAACAGTTACAAAATGGTATGATAGGCGAAAAATACGCTAAAGACCAGCTAGAGGCTTATAAGTTAGAGGGGGACACTTATTCTAGGGACACCTATAATAAAATTCATGCAGAAATTGAAAAACAGCATGAGCTAGAGCTAGAGGCATTAAAAGAAAAAGAACTCAGCGTAACAGCTGATGACGTGGCAGAGCTGACCTTGTTAGCTAGCATGAAGATGACAAAGGATGAATTGCTAGGTTATTTTGAAAAATACAAGAACAAACCTCTTGCTATTAAAAAACTTTTGTCAATTGCTGAACCATATCCAGAAATCACCATCAACTTGGAATTATTCAATGCAGAGCAGGCGCTAGAAAGTCTAATCTTATTCTTTAAGTGGCAACTTTCATATTGTCATTACAGTTTGCTTATCAACGGCGATAAAATCCAAGCTGTAACAACTGAAATTGTAGTAAATTCAGATGCCCCTGAGCTTGACCGTCGTTTGGATGAGTATTTAAACAAATAGAGGGGCAGGCAACCCTTTATTTTGATAATGAGGAGGTAATAGATGGCAGGAAATGAAAATGATAACCTTACGTCCAAGCAAATTAAATTCATAGATGCCATGCTTACCGAGCCAACGATAGACAAAGCATGTCAAAAAGCAGGGGTATCACGCGCAACAGGTCATAAGTATCTAAAAGTTGCAGCGGTTAAAAAGACATTGAGGATAAAGCAAGATGAGATGATGGATAAAACAACTCAAATGCTTTATTTAGCATCATCTAACGCTGTTTCTGTACTCAATGATATTATGATGGACAGTAAGGTCAACCCGTTTATAAGAACTCAAGCAGCAAAGGCTATACTTGAACAATCTTATAAGACCCATGAAATTTTTGGAGTAGTAAGGCAGATTGAAGAATTGAGGTTGGAAATTGAGGAAGTATCTAAAGGAAATCAAAGAGTTACAAGAACTCAAGGAGTTATTAAGTAATAGAAATATGCCAGAGTTTATTATTGTTGAGGGAAACAATGACTTAGGGGAATTTTTCCAAATAGATGGCGAGCTATTTAGTGATAATGAACTTTTAGAAAACCTTAAAAAATGGCGTGAGTGGGAAGTGCCAGTTATTATTGATGATTGGTGCAATCGTATCCTAAACGAGGATGAAACGGAAATACTATACTTTCCTACTCATGAGGATAAGATGAACTATATTAGGGTGGAAAAAGATTTAGAACCTTTGTATCATACATCGAACAAGATCTATGCAACTATTTCTAAAAGTGAGTGGTTAGAATTGTTAAATTGATGATTTAGGAGGTAGCAATGACAAAGAAGAAAATTGAGCGTATTTCTGTAATACACCGAGAAAAGATTTTATGGCTCAAGTGGTATTTCATGCGAGATAAAGAACAACCTAAGTATAGTGTCCTTGAGCGTAAAATGTTTGATGCTGCTAAAAATCAAGATATGCTAGCTTATCAAAAATACGCAACTATCAAGCAGATAACAGATATTAGGGTACAAACAAGTGAGGCTGACATTTTAGAGGCTGTAAAAGAGGTTTATGTGTACAATCACATGAATGTTATCGGAGCTTGTCAGCGGATATTATTTATCAGTCAATCACCAGCTTATGATAAGTTAAATAAGTGGTTTAATATCTATTCTGATTTGTATTTTAGCGTTGTACCCTTGCCCAAAATGGGGGTATATCATGAGATGGTAGGTATCTAGTTGATTGTGTGGTATAATATTCTAAAGCACAAGGGATAGTATAGAGGGAGTACACCTTGATAGAGGTAGCCACGGTGCGAATCCGTGTCATTGTGCTAGCATCTAGGAAACTAGGTGCTTTTTATTTTAATAACTTAAAAGTATTTACAAACAATAACTTTTAGGTTATAATTGTTATTAGGAAGAGGTGTTAATAGTGTATAATATCTATTTTTACAAGGATAAAAACGGCAATGAGCCTGTTTTTGATTATATGCGAGAGCTTACCAGTAAAAAAGGGAAAGATAGCAGAATTAAGCTTAATAAAATTAATGATTATATTGAGTTGTTAAGCCAACATGGAACACGCGCAGGCGAACCATATATTAAGCATTTAGATGCTGAAATTTGAGAGCTGAGACCACTTAGAGATAGAATTTTATTTGTTGCTTGGATGGATGGTAGTTTTGTTTTACTGCATCATTTTATGAAAAGGACACAGAAAACACCCAAAAGAGAGATTGAGCAAGCTAAACGTGAACTTGCAGATTTAAAAGAAAGAGGTTTAGACAATGAAAAATAATGCTATTGGTAGTAACTGGAAAGATGTAAGAGCTGAATTATTCAGCAAAGAGGAAATTTTGGAAAGTGATATGCGCGTGGCTATCATGAGTGAGCTTATCGAGGCTAGAAATGAAAAGGGTATTAGTCAGAAGAAACTAGAGGAGATGAGCGGTGTTAGTCAGCCAGTTATCGCTAGAATGGAAACAGGAAAGACAAGCCCACAACTTGATACAGTATTAAAAGTGTTGGCAAGTCTTGGTAAGACCTTAGCTGTTGTACCATTAGAGCATGAGCAGGTTTAGAAAGTTTAGGTGATATTTTGACAGCAGAAATTGGAATATTAAATAAAAATGGTGTTGTATTGGCTTCTGATAGCGCTGTAACCTTATCAGACGGGAAAAATTCAAAAGTTTTTAATAGCGCCCGAAAATTATTCACTTTATCAAAAGAACATTCCGTGGGGATCATGATATATGGGAACGCTTCGTTTATGGAAATTCCGTGGGAGGTAATTTTAAATGAGTTTAAGCAGGCTATTGGCACAGATTTATTAGATAATACTGCCCAATACGTTGAAAAGCTAATAGAATTTTTAATTTCCTTTAAACATCTACAAGTTGAGAATTTATTAATAAATTATATTGTCAGAAGTACAAGAAGTATTTTGGACAGCATTGCCTATGAAGCGCAAGAAACAGCTGATTTAAGAGTTTCTAATGGTGAAACCATCACTCTAGATGATTTTAATAAAATTTTATTAAGTGCTATAACTAATTTTAGTTTAGAAATTTCAAAAGTAGAAGCTGAAAGTAATTTTGAATTTTTTGAAGCTGAGTTAGAGTTAATAAAAAGCATTGTAGACGATTTTTTTAAATCCTTTCCTCATACTGATGATGAGGTTGAAGTTATTGCTAAATCTTTATATAAAGCGATTTTCATTGGATATGACTCAACAAACATAACTGGATTAGTTATAGCAGGTTATGGTACAGACGAGATATTTCCATCTATAAGACAAATTGAATTATATGGAATTTTTTCTAAACGATTAATTTGGAAAGTTATTAATGAAAGTGTGATAAATCATCAGAAAACTTGTCATATAATCCCTTTTGCACAGTCAGAGATGGTTGAGACGATTATGAATGGTATAGATCCTAACTTAAATGTATATATCGCAGAGCAAGTATCATCAGTTATGGAGAAAAATGGATTGGATGATGAAATTGAGAATATATTTGAAAATATATCATCTATACAGCAAAAATATTATATAAATCCTATAATAGACCTTATTGGAATGCAACCACTTAATGAAATGGCGAGTACAGCTAAAACATTTATTGAATTAACTTCATTTAAGAGAAAAATTGTCAACACTCTTGAAACAGTAGGAGATCCGGTAGATGTACTTGCTATTTCTAAAGGAGAAGGACCAATTTGGATTGATAGAAAATACTATTTTGACATTGATAAAAATCTTGATTACAGGATGAGAAAGGAGAGTTAGTTATGGATTTCTTAAACCATTCTTTCGATACTAAAAAAGTTATTAATACAAAAATAAATGCAGTTAACTCAAAAAATAATGTTGGAAAGAATTTCATCGATGTTTACCGTGAAATGAAAGAAGTGCCAAACAATAAAATTCATCAATCAAAAGTTAACGTGGCGTTAATTAAAAAATAGCACCCGTAAAGGTGCTATTTTCTTGCCTGCTGAACTCATCGATTTAATACCTTTTTTACTCCCCCTCTAGTATATTGTAATTGTTTGTACTTTACATTTTAGAATGAAAAAGGTAAAAAGTATATTAGTAATTTAGCGTATTTAATTGAACTATTTGATATTATGATAACCTTAAAAAATAAAATAGTTCAGTGAACTATTTTATCCCGAACCATGAAATTCAAAAGTTCGGCCGTTGATTTAACAACGTTTCTAGCCCCTCGGATTTTATCCGAAGGGCTATTTTTGTATTTAGAGGACAAAAAAGGGGCAAAACTTTTTAAAAAATCTTTTTCATAACTTTATCCAGTACATTGATTGCTTCATCTTTCATGTTCTTTGTGACGTGGGTGTAGATGGAAGTAGTGACTTCAGAGTCGGAATGACCAACCCTGTCCGTGATTGTTTTTAAAGGAATTTTATTTTCTGATAAGATGCTAATAGTGGTGTGTCTGAAGATGTGAGGGGACAGATGTTTGGGAATTGGTTTTTTAAGGCGTTCGTTTGCTCGCTGGAGAGACTTGCTCAAGATAGAACTATGAACTGTTTTTCCTGTATTGGTAACAAAAACACGGTCGCTTTTGTGCCAATTCTTATCGGTTGTTTCGCTTAGACAATTTATATAGTCAATTGAAACAAGAACAAGACAAAAGAGCCTCATAAAAGGTATTGCAACTTGGTAATACCTTTTTGAGGTGCTTTTTGATATGAGCCCATGTTTTCTCAATAGGATTGTACTCAGGTGAGTAGGGAGGAAGAGGTAAAAGTTTATGCCCAAACTCTTCACACAAGAGTTCTAGCTTCCCCATTCTATGGAATCTTACATTATCCATAATAATAACCGATGGTGTGGTTAATGTTGGTAAGAAAAACTTCTGAAACCATACTTCAAAAAAGTCGCTCGTCATCATCTCTTCGTAAGTC
>ERZ1023411.31-NODE-31-length-28722-cov-21.463983_pt1 | contig 28722 bp, 25 predicted proteins | sample MGYA00380509_ERZ1023411 | MGnify/ENA primary metagenome ERZ1023411 (study PRJEB33173, sample SAMEA4830334) | metagenome | study: EMG produced TPA metagenomics assembly of the PRJEB25223 data set... | reverse complement strand
GGTATTACTTAAACGAATCAGGTTCAATGGCTACTGGTTGGGTTAAAGACAAAGGCTTATGGTATTACTTAAACGAATCAGGTTCAATGGCTACTGGTTGGGTTAAAGACAAAGGCTTATGGTATTACTTAAACGAATCAGGTTCAATGGCTACTGGTTGGGTTAAAGACAAAGGCTTATGGTATTACTTAAACGAATCAGGTTCAATGGCTACTGGTTGGGTTAAAGACAAAGGCTTATGGTATTACTTAAATGAATCAGGTTCAATGGCTACTGGTTGGTTTACAGTTTCTGGTAAATGGTACTATACCTATAATTCAGGAGATTTATTAGTAAACACGACTACACCCGATGGCTATCGAGTCAATGCTAACGGTGAGTGGGTAGGATAGGTATCCATTAGCTAAATCTAATCATTCTGAACTAAAAAATCTTCTTACATATGTAGGAAGATTTTTTGGATTCTCAAAACTAGTTTAAAAGACTACGCTATTTAAACCAATTTTAAGAATGGATATATAAGGATATTCAGAAATCTAGTTGGTCAACTTTTGTATTTTGAATATACATTAGATGGTGACGATGTCTTGGTATATCTGGTACTCACTTACATATTCTAACTTATTTTAACTAAGATGCAACTGTAGTTGGTGAATTTGCTACAAATAGTGTAGAGGCGTTATTTGAAAAATATACAAAAAAGGAACCCCAACTTACATTTGAGTTTCTCTTACTTTTAATCGTCCGAATCCGTATTCTTATTTCAAAAAATGTAGTCATTCGAATGATTTCCCTTGCAATATAGTGAAATTAACAAAAAGAAAAAACGCTGATCAAGCGTTTTTCTTCTGTATTGATTCGTATTGAATGCTTACTTCACTTCTGTAAACACAACGTGTTTGCGAAGTTTTGGTGAGTATTTCTTCAATTGAAGGCGGTCTGGAGTGTTACGTTTGTTTTTAGAAGTAAGGTACAAGCGTTCACCAGATTCTTTGTGTTCAAGTGTAATATTTACGCGCATGGTATCTCCCTTCTATTATTCAGCTGATGCAGCTTTAGCGATTTTACGTCCTTTGTAGTATCCTTTAAGTGATACACGGTGAGAACGTGAGTAATCTCCAGTAGTTTCGTCAAAGTTTACAGATGGAGCTGTTACTTTGTAGTGTGTACGACGTTTGTTTTTCTTCGCTTTTGAAGTGCGACGTGCAGGTACTGCCATTTTGATTTCTCCTTTAGGTATTTATATTCGATTCAATCTACTGATTTTCATCAACCATATTAGGATAACACATTTTTTTTGTAAAGTAAAGTTACTTGACAAAAAAAGATGAAAAAATTCTCCTATCCGACACGGCAGACAGGAGAAGGTGTTAAATATCAATCTCAAATGGTTCGTCAATGGTTTCTGATACGTATTTTCCGTCTTTCTTCCGTTGCTTGACACACTCTGTGAGGAGATATTCGATTTGCCCATTGACTGAACGAAAGTCGTCTTCTGCCCATGATGCGAGTGCAGCGTATAACTTTGTTGAGAGTCGAAGGGGGATCTGCTTTTTTTTAGCTTCAGCCATCTTTAGTAAAGACTTCCTGTGTTGACAATTGGTTGTGCATCATGATTGCCACAAAGAACGACAAGGAGATTTGAAACCATGGCAGCTTTTCGTTCTTCGTCAAGTTCTACCAATTCCCCTTCATTGAGCCGTTCTAGTGCCATTTCAACCATTCCTACAGCACCATCTACAATCATCTTCCGTGCATCAATAATGGCAGATGCTTGTTGGCGTTGAAGCATAACGGCAGCAATTTCTGGAGCATAAGCTAGGTAAGTGATACGTGCTTCAAGGATTTCCAAGCCAGCATCCTCAACACGACTTTGGATTTCTTCACGAATACGGTTAGCTACAATTTCACTAGAGCCACGGAGACTACCTTCATCTGCTTGCCCGTCACCCGTAGTATCCACATTAGGAGACACATCGTAAGGGTAGATACGGACAATATTACGGAGGGCGCTATCACATTGCAATGAAAGATATTCTTTGTAGTTATCAACGTTGAAGACTGCCTTAGCGGTATCGACAACTCTCCAAGTTACCGCGATACCGATTTCTACAGGGTTTCCTAAGCAATCATTGATTTTTTGACGAGAATTGCTCAAGGTCATGACTTTGAGGGAAATCTGTTTCTTGCCAATTTCAAGATTTACATCATTGTCATTTGATGATTTAGCTCCTAAAAAAGGAGATTTTGTGCTAACATCACCACTTTGTCCAAGTCGAGTGTGGTTTGCAGGGTTGACTGCTACGCTGAAGGGATTGACAAAGTAAAAACCAGGTTCTTTGATGGTACCTGTATAATTACCAAAGAGTGTCAGAACCAGAGCTTCCTGAGGTTTGACAACTTTTAAACCAGCATGAGCTAGACCTGCAATTACGATTAGTAAAGGTCCGATAATAATTCCAAAAATGTTTTCCGAACCAACACCCATTATAAATATAAAGATACCAAGTACGATTGTCAACTCAATGAGAATCAATGCGAATACACCATTTGGTTTTGAATTGATTAGTTTTTCAGTCATAAGAATGACCTCCCATTATTTGATATCTAAATGATATCACTTTGTTTTTAAAAGTCAATAGAAAGTTGAAAATAATCACTAAAAACTTTCAGCCCAATAATTTCTTTTAAAAGGTGAGATTATATTGTGCTCAAATACTCTTTTATTCTTATAATTTTTACACTATAATTGTAGTTAGAAAGGAAGAGAAATGTTTGATTATAGAGCACTAGTTATTTTGATGACTTTGATGGATCATTGTGAGCTATCATTATATGAATTATCTGTTAAGGTGAGCTTACCTATAAAGGAAGTCAAAGAAGGAATAGATTATTTAGTGCCTTATCTAGCTAATAAAGGGATAGTGCTGGATAAAAAACAAGGTCGCTATAGTTTATCAAATCGTACGAAGCAGTCTTTGACAGATATTATTAAGTCGGATGAATTGGTTTTACCAAAGTCGACTCGCTTAGCTTTAATCTATCTTTACACTTTTTGCCGATTAGATTTTATATCGAATAATCATTACCAAGACTTTTTGAAAGTAAGTAAGAATACAACCTTATCTGATATTCAATCATTAAGAAAGATTATGTTAGATAATGATTTGGAGCTAGGGTACAGTAGAGCAAAAGGTTATACTTTACACGGTTCAGAGTGGAATAAGCACCGTTTAGCTTTTCAAATGGTTAGTGAGTTGCTGGAATCCTCCATAGGGATTTGGGGTTTGGATTATGTTTTATCCAGTTGGGGGTATTCATTAACTTATGATTTGATTGATCAGGTAGTTAAAGATTATTATGAGAAGCTACAGCTAGTACCTATTGTTAATCAATTAAAAGTTTACCTTTTCGGTTTAGTATTCATTCTGTGTAGGTATCAAAGGGATGTTGAAAGAGTATGTCTTTCAGAGACATTAGTATCTCCTGTTATTCAAGATATAACGACTATTTTATTGGATACAGTGGTTGATTTGGGAATTATAGATACGGTGTTTTCTGAGGATGATTATCGCTATATCACAGTTTTATTATCAAGTTGCTTTGAAGGTGAAGTAGATGTTGCTCCGGTTTACTTTAATCAATTAACAGAGGCTATTATAAATAGAATGGAAGATATTTCTTTGTTACATTTTAAACAAAGGGAAGGATTGAGAGAAAATCTTCGCCGCCACCTTATACCGGCTTACTATAGATTAAAGTTCGGCCTACCTAGTTCAAATGAATATGTATTGCATGTTAAAGAACATTATCCTGATTTATTTGAATTAGTCAAAGATTCTTTGATGCCCTTGATGGACGCTATTGACAATCCCATACCTGATAGTGAAACAGCATATTTTGTTATCCATTTCGGAGGTTATTTAAAGAAAGCAGATACTTTGCCTCAAAAATGCTATAAAGCAGCAATCATTTGTCCTAATGGTGTTAGTTCTTCATTGATGTTAAAAGAGAATCTATTAGCATTATTTCCTCAAATTGAGTTTATAGGAACCTCAAAGATTGATGATTTACAGGTGAAAGCTAGTAGTGACTATGATATGGTTTTTTCTACCATAAAGGTGGAGACAGAAAAGCCAAATTATCTAGTTTCGGTTATGATGACTGAAGAGCAAGCAATACAACTAGTAGAACTAGTGTTAAAAGATTTTCCGAATTTAGAGTATGGAGATTTTGAGATTGAACAAATCCTGAATATTGTCAAAAGATATGGAATTATTACACAAGAATTGGAATTAAGATTGGCGTTAAAGAATTATCTTTACCAAAAAAATGATAGAAAGGAAATTGTACCAGTGCTAGAACAACTCATTACCAAAGAAACCTATCAGGTTAGTTCGCAAAAATTAGGATGGAAGGAGGCGATTCGTTTAGCAGCTAAACCGCTTTTGGATCAAGATAAGATAACTGAGAACTACCCTGAGGCAATGATTCAAAAAGTAGAAGAGTTTGGACCTTTTATTAATTTAGGGAAGGGAGTAGCAATTCCTCACGCTCGGCCAGATGAAGGTGTGAATGAAATAGGAATGTCAATGTTAGTTTTGGAAGAACCGATTTATTTATTGGATAATCCAGAACAAGAGGTAAGATTGTTGATTTGTATTGCAGCCATTGATAATGAGAGTCATTTAAAGGCTTTGTCACATTTAACAACAATTTTAAGAGATAAAAATCATGTTCAAACTTTAATATCATCAAAAAACTATAATGATATTAAAATGATAATTAAACAGGAGGATTAGATAATGTTAAAAATTGGTACAGCTTGTGGTTCAGGATTAGGTTCAAGTTTTATGGTACAGATGAATATTGAATCTGTATTGAGTGATTTGAATGTTTCGGATGTAGAAGTTGAACATTATGATTTAGGTGGAGCAGATCCAAATGCAGCTGATATTTGGATTGTTGGTCGTGATCTAGCTGATTCAGCTAGTCATCTTGGAGATGTTCGTATCTTAAATAGTATTATTGATATGGATGAACTACGAGAATTAATTACTAAACTTTGTGAAGAAAAAGGACTTATATAGGAGGCTAGCGTCATGATGAAGTTCATATTGGATATTGTTAGTACACCAGCTATTTTAGTAGCTTTAATTGCAATTTTAGGATTAGTTCTTCAGAAGAAGAAATTACCTGATATTATTAAAGGTGGAATTAAGACCTTTGTTGGTTTCTTAGTTGTATCTGGTGGTGCAGGAATTGTACAAAATTCTTTAAATCCATTTGGTACCATGTTTGAGCATGCTTTTCATTTATCTGGCGTTGTGCCGAATAATGAAGCAATTGTAGCTGTAGCTTTAACAACATATGGCTCAGCTACTGCAATGATTATGTTTGCAGGAATGGTGTTCAATATCTTAATCGCTCGTTTTACTCGATTTAAATATATTTTTTTAACAGGGCACCACACTCTATATATGGCATGTATGATTGCGGTCATTTTATCAGTTGCTGGCTTTACTAGCTTGCCTCTCATCTTACTAGGAGGATTAGCACTCGGTATTATTATGAGTATTTCCCCAGCATTTGTGCAAAAATATATGGTTCAATTAACTGGAAATGACAAGGTGGCTTTAGGTCATTTCAGTTCTTTGGGATATTGGTTGAGTGGTTTTACTGGTAGCCTTATCGGTGACAAATCAAAATCAACAGAGGACATTAAATTTCCAAAGAGTTTAGCTTTTTTACGTGATAGTACTGTTAGTATCACTTTATCTATGGCAGTTATTTACATTATTGTAGCTATCTTTGCAGGGTCAGAATATATAGAAAAAGAAATCAGTAGTGGTACAAGTGGTCTAGTTTATGCTTTACAATTAGCAGGTCAATTTGCAGCAGGGGTATTTGTTATTTTAGCAGGTGTTCGCCTTATTTTGGGCGAAATTGTTCCAGCCTTTAAAGGTATTTCAGAGCGTCTTGTACCTAATTCAAAACCTGCTTTGGATTGTCCGATTGTTTATACTTATGCACCTAATGCAGTTCTAATTGGATTTATCTCTAGTTTTATTGGTGGTTTAGTAAGTATGGCAATTATGATTGCTTCAGGAACGGTTGTTATCTTACCAGGCGTTGTGCCTCATTTCTTCTGTGGAGCGACTGCAGGTGTTATTGGGAATGCATCTGGTGGTGTTCGTGGAGCCACTATTGGAGCATTTTTACAAGGTATTTTAATCAGTTTTCTCCCAGTCTTTTTAATGCCAGTTTTGGGAGAACTCGGTTTCCAAGGATCAACTTTCTCAGATGCAGATTTTGGTCTATCAGGAATTATTTTAGGAATGTTAAATCAATTTGGCTCACAAGCAGGCATTGTGATTGGTCTTGTTCTTATTTTAGCAGTTATGTTTGGAGTATCCTTTATTAAAAAGCCATCTGCAAAGGAGGAATAAGGGATGATTTTAAGTAAAAATAGAGAAGATGAGTTAAGAAAATTTGCGACTAACATCCGATTAAATACTCTTAGAACATTGAATCATCTTGGATTCGGACATTACGGAGGAAGTCTGTCTATCGTAGAAGTTTTAGCAGTGCTTTATGGTGAAATAATGCCAATGACTCCAGAAATATTTGCAGCACGAGATAGAGATTATTTCATATTATCAAAAGGTCATGGAGGACCAGCTCTATACAGTACACTCTATTTGAATGGTTTCTTTGACAAAGAATTCTTATATTCTTTAAATACAAATGGAACCAAATTACCGTCTCATCCTGATAGAAATCTAACGCCAGGCATAGATATGACAACGGGCTCTTTAGGACAAGGAATTAGTGTTGCAACTGGACTTGCATATGGTCAGAGAATAAGAAAGAGTCCCTTTTATACTTATGCTATTGTTGGAGATGGTGAGTTAAATGAGGGACAATGTTGGGAGGCTATACAGTTTGCTTCTCATCAACAGTTATCCAACTTAATTGTATTTGTTGATGATAACAAAAAACAATTAGATGGTTTTACAAAGGATATTTGTAATCCAGGTGATTTCGTAGAAAAATTTTCAGCATTTGGATTTGAATCCATTAGGGTCAAGGGTTCAGATATTAGAGAAATTTATGAAGGGATTGTCCAATTAAAACAGTCAAATAATTCATCACCTAAGTGCATTGTATTAGATACTATTAAAGGTCAAGGGGTTCAAGAGCTGGAAGAAATGAAATCCAATCATCATCTTCGCCCTACTGTAGAGGAGAAACAAATGTTAACTTCAGTTGTAGAAATATTAAGTCAGGAATTGGAGGAAACAGAATGATGAGAAGTACGAAAGAATTACGGCATGTATATAGAGACTTCCTTTTAGAGGCTAATCAAAGTGATTCTGATATAGTAGTCTTAGAAGCCGATTTGTCAAGTTCGATGGCTACTAATAATCTTGAAAAGGACTTTGGAGACCGTTATGTGAATGTTGGGATTATGGAAGCAGAAATGGTCGGCCTTGCAGCAGGCTTGTCTATTCAGGGGTTTAGACCTTATCTTCATACATTTGGTCCTTTTGCTTCACGAAGGGTATTTGATCAATTATTTATTTCTCTTGGATACGCACAATTGGATGCCACTGTGATTGGATCAGATGCAGGAGTAACTGCAGAAATGAATGGTGGGACACATATGCCATTTGAAGAAATTGGATTGTTACGTTTAATTCCTAAATCGATCATTTTTGAAGCAACTGATGATATCCAATTTCGTGAAATATTGAACCAGACATTAGACTTAAAAGGATTAAAATATATTCGAACAATTAGAAAAGCTCCAGTTCCTGTGTATCAAGGTGGAGAAGATTTTTCTAAAGGCTACATTGAGTTAAGGCATGGTGAAGATCTTGTAATCGTTGCTTCTGGTATAATGGTTGCTCCAAGTATTCGAGTTGCAGATGAACTGTCTAAATTAGGTTATTCAGTAGGTGTGATAGATTTATTTAGAATCAAACCGATACCAGAACAGATAAAAACAATGTTAAGTGGAAAAACTATATTTACTGTAGAAAACCACAATCAGATAGGTGGAATTGGCAGTGCTTTATGTGAATTATTCTCTGATGATGGAATAACAAAAATTCATCGGATGGGTGTTCAAGAAAGATTTGGTCAAGTAGGGAAAATGGATTATCTTCTTAATGAGTATGGTTTGAGTGAATCGAATATAAAAGAGAAGGTTCTAGAAATTTATAATGCAAGATAGATGTTAAATACACTTATCTGAAAGAATTTCTGTAAAAATTACATTACGTTATTTAAAGAAAGCGGATTAAAAAGCATATTCTGGTCATCAGAAAGTGCACTAATCCGCTTTGTTGTTTTTAATTTTAAATATTTCACATGCGTATAGAATTTTCTGAAAATTCAAGAATTTTATTCTGTTCATTGCCTTTAAATTGTGCTATAATAGTAAAAACTGAAATGGGAGGGATAAGATGACTGAATTAGATAAACGTCATCGCAGTAGCATCTATGACAGCATGGTTAAATCACCTAACCGTGCTATGCTTCGTGCGACTGGTATGACAGATAAGGACTTTGAAACATCGATTGTGGGAGTGATTTCGACTTGGGCGGAAAATACACCATGTAACATTCACTTGCATGATTTCGGGAAACTGGCTAAAGAAGGTGTCAAATCTGCAGGCGCTTGGCCTGTACAGTTTGGAACCATTACCGTAGCGGACGGGATCGCTATGGGAACGCCTGGTATGCGTTTCTCTCTAACATCTCGTGACATCATCGCGGACTCCATCGAGGCGGCTATGAGTGGTCACAACGTGGATGCCTTCGTCGCTATCGGTGGCTGTGACAAGAACATGCCTGGATCTATGATTGCTATTGCTAATATGGATATCCCAGCTATTTTCGCCTATGGTGGAACTATTGCACCGGGAAATCTTGATGGTAAAGATATCGACTTGGTTTCTGTCTTTGAAGGTATCGGAAAATGGAACCACGGTGACATGACAGCTGAGGACGTGAAACGTCTTGAATGTAATGCCTGCCCTGGCCCTGGTGGTTGTGGTGGTATGTATACTGCTAATACCATGGCAACTGCTATCGAAGTTCTAGGGATGAGTTTGCCAGGGTCATCCTCTCACCCAGCTGAATCAGCTGATAAGAAAGAAGATATCGAAGCAGCAGGACGTGCTGTTGTTAAGATGTTGGAACTTGGTCTCAAACCATCAGATATCTTGACTCGTGAAGCCTTTGAAGATGCTATTACTGTAACGATGGCTCTCGGTGGTTCTACAAACGCCACTCTTCACTTGCTCGCCATTGCCCATGCCGCAAATGTTGACTTGTCACTTGAGGACTTCAATACGATTCAAGAACGTGTGCCTCACTTGGCCGACTTGAAACCATCTGGTCAGTATGTCTTCCAAGACCTCTACGAAGTCGGTGGTGTCCCTGCGGTTATGAAGTACTTGTTGGCAAATGGTTTCCTTCACGGAGATCGCATCACATGTACTGGTAAGACTGTAGCTGAAAACTTGGCTGACTTTGCAGACTTGACTCCAGGCCAAAAAGTTATCATGCCACTTGAAAATCCAAAACGTGCGGATGGTCCGCTTATCATCTTGAACGGGAACCTTGCTCCTGACGGTGCAGTTGCCAAGGTATCAGGTGTTAAAGTGCGTCGTCACGTTGGGCCAGCTAAGGTCTTTGACTCAGAAGAAGATGCGATTCAGGCCGTTCTGACAGATGAAATCGTTGATGGCGATGTAGTCGTTGTTCGTTTTGTTGGACCTAAAGGTGGTCCTGGTATGCCTGAGATGCTGTCACTTTCTTCAATGATTGTTGGTAAAGGTCAGGGAGATAAGGTGGCCCTCTTGACGGACGGACGTTTCTCTGGTGGTACTTATGGTCTGGTTGTTGGACATATCGCTCCTGAAGCTCAGGATGGTGGACCAATTGCCTATCTCCGTACCGGCGATATCGTTACGGTTGACCAAGATACCAAAGAAATTTCCATGGCCGTATCCGAAGAAGAACTTGAAAAACGCAAGGCAGAAACAACCTTGCCACCACTTTACAGCCGTGGTGTCCTCGGTAAATATGCCCACATCGTATCATCTGCTTCACGCGGAGCCGTGACAGACTTCTGGAATATGGACAAGTCAGGTAAAAAATAAACTCATACTCGAAAATCTCTTCAAATCACGTCAACGTCGCCTTGCCGTAGGTATGGTTACTGACTTCGTCAGTTCTATCTACAACCTCAAAACAGTGTTTTGAGCAACCTGCGGCTAGTTTTCTAGTTTGCCCTTTGATTTTCATTGAGTATCAAAAAGCAAGCCATTTTCGGCTTGCTTTTTTCATCTTTAAAAGTGATTGGCCTGCTTAACGAGGTGGTAGTCCAAGGGCAATACGGCCATAGCGACTGATTCGTGTGATTTTCCAAGCAGGCGACCAGGTAACTTCAACCTTGATATCTTCGATACCCTCGATTTGTTTCAGACCTGCCACGATTTCAATAGGCAGGCTTTCGGCGCAATCACAGGCAGTATCGGTGAAGGTCATGACAATCTTGCAGAGCCCCGTTTCATCCAGATTGATTTCATAAATCAGACCTAGATTGTAAACATCCAATTCCACATCTGTATCAAAAACTTTCTCTAGTTTTTCGATAATTTGGTCTTGCAAGGCCAAAGCACGGTCATTGATTTTGATATCGTCTCTCATAGCAGTCCCTCCACGTGATAAATATCCTCTATTTTCTCATAATTCTGACAATTTGGCAAGTTTTTGATGAATTTTCTGAAAAATATGATAAAATGAAGAAAATACGGAATCAAGGGGAAGTCTATGGAGCAGATTGGAAAAGTCTTTAGACAATTACGAGAATCAAGAAATATCTCACTGAGACAAGCAACCGGAGGACAATTTTCGCCGTCTATGTTGTCCCGTTTTGAAACAGGTCAGAGTGAGCTTTCGGTGGAAAAGTTTCTATTTGCTCTGGAAAATATATCTGCCAGTGTGGAGGAGATCCTCTTTCTGGCGAGAGGTTTTCAGTATGATACAGATTCTGAGTTGAGAAAAGAAATCCTAGATGTCTTGGATCTAAAGAATATAGCACCTCTTGAAGACATGTATCGCAAGGAATATCAAAAGCATGCCCATTCTCAAAACAAACAGAAACATATTCTAAATGCCATTATTATCAAGTCTTATATGAAGAGTATGGATGAAAGGGTAGAATTAACAGCAGAGGAAGGGAAAGTCCTTCATGACTATTTGTTTTCTACCGAGATTTGGGGAATCTATGAACTCAATTTGTTCTCAGTCAGTTCTCCCTTCTTATCTGTTTCTCTCTTTACTAGATATGTACGAGAAATGGTACGTAAATCTGATTTTCTAATGGAAATGTCTGGCAATCGAAACCTTTTTCATACTATACTATTGAATGGCTTTTTAGCCAGCATTGAGTGTGAAGAATTTACCAATGCCTCTTATTTTAAACGTGTTATCGAAGAGCATTTCTATAATGAAAATGAGACCTATTTCCGAATTGTCTATTTGTGGGCGGAAGGTCTCCTTGATAGCAAGCAAGGTAGAGTCAAGGAAGGCCAGAAAAAGATGGAGGATGCTGTCCATATTTTTGAGATGCTTGGTTGTAATAAGTCTGCCGAATACTATAGAAAAACGACCGATTGTTGAATATTTGCAAACTAAGAAAATTATTTGAAATTTTAAGCGATAGAACTATTGGGCTCTCTCGTGTCACTGGAGAAATTCTCTCGATTCTTTTTGCTCATTTTATTTGTTGCATATATTCAAAAGTTTTTCCTCTAACATTTCTAAGTGCTATACTATAGTCATACTTCACATAAAACTTCGAACAAGAAGGGAGATTACCTATGAAATTATTGTTTAGAAATCAAGCTTATCGACTCTTGACTTTGTCACGATTCTTCAATGCTTTTGGTGCTTCAATTTTTAACCTGGTCTTTATCGTCTATGCATCGATCTTGTCACAAGCCTCTTTTGCTGTTGCTATGGCGAACATTGTCATGATCATTCCCACGCTCTTTACAGTTTTTGTAGGGATTCGGGCAGATTACACGAGGGACAAGGTCAAATGGATGGTCTATAGCGGTTTGTTTCAGGCGGTTTTATTTTTTCTAGCAGCCCTAGTTGTCCAGCAAGCTAGTCTCTTTGCTTTTTCTAGCCTGTGTTTAATCAATGTCATTAGTGATGTCATCAGTGATTTTGCAGGTGGCTTGCGCATGCCTCTTATTAAGGAAAAAGTAGCTGAAGAGGATTTGATGGAGGCTTATTCTTTTTCCCAGTTCATCACCTATATTTCAGCTATTGGTGGTCAAGCTTTCGGAGTCTGGCTCTTAACTCTATCGGTCAACAATTTTTCTCTCGTTGCGGGAATCAATGCCTGCTTTTTCCTAGTATCAGCCACTATCCTCTTTTTAGGAAAAAGCAAATTGAGCCTGTCAATGTCATCTGCTGATGGTGAAAACTTAAAAAATGAGAAGCTTTCTATCAAAGACCAGTTCCTAACAATTTACCGAAATTTACGTCTCGTTTTTCTTAAAAGTGGACAGAAAAACTTTGGTTTTATGCTCTTTGCTGTCTTGCTTATTAATTCCTTGGGTGGCGCTTTGGGTGGAATTTATAATATCTTCTTTTTGAGCCATTCTCTCTTGAATTTTTCTTATACAGAGGCACTATTTATCAATCAATTCTGTGTTTTAGTAGCAATCATCATCAGTAGCTTTACGGGCAATGATTATTTTGGGAAGCAGTCCTTGCCTAGATTGATGATGTGGGAGACCGTAGGACTTAGTCTAGTTGGTTTGGCTAATTTATTCAATCAAGTCGTGCTTGGTTTGCTATTTCTCTTCTTTACTCTGTATGTGTCTGGTAAAGTTCAACCAAAGATTAGTGCCATGCTCATGAAAAATCTAGCTCCAGAGGTTCTAGCTCGTACTAGTAATTTTTTAGGTCTATTGTTTACCTTATCCATACCTGTGGGAACAGCTTGTTTTTCACTAGTAGCCGTATGGAATATACAGTTGACTTGGATGCTATTTGTTGGTCTTTCCTTGCTAGCTATTTTTTTGACAATTCTTAATCTCAAAAATGATATTTGAACGCGTGAGTGGAGAAGTTGAAAATGGATAAGGAAAATCTCAGCTATGTTGGCAAAAACTTGCTCTTGGTGGTAATTGTTTTGTTAATTGCTGCTTTGGTATTTGTGTTAGGATTAATGCTTGGTTATGGTGTCATAGGTGATGGTGACAATGTATTTGCGGTATTGTCACCTGCTAAGTGGCAGGAATTAATCGGTAAATTTACAGGAAAGTAGGCTGGTCCTGCTTTTTTGATGGAGAGAAAATGGCGAAGAAAAATTTGAAAAAACAGGCAATGAGCTTACTCAGCTTACTGGTGACTATAATTGCAGTAGCGGGTGGTTATCTTTTAAGTGATAGCCAGAGTAGCACTCCTGCCAATTATTCCTATTATGTCAATCAGTCTAAGGCGAGTGAAGGGACTCCTAGTCAGGAACTAGCTAGTTCGGTATTGACAGAAGAAGTCAAAAAGCAACTGGGGAATTCTATTGAATGGAATGGTGCTGGAGCCTTTATTATTAACGATAATCAGACGGATTTAAATGCCTCTGTTGCAAGTGTTCCTTACGGAGACAACAAGACAAAAACGGTGCAGGGAGAAACTATTCCGACAGTAGCCAATGCGCTTTTAGCAAAATCTACACGTCAGTATAAGGATCGTGAAGAAACTAGAAATGGTCGGACTTCTTGGACACCTGCTGGTTGGCATCAGGTCCATGACTTAACTGGAGAATATGACCATGCAGTGGACCGAGGTCACCTTCTGGGCTATGCCTTGATTGGTGGACTTTCAGGTTTTGATGCTTCGACCAGCAATCCTATAGTAGATTGAAACTAGAATAGTACACATCTACTTCTAAAACATTGTTAGAAATCGATTTGACTGTCCTGATTGATTTGTGCTATTCTTATTTCACTTTACTATAAAAACATTGCTGTTCAAACAGCTTGGTCTAACCAAGCTAATGACCAAAGCTCTACGGGTCAAAATTTTTCTGAGAGCCAAATAAGACGCGCTTTGGATAAAAATAAGCGTGTCCGCTATCGTGTAACCTTGGTCTATGCAGAGGCAGATGACCTGGTTCCTGTAGGGAGTCAGCTAGAAGCAAAAGCGGCAGATGGAAGCCTAGAGTTCAATGTTTTTGTTCCCAATGTGCAGAGCGGTCTCAGTATCAACTACCATAGTGGGGAAATTACAGTAAATTAATAAATAGTCAGACGAATTGGCTGTGTTTAAATAAAATATATCAGATGATTTTTACGTAAAATCGTCTTTTTTTGCGTATAATTAAAAATATTTACAAAAACTGTTGACAAATCATCTGATGAATAGTAGAATATAGTTAAAGAAAACGCTTACGACTTTGTCGTAGAAAACATTTAGGAGGAATTTCCGATGGAAAAACATGTTGAGCAACGTGTCGAAGACGTTACTTATAACAAAGCGAAGTTATGGCAAATCATCTTATTTGCGATGAATAATTCGTCGACGAATATTTACTTGGTTGCCTTTACTTTTGTGACTTATTTATCGACAGGTGTGCTTGGTCTGGCAGCGCTGTTTGTTAGCCAACTGATGGGCTATATTCGTATCTTTGATGGTTTCATTGATCCAACAATTGGTGTTATTATTGATAAAACAGATACTAAGTTTGGTAAATATCGTCCTATCTTGGTTTTGGGGAATATCATTACGGCTAGTTCCCTTTTCATGATGTTGGGCTTAAGTGGAGTTAGTGAGAATCTCCGTCTTCCCTTGTTTATACTTGTTTTGATTATCCATAAAATTGGTTATTCATTGCAACAGACTATTACGAAAGCGGGACAGGTTGCTCTTACCAATGATCCGAAACAACGTCCAATCTTCAATATTGTTGACGGTATTGCAACAACAGTATTGATGACTGGTAGTCAGGTTGTTGTATCAGGAACATTGGTTCCTAAACATGGTGGCTTCACACCAAGTTTCTTCCAAGAATTGTTCCTTGGTGTTGTGATTATTTCAGCTATTCTGGGTATCCTTGCTATTATCGGTATTTGGGAAAAAGACAATAAGAAATACTTTGGTCTTGGCGAAAAAACGCAAGAAACTAAGTTGAAAGACTACTGGAAAGTTATCAAAGGAAATAAACCTTTGCAGGTACTTTCAATCTCTGCAGCCTTTGTAAAATTTGTTGCTCAGTTGTTCGGTGATTCAGTTATCGGGGTTATGCTTTATGGTATTATCTTCGGTGACTATGCTCTTTCTGGAAAAATGTCAATGCTCTTGATTTTGCCTGGTATCCTCGTAACAGTTGGTGCGGCACAGTTGGCTCGTCGTAAAGGTTTACGCTTTGCCTATATTACAGCGCTTCAGTTGGGTATTGCTGGTCTTGTTGCCTTGGCAGCGATGCTGTTTTCAGCAAAACCTGGTATGTTGGATTTAACAAATTGGAATCTCTACACAATCGGTTTCTTTGTTGTTTATATCATTGCACGTTATGCATCTGGCGCTCCATCCGGTTTGGTATTGACAATGGGTGCAGATATTACAGATTATGAAACATCAGTATCTGGTCGTTACTTGTCAGGTATGATTGGTACTATCTTCTCATTGACAGACTCAATTGCGTCTTCATTTGCTCCAATGGTTGTTGGTTTTGTGTTAGCAGGTATTGGATTTGGTAAAGAATATCCAACTGTTGAAACAGCTTTCTCAACTGATTTGAGAATGGCACTAATTGTCTTGTTAACAGTAATTCCAGCAGCGGTATTGAGCGTATCCTTGTTCTTGATGAAATTCTACAAACTAGACCGTGAAGAAATGGCTCGTATTCAAGAGAAAATCCATGTCATGAAAGCGGCAAAAGATGAAGAACGAGTGCGTGCTATTGCGAAAAATGTTCCACTATCTGATATGGACTACGTTGATGTAACTCAGTATAAGGTTGAACAATACGAAGATAAATAAGATTTTTGAATGTAAATAGTACAATGATTGACCTAGTTGGAGGCTTCCAGCTGGGTCTTTCAGCTAGGAGGCGGCATGAAGAAAATTTTAGCATTTGGAGAAGTTTTATTGCGACTATCTCCCCCACATTATCAGACTTTGACACAGGCTAGGAGCTTGGAGTGTCAATTTGGTGGTTCGGAGTTAAATGTTTTGGCTAGTTTGGCTCAGCTCGGTCATTCAGTCGAGTTGGTGACGGCACTCCCTAGGAATGAAGTAGGCAAAATGGCAGAACATTTTCTCTTTGCACGTCAGATTGGACAGAAATATTTGATTCGAAAAGAGGGAAGACTGGGACTTTATTATTATCAAAAAGGTTTTTCTCTTAGACCCAGTCAGGTGACCTACGACCGTGATTATTCTGCTTTTAGCCTATCAAGGGAAGAAGATTACGATTTGGAAGGCATATTTGAAGATGTTGATTGGTTCCATGTGAGTGGTATTACAGTTGCCCTGAATCCAGCTATTCGTCAACTGGTCTTTCGTTTGATGGAGATGGCAAAGGAGCAAGGTATTAAGGTTTCCTTTGACCTGAATTATCGGGAAAGTTTGTGGTCTTCTTTTGAGGAAGCTAGGGAGAAGTTATCTCCTTTTGTAGGCTTGGCAGATATTTGCTTTGGTCTAGAGCCTATCCAACTCCTAAATGAATCTGGAAAAGATATGAAGGATGAACTGGGCTTGAAGCGATCTTATGAAAATAGAGAAATCCTATTGTCAGTCGTTAAAGCTTTAGCAGAAACCTATTCTCTGCAAAGCATTGCTTTTACCCAGCGAGAAATGACCTACAATAATGAATACTTGCTGAAAGCTTATTTGTATCAAGATGGTGTTCTATACGAAACAGAAAAGGAATCCATTCAAGTTTTAGACCGAGTTGGGACAGGTGATGCCTTTACGGCAGGAATTATTTTGGGCTATTTACAGGAAAAATCGCCGCAGGAAGTAGTAGACTTAGGAATGGCTAGTTTTCAATTCAAACATACCATTGAAGGGGATGTCAATGTCATCAGTCAATCAGATATTGATTTGTTATTGAAAAAAGGGTCTCGTGAAATAAAACGATAGAAAGTAGGAAAAATATGTTGTATCCAATTCAAACGAAAACACGCTCAGTTTATTCTTTAAACGGAATATGGGCCTTTAAGCAAGGAAACAATGATGTTCAATCTTTGTTAGATACGGATGAGGTAATGGTTGTACCAAGTTCCTTCAATGATATTGTTGTTGACAAAGAGAAACGCCGTTTTGTCGGAGATAATTGGTATGAACTGATGGTGGCTATCTCTGCTGTGTCTGATGATGAAGAATTAGTGGTGCGCTTTGGCTCCGTGACGCATCAGGCTATGGTCTATGCGGATGGTCAGTTAATCGGGAAGCATAAGGGTGGCTTTACCCCTTTTGAATGCCTGGTTCCGTCGGAATTATATGGTTTGGATCAATTCCGCCTGACAGTTTGTGCCAATAATGAGCTGAATTATACAACCCTTCCAGTAGGGAATTACAGTGAAGAGGTAGATGAAAACGGTCAAATTGTGAAGACGGTCAAGGAAAATTTTGACTTTTTCAACTATGCTGGTATTCAGCGGAATGTTCATCTCTATAAACGTCCGAAAAATAGGGTTGATGATATTGTTATTCGGACTGAACTGAATAATGAATTGACTCAAGCTGTTGTTCATGTTGAGGTGGCGACAGTTGGGCAGTATGATTCTATTCGTATTCACATTTTTAATCAAGAAGGACAGGAACTAGGTCTTCTTGAAAATGGACGGATAGTCATTGATAATCCCCGCCTTTGGGAAGTTTTAGATGCCTATCTCTATACTGCAAAAGTCGAATTATTTGATGGTGAGAGCTTATTAGATACTTACTGCGAACAGTTTGGTCTTCGTAGTGTTGCAGTTGAGAATGGACAATTTTTCATCAACGGAAAACCGTTCTATTTCAAGGGATTTGGTAAACATGAAGACACCTTTATCAATGGCCGCGGCTTCAACGAAGCAGCTAATCTGATGGATTTGAACTTACTCAAAGATATTGGAGCTAATTCATTTAGAACGTCCCATTATCCATATTCTGAAGAAATGATGCGACTGGCAGATCGATTGGGAATTGTAGTCATTGACGAGGTGCCAGCAGTCGGGCTGTTCCAGCTTTTCAATGCAGCCTTGAATTTGACAGGGGATTTTGATGAGGTAAAAAATACCTGGGAAGTCATGCAAACCAAGGATGCTCATGAACTAGTGATTGATGAATTGATAGCGCGTGATAAGAACCATCCATCCGTAGTGATGTGGGTTGTAGCCAATGAACCGGCAGGGCATGAAAAAGGTGCACGTGCTTACTTTGAACCTCTGATTCAGCGAATGAGAGATAGAGATCCTTCTAACCGTCCTGTAACCTTGGTTAATATTATGACGGCAACACCTGATAAAGATGAAGTTATGGACTTGGTTGATGTTGTCTGTCTCAATCGTTATTATGGTTGGTATGTTGCTCATGGCGACTTGAAGATGGCAGAAAAAGGACTTCGAAAGGAACTAGAGACATGGCAAGAACTATATCCAGACAAGCCTATTTTGATTACAGAATATGGTGCAGATACTCTCCCAGGCTTGCATTCAATGTGGGATATTCCTTATACGGAAGAATTTCAAGTGGATTACTATGATATGAATCACAGGGTTTTTGATTCTATTTCAAATGTGGTTGGTGAACAAGTCTGGAATTTTGCTGATTTTGAAACCACAGTTGGTCTCATTCGGATTCAAGGAAATCATAAGGGTTTATTCTCACGGAATCGTCAACCCAAGCAAATTGTTAGAGAAATAAAGAAACGTTGGACTGCCATTCCAAACTACCATTATAAAAGGAAATAGGCTATAATAGTAGCAAATAGAAAGTTGTATTGGAGGACCAAGCACATGGCGAAACCCTTGGTAGAAAAAGCATCAGAACGCTTATTGGAATTGATTTTGGAAAGAGGATATGAGGTTGGAGACAAGCTTCCAAATGAGTATGAATTAGCCCAAGATTTAGAAGTTGGACGTTCGACTGTTCGTGAAGCTGTTCGGAGTTTGGCTACTCGCAATATTCTGGAGGTGCGCCAAGGGTCAGGGACATACATCAGCTCTAAAAAAGGAGTATCGGAAGACCCTCTAGGTTTTTCTTTGGTAAGAGACCGTGTGAAGTTGACAACGGATTTGTTTGAAGTGCGGTACTTACTTGAACCGAGAATTGCGGAGCGTGTAGCTCAATTTGCTTCGGATGAAGATGTTGCTAAATTAGAGGAAATTGTCCTTGCAATTGAAGAGGCTGTAGCTGCTGGAGACACGAAGCATTTGGAGTTGGATGTGAAATTTCATTGTATGCTGGCTGAGATGAGTGGGAATCTGGCAATGACTAGCCTGATGCCTGTCATTAATCAGTCCATTCATCTGATCAATGAAAATTACTCAAATCGTCAGATGAAATCAAATAGTTTACAGGCGCACAGAAATATCTTAATGGCAATCAAACAACGCCACCCTGTTGCAGCTTATGATAGTATGTTAGCGCATATTATATCGGTAAGACAGGTTGTTTTAAGCGAATGGTTCGATAAAGACATGACCTTGCATGGTCTAAATGATCATAAATAGAAATATAAAACGAACTGCCCAGAAGAGTCTTCTGGGTATTTTTTTGCTTTTTCCTTGACAAATCATCTGATGAATTATATACTATAACTATAAATAGCAACGCTTTCTAATTGGAGGTTAAGATGTTAAGACAATTAAAAGAAAATTACTTTTTCGCAGTGATTCGCGGAAAAGATGAACAAGATGCAAAAGAAATTGCTCGTCATGCGGTTTTAGGTGGTATTCGAAATATCGAGATTACATTTTCGACGCCTAATGCTGCGACAGTCATCAAAGAATTACAAGAAGAGTTCTCAGATGATTCGTCTGTAGTCATCGGTGCAGGCACAGTAATGAATCTTAATCTCGCACAGGAGGCGATTGGTGCAGGGGCTAGTTTTCTTGTTAGTCCTCATTTTGATAAGAAAATCCAAGAGTTAGCGCAAGAGACAGGGGTTCTCTATTTTCCTGGTTGTGCAACTGCAACGGAAATTGTTACAGCTAGTCAGGCTGGGTGTTCTATTATCAAGCTTTTCCCTGGTGGTGTATTGGGACATGGGTTTATCAAAGATATTCACGGTCCCGTCCCTGAAGTGGACTTGATGCCATCTGGTGGAGTATCTGTTGACAATGTTGCGGATTGGAAAAAGGCCGGTGCTTGTGCTGTTGGAATTGGTTCGGCATTGGCGAGTCGGGTGCAGGCTGAGGGCTATGACAGTGTAACGTTGATTGCTCGTAGTTTTGTAGCAGCTTTGGAGGGATAAGATGAGTTTTAACGATAAAAACTTTATGCTAAAAAATGAACCTGCTAAGGAGCTTTACGTGAAAATAGCAGAGCTACCTATCTATGATTTTCATTGTCACTTGGATCCTAAGGAAATTTTTGAAGACAAGGTCTATGAAGATATTGTTGATTTGTGGCTAGGTGGAGATCACTATAAGTGGCGCTTGATGCGGGCTAATGGAATTTCAGAAGAAGAGATCACAGGATTTGCAAGTAAGTTAGATAAATTTAAAGCCTGGGCAAGAACTTTGGAACGTGCTTTTGGAAATCCTCTCTACCATTGGAGTCATTTGGAATTACGACAAGTTTTTGGTATCGAGGAATTGCTGACGGAAGAAAATGCAGAGCGTCTCTATCATCAGCTCAATACCTATTTGCAAGAACATCAAATTAGTCCACGTAAGCTGATCGCTGATGCCAGAGTGGCCTTTATCGGGACAACTGACCATCCTCTTGATAACCTAGAATGGCATAAGCGTTTGGCAGAAGATTCACCCATTGACACTGTAGTAGCGCCAACCTTCCGTCCAGATGAAGCCTTTATAGAACACAGAAATTTCAATTTATTTATTAAACGCTTGGAAGAAGTGACGGAGGTAGCAGTAAGAGACTTTGCCAGTTTTGTAGAGGCTTTGGGCCAACGAGTTTCCTATTTTGCTCAACATGGTTGCCGAGCAAGCGATATTAGTTTTACAGCTATTACCTATGAAGAAGCTACACTTGAAGAACTGAATGATATTTTACTTGCTAGGATGGTAGGGAAAGAGGTCGGACAATCTGGGATCAATAAGTGGCAGACAGCTATTTTTAGAGAACTCTGTCGTCTGTACAAGAAACATGGATTTGTCACACAAGTTCATTTTGGTGCCTTACGAAACAACCATACAGGACTGTTTGAAAAACTTGGAGCAGATGTAGGTGTAGATTCGATTGGAGACCAGACGTGCTTGACGGGGAACTTGAATCGTTTGTTGGACAACTTGGTCAAGGAAAATGCCCTTCCAAAAATGATTTGGTACAACCTTAATCCAAGCTACAATATTGCCCTAGCCAACACCTTAGCAAATTTCCAAGCCAATGAGGAAGGGCGTCGTAGTCAGTTGCAGTTTGGTGCGGGTTGGTGGTTTAACGATACCAAGCTAGGCATGATTGACCAGATGAATGCCTATGCCGAGCAAGGTATGCTTGCTAATTTTGTAGGGATGTTGACAGATTCGCGTAGCTTCTTGTCCTACCAACGCCATGATTATTTCAGACGAATTTTGGCGACCTATGTTGGCCAATGGATTGTGGATGAGGAAGTGCCTGAGGACTATGATCGCCTAGGTCAGTTTGTAGAAGCAATATCTTACTACAATGCCAAAGAGTTTTTTGAACAATAAAGGAGAGTAAATCATGAAAATGTCATTTCGATGGTATGGAAAAAAAGACCCTGTGACACTTGAAGAGATTAAAGCAATTCCTGGCATGCAGGGAATTGTGACAGCTGTCTACGATGTGCCAGTAGGTCAGGCTTGGCCTTTGGAAAATATTCTTGAGTTGAAACAAATGGTGGAAGAGGCAGGTTTAGAGATTACAGTTATTGAGTCCATTCCTGTCCATGAAGATATCAAACAAGGCAAAACAAACCGTGATGAGCTGATTGAAAACTATAAAACATCTATTCGTAATGTCGGAGCGGCAGGGATTCCAGTTGTATGCTACAACTTCATGCCTGTATTTGACTGGACACGTTCGGACTTGCATCATCCTCTTCCAGATGGTTCAACTTCCCTAACCTTTCTGAAATCTGATTTAGCTGGTGTTGATCCTGTGGCAGATGACTTGAACTTGCCGGGTTGGGATTCATCTTATTCCAAGGAAGAAATGAAGAACGTTATTGAAAATTATCGTCAGAATATTTCTGAGGAAGATTTATGGGCAAACTTGGAGTATTTCATCAAGGCGATTATGCCAACGGCTGAGGAAGCAGGAGTGAAAATGGCGATTCACCCAGATGATCCTCCGTATGGAATTTTTGGATTGCCACGTATCATTACTGGTCAAGAAGCTGTTGAACGCTTTTTGAATCTCTATGACTCAGAACATAATGGAATTACCATGTGTGTCGGTTCCTATGCTTCTGATCCGAAAAATGATGTCCTCGCCATGACAGAATATGCTCTCAAACGCAACCGTATCAATTTTATGCACACTCGTAATGTGACGGCAGGGGCTTGGGGCTTCCAAGAAACTGCACACTTGTCACAGGCTGGCGATATTGATATGAATGGAGTAGTTAAACTCTTGGTGGACTATGATTGGCAAGGAGCTTTGCGACCAGACCATGGTCGACGTATCTGGGGAGACCAAACTAAGACACCTGGCTATGGTTTGTATGACCGTGCACTCGGTGCGACCTATTTTAACGGTCTCTACGAAGCGAATATGCGAGCGGCAGGTAAGACACCAGATTTTGGAATTAAAGTAAAAACAGTTGGGAATAAGGAGGGCTAGTTATGACACGTGTTATTGAATTTAAAGACAAGGTTGTTGTTATTACCGGAGCTGGAGGCGTTCTTTGTGGTTATTTGGCAAAAGAATTTGCGAAGGCTGGTGCTAAAGTAGCTCTTTTGGACTTAAATGAGGTAGCTGCTCAAGTGTTTGTTGATGAAATTGAGGCAGTAGGTGGAGTTGCAAAGACCTATAAATCTAATGTTCTTTCTAAGGAAAATTTGGAAGAAGTTCACCAACAAGTCTTAGCAGATTTTGGTCCAGTTGATATCTTGGTTAACGGTGCCGGAGGCAACAATCCGAAAGCAACGACGGACAATGAGTTTCATGAAATTGGACTTCCTGTGGACACCAAAACTTTCTTTGATTTGGACGAGGCGGGAATCAACTTTGTATTCAATTTGAATTATTTAGGTACTCTCTTGCCAACTCAGGTATTTGCGCAGGATATGATTGGCCGTAGCGGAGCAAATATTATTAATATTTCTAGCATGAACGCCTTCACACCATTGACTAAAATTCCAGCATATTCAGGGGCCAAAGCTGCCATCAGCAATTTTACTCAGTGGTTAGCAGTGCATTTTTCAAAAGTTGGAATCCGTTGCAATGCCATTGCACCAGGTTTCTTGGTAACCAATCAGAACCGCGGCTTGTTATTTGATGAGTCAGGTCAACCGACAGCACGTGCCAACAAGATTTTGACCAATACACCGATGGGACGGTTTGGCGAAGCAGAAGAGCTAGTTGGAGGTGTCTTCTTCTTAGCAGATGAGAATCTGGCAAGTTTTGTAAATGGCGTTGTTTTACCGATTGACGGTGGATTTTCAGCCTATTCAGGAGTCTAATCATGAAGACAGATTATGTATTTTGTGTGGACTCTGATGGCTGTGCAATGGACACCATGACCTACAAACATAAGCTCTTCTTTGGCCCCTTGGCAGCAGATGTCTTTGGAGTTCAAGATAGGGAGGCTTTCTTAACGGAATGGAATCGAGTCAATCTCTATTCACGAACACGTGGCATTAACCGTTTTGTCGGGTTGGTTAAAGGTTTAGAATTTGCAGGTGTGACTGGTATTGAACAGTTGAAAAATTGGGTTGCGACCACAGATTCTTTGTCAAATGCTTCTCTGGAAAAGCTGATAGCGGAGCAACCATCGAAAGATTTAGAATTAGCTTTAGAATGGTCCAAACAAGTCAATCAAGCTATTAAGAACTATACTGGTCCTGTTTTAGCATTCATCGGCGTTCACAAAGGCTTGGAAAAATTGAGCCAGTTGGGAAAAGTATATGTCGTTTCTTCAGCCAATAAAGAAGCGGTCGACGAAGAGTGGTCCGAGCAAGGATTACTGGATTTTGTTACTGAACTTTATTGTCAAGATCGAGGCAAGAAGGAGGATGTGATAAAGTTATTGATTGATAAGGGTTATAACCCTGATAACATCATAATGATTGGTGATTCTCCTGGTGATTTGAAGGCTGCAGAACTGAATAATGTCCACTTCTATCCTATTTTAGTAGGACGGGAGATGCGATCTTGGGCAGATTTAACAGAAACGATTGCAGATGACTTTGTTAATCAAACATTTGCAGGTGAGAAAGAAACAAACTTGATACAAGCATTTTGGAAAAATTTAGACGACTAGATAAGGGCTAGAGGCTACATGCCCTCTAGCTTTTTTGGAGGCAACGATGACACATTTGGTAGACTTACGGAAGAAACCTTATAACCTTGATGAAGAAGCTATTTCATGGGTTGAAAATACGATTGCTCAGATGACATTGGATGAAAAAATAGGACATCTCTTTGTCAACATGGGTATCCAGCGGACGGAGGAATATCTGACAGGAGTATTGGAAGATTACAAGATTGCTGCTGTTCGGTATAATCCAGGGCCAGCGGCAGATATTTGGGAACAAAACTATATTTTGCAAACTAAGTCCAAAATTCCTCTCTTAATAGCAGCAAACACAGAATCTGGTGGAAATGGTGCTGTTACAGATGGAACAAAAATTGGCGATGAAATCAAAATTGCAGCAACAGCTGATTCTCGCCATGCTTATGAGATGGGGAAAGTTGCAGGGATTGAAGCAGCAGCAGTAGGCTGTAACGCTTCCTTTGCACCGATTATGGATCTTAGCCGCAACTGGCGAAATCCAATTATCGCCAATCGTACTTGGGGAGCAGATGTTGACCAAGTGATTGAACTGTCTAAAGAATACATGCGTGGGATTATGGAACATGGCATTGTGCCTTTTGCGAAGCATTTTCCTGGCGATGGTATTGATGAACGCGATCACCACCTCTCTTTTGCTTCTAATCCAATGACAAAATCTGAATGGATGGAAACCTTTGGACGGATTTACGGTGAAATGGCTGATGCAGGTCTTCCAGGTATCATGGCGGGGCACATTCATTTGCCAAATGTTGAGAAAGAAATGCATCCAGAACGTGAATTGGATGATATGTTGCCAGCTTCGTTGAATAAAACCCTCTTGGATGAATTGTTGCGTGGGGAGTTAGGCTACAACGGCGCAATTGTGACGGATGCTAGTCACATGATTGGTATGACAGCATCTATGCCACGTCGTGAGCTCTTACCGACAGCTATTGAAGCGGGCTGCGATCTCTTCCTCTTTTTCAATGATCCTGAAGAAGATTTGCAATGGATGAAAGAGGGGTTGAAAAATGGACTTCTCACTGAGGAGCGGCTCCATGATGCTCTTCGTCGGACCTTGGGCTTGAAAGCTAAACTCGGCCTCCACCTTTTTGAAGGTCGTCGTCAGGAAATTATGTTGCCAAAAGAAGAAGCGCTGGCTTTAATTGGAAAAGATGAGGCTAAAAATCTTGCAAAAGAAGTAGCTGACAAGGCTATTACCTTGGTAAAATCCAAGCAAGAAGGCATTTTCCCAGTCAATCCAGATCGCTATAAACGGATTTTATTGGTTGAAGTCGACGGCTACAAAGGTGGCTTTGGTGCCATGATTAATGCAGGAAAGAAGAGGGCGGCTGATACGCTAAAAGAATTGTTAGAAGCACGAGGTCACGAAGTGTCTATCTGGGAAAATACAGAAGCAAGGATTGCCAAATTACCAGAAGAAGAAAGACCAGCTGCGATTGCTAATGTCTATGCATCTAAGCGTCCTATTGCAGAAATCACAGATAACTATGATTTGATTATCAATTTGGTTGATGTCAATTCAGGTGGAACAACTCAACGAATTATTTGGCCTGCTGCCAAGGGAACACCAGATCAGCCGTTCTATGTTCATGAAATACCAACCATCGTTGTTTCTGTTCAGCATCCCTTTGCTCTGGCAGATATGCCACAAGTAGCAACCTATATCAATGCCTATGATGGTTTACCAGTAACTTTGGAAACCTTAGTTACCAAACTAGCAGGAGAATCATCGTTTACAGGAGTGTCCCCTGTTGATGCTTACTGTGGCTTGGTAGATACACATATTTGGCGTGGGAATTAAGGAGACAGCAATGCCTAGACTAGTTGATTTAAGAAAGAAACCATATTACTTGAATGATGATCAGATTGTCTGGGTAGAGAGTACCCTTGAAAATCTGACAGATGAAGAAAAAATTGGCCAACTTTTTGTCAACCTCTTCTTCTTTGGCGGTGATGCCTTTAGCGGGAATAATCTGAGCAATCAGGAGCTGATTAATCGATACCACATTGGCGGTGCTCGTTATATGAATGGTAGTCCTGAGCAAGTACAGGGGCTTATCAATGACTTACAGTCATATTCAAAAGTTCCTCTCCTTGTTGCAGCTAACTGTGATTCCGGTGGAGATGGAGCTGTGAAAGGTGGAACTTACATTTCTTCAGGTGCCCAGTCTGAAGCCAGTCGTGATTCTCGCATTCCATATCTTGCAGGTCTTGTATCTGCGAGGGAGGAAACTGCATTGGGTGTCAATGTCAATTTTGACCCATGCGTAGACATCGTTCAAAACTGGCGCAATACCATTGTGAATACCAGAGCTTATGGGACCAATGCTGACGATGTTATTGCTTATACCAGCGCCTATTTAGAGGGTTTGACTGCCGAAAGAGATGTTATTCAATGCATAAAACATTTTCCAGGTGATGGGACAGAAGAGCGAGATCAGCACCTAGTTCTCGGTGTCAATGAGCTATCACCAGAAGAGTGGGACGATAGTTTTGGTCGTGTCTATCACCACCATATTGAAGCTGGTGTAGAGATGGTTATGGCTGGTCATATCGCCTTGCTATATTATCAACAAAAATTGAACCCTAGTTTAAAGGATGAGGATATCTTACCAGCAACACTAGCTCCCGAATTGATTCAAGATTTATTGAAAGAAAAACTGGAATTCAATGGCTTGGTTATTACCGATGCCAGTCACATGCTGGGGATGACAGCGGCTATGCGTCGCGAAGACTATGTACCAGCTGCCATTGCAGCGGGTTGTGATATGTTCTTGTTTTTCAATAACCTGGAAGAAGATTTTGAGTTTATGCTGAACGGTTACAGAAATGGCGTGATTACCAAAGAACGTCTTCATGATGCTCTTCGCCGCATTTTAGGATTGAAAGCCAAACTCAATCTTCATGTCAAACAAGCAGAAGGGACTCTGTTGAAATCCGCTGATGAGTTGGCAATTATTGGATGTGAAGAACATTTGGCTTGGCAACGTGAGGCGGCAGATAAGGCGATTACTCTTTTGAAAGATACCCAACACAATCTTCCAATCAGCCCTGAAACTCATCGAAGGATCCGCTTATATTACTTAGAAGGGGAAAAAGAGGGGATTATGGCGGCAAGTACAGAAGTAGTAGATAATCTCAAATCCGCCTTGGAAGCGCGTGGCTATGAAGTGACTGTCAATGATGGTACTACTCGGATTAAAGGAAAAACTCTACAATATCGAGAAGAAGTAGATTTAGCATTGACGGTTGCCAATGTCATCGGATACGGTGCGCAGAATAATTACCGTATCCAATGGAAAACAGCCATGTCCAATGAAGTTCCTTGGTATGTTCATGAAGTATCAACCATCTTTGTTTCTCTCAATTACACTACCCATCTTCACGATGTTACCATGGTGAAAACAGCTATCAACGCCTATCACCACAACAAAAATACCATTGAATCCCTCCTTGATAAATTGGAAGGTAAAGATGAGTTCTATGGTATTCCAAATGAAAATGTTTGGGCCAATAAGTGGCAAGCGAAACTATAAATGTAAGCTCCTTTCTATCGTAGATAGAAGGAGTTTTTTAGCAAGATTTCTTGCCAAATGACCTGCATTTTGATAGAATATTCTTAATTGAATAGAAGTTTGTGAGACTAGTACACCTATGGAAACTGTCCAGGGAGTTGAGCCGTGACTGAAAGCTCAATCAGTGAAAGTTGGTCGAATTCACTCATATAAGGACTTAGAATAAAGGTCTGCCTAGCAGATGAAAACGGATGGTGCCGCGTGACAACGCTCCGATACGAATGGTGTCATGCGTTTTTTTTATTGGAGGAATTATGTCAAACATTGAACAACAGTTGGCTGAGTTGCGTCAAAGCACGCTTGATAGACTAAAAGAAATTCACCATGAAGGTGAGAAAGAATTGCAAGACCTACGTGTCTCTGTCTTGGGGAAAAAAGGCTCGTTGACAGACTTATTAAAACCCCAATTATTCACCCCAAATCTAAAAACCATCCAGAATCCTTGCCTTAGCT
>ERZ1023411.30-NODE-30-length-28799-cov-70.211522_pt1 | contig 28799 bp, 28 predicted proteins | sample MGYA00380509_ERZ1023411 | MGnify/ENA primary metagenome ERZ1023411 (study PRJEB33173, sample SAMEA4830334) | metagenome | study: EMG produced TPA metagenomics assembly of the PRJEB25223 data set... | reverse complement strand
TTAAAACGCATTGTAGAGCCTTTAAACGCCATTCAACAAAAAAGACAGGATTTTTCACTGGTGGCAACTTGGCTGAGATCATCGCCTCGTTCACTCAAAAATACGCGCAAGCTTTGTTTGGGCAGATAAGCCGATAAATTCAACAACGAGAACAACAAAAAGCCCTAGCAGGTAGCAAGGGCTTTGGGCTTGGGCGGTAGGTTAGCGGTTAGCCAAAAATTTCACTATGGCTATCCAAGTAGTGCAGTTCTACCACATCATCAACGATTTTGTAGATTAAAACCAAATCAGGCTTGATATGACAATCCCGCAAACCTGATTTGTCGCCTTTGAGTGGGTGGTCTTGGTACTTTTCAGGGACTGGTAAGCCGTTCAAAAGGCAGTTTGAAACTTCCGTCCACGCTTCACCAACTAACGCCAAATAATGCTTTCTCAAATCACGCTTAAAAGATTTTGCCATATCAAATTTGCGTTTAGCCACGAGCAATATCCGCCATTGCCTGATTGAGTTCATCTAGGCTTTCAAAGCGTTCAAACTCTCCATTGGCGAACTCTTGTTCGGTTTGGCGTAACTGTGCTACCGCTTTGGGGGTCAAAACTTGATTATCCGCCCAATCAAACGATAACGGCACTTTACCAGTTTGTGCGATTTGATTAAAAAACATTCTTACGGCTTGGCTTGGCGTTAGTCCGTACTGCTCCAAAACAGGGTAAGCACGTTCACGCAGATTGTTATCAAGTCGCATATTGAAATTGGTGTAATCCATAATATACCCCTAAATTAAATTACATTTCAATTATAACACATTTACAATGAAAGGTATTTGTATGTCAATCTAAAAATTTCAAGTTAAGCCGTTGCAATTCATGCAACCGCTCAAACTTGTATCGCTCCATCTCAAATACCCCCTAAAATCCCCTTGCTCATATCGTATTTTTTGCAAACCTGATAAATACTTTGCAATGATGTTGTTGGCAATGTAAGCGTTAATCAGTCCATCACTTGCCAAAATCTGCTCAAATTGTCGCTTTGCAAGCTCTAACCGCTCTTTGTCCTGTTGCTCCTGTGCCAATCGTTCGGCTTTTTCACGCTGTTTGCGTTCTTGCTCGCTCTGCTCGGCTTGTCTGTGTTGTTCTAAGGCTTTTTTAAATGGCTAAAAAGCCTATACTATATAATTACAATATACGCACAAAATAGGGATTAGTATGAACGGATTTGACCAACTAGCACAGCTTATCAACGAGCAAATGCACGATGAGCAAGGCCACCATCACATTATAAATGGCGATAAAACAATCACGCTTGCGCTATCAGCAGAGCAGCAAGACTTAGTTTATAGACTGTATGATAACGGCATTGATGTACTTAAGCTTGACGAGAAGTGCATACACACGCTGTATGACCCATTCGCTGACTCAAAACACCAGTTACACCCATAATGTGCTACAATGCAATAAATCACCTAGTAGCCTTGCTGTGGCGCGCAGAGCAGAGCAGATTTATCGCGACATGGTTAATGGCAAGTTGGACGAGATTTGGGACGAAATCAACAAGCCAAATTACAAAGGTAAGCCAATGCCTGCCGACTTTGGCAAGCAGCTGTGTGAGCGTGTGCGAGCAAGACAAGCAGACGAGAAACGCAGAGTATAACGATGTACCAAATAGAGTATTACGACAATTTCGCCAATGACTTTGAAGTGATTTTGCAGGACATTGCCGAACGGTACACCGCTGAATACGCCTACCAAGTTGCCGATGAATTTGATGAAGTCATCAAATAAGGCGTGACGATACACCCTAAGATGTTTGCTGTCTATCCCGATAGACCAGCATACCGTAAATTTTTGATTGGCAAGCGTTACACTGTATTTTATATCGTGGATGATGCCAAGCAACTGGTACTAGTTGCACACATCATACCTGCTATGATGGATATTGGTAACATTCTTGGATAAGTAAAAAACACTCTAGAACGCTCTAAAACGCCGTATACGGCGTTTTTTTAATACCGCTCTTTACCCCTCAAAATCTTTTCAACACGGCTTGTATGCGCTTCTATGAGCGTATAGGCATCACTAAGTATTTTTTGCTTGACTTCAATGTCATGACCAGTGTTTGACACACTCCCACCACCAAACCTAGCGATAATGGGGGTTTAGATTGGTATATCGCTTGATTTTGCCCTAAAATAGCTTTATAATGCAATTAAATTTATGTGCAAAATGCTGTTTTTGGAACTTGTCGCCACTCGCAAATTCCCCCTAAGTCTCAGCTATCAAGCCGACTATGAGCCAAACGCAAAAACGATTTTGGCTATGCGTGAATTAGACAATGGCGGTGGTACGTTATACGCCAATCTTGATGAATTTTTGGCGGAGCATGGTAATGCTACAAATCAAGACAAGTAAAGACTTTGACCGTGATATTCGCAAAGTTAAGCTAACGACAAACTTGGTGGAAGTTTTGGCTTGTCTAAGCCGTAAAGAGATTTTGCCAGTAAAGTACAAAGACCATGCACTAACTGGCAACTGGAATGGTTGGCGTGATTGCCATGTGGCTAATGATTTGGTTTTGATTTACAAGATTGATGGCGAAACCTTGCATTTGGCTCGCCCAAATTCACATTCAGAAATTTTTGGCTAACCTACCGCCCAAAACCAAAGCCCTTGCTACCTGCTAGGGTTTTTTGTTGTTCTGCAACAAGGTCATTGACAAATATTTTTTGTCATAAATTCAAAATTCATTGAATAGCAATTTGAGCATGTCTCCAAAACGATGAAACAATACCTTAGCAATTTTGTCTCATCAAATAGCGAATTAGCTTCTCAAAAACATTTGTTTTTGATAATTAAAATAAACCGATCAAAAAAGATCGGTTTTATTATATTTTCCTATTATCATAAAGGTATATCAAAAAAATTATCAAAATGCCATTTTTTTTATTTTGATAATTTGTTATAAATTCATAACTGTCCGAATTCGGACACTAAGGGTCTTGATATGAAAATTGGCTATGCTCGTGTCAGCACACTAGATCAAAACTTGGACTTACAAATCGATGCACTCACCAAAGTTGGATGCGAAAAAATTTTTACGGACAAAATCAGCAGCAGTAAAGCTCACAGGCAAGGACTTGCTGATGCCCTTGATTATATTAGAGCAGGGGATATGCTAGTTGTGTGGAAGCTGGATCGCCTATGCCGTAATATTGCTGAATTGCTTAAAGTTAGTGAAAAATTAAAAAATAATGGCATCGAGCTGCAAAGCTTGACGGAATCTATAGATACATCCACCCCAACAGGACGAATGTATTTTACCATCCTAGGTGCTGTAGCACAGATGGAAAGAGAGCAAATCCAAGAGCGTGTTAAAGCTGGTATGGCAGCCGCCGCCAAGCGTGGCAGAAAAGCTGGTCGCCCAAAAGCCTTGACACCAGCCAAGAAAACCGCCGCTGTTGAGCTTTTAAAAGGCGGCATGGATTATCCGAGTGTGGCGGAAGTTGTTGGTGTGCCAACATCGACACTTTATAGATATTTGCCAGCTGCCACAATTGATAGTATGGTAGCCAACGATTAAGAATGGATATACTAATAACCTTTTTTTATTCTTGTAAGATTTACATCAAAAATCAAATTTGTAATTTTTGAGATTTGTGAATTATCATATCTGTAATAATTTTACAGGAATATAAAAGATGTCTTTATATGAAAACGCAATACAAACCATCAAAAACAACTTACAGCAGCTACAAAATGGCGAACGCCCTAAATTTGTCGCAATAGGTAAATTGACCGATGAGCAATTAGCCACAATCAATCAAAAACAGCTTGAAAACGGCTTGCCAGTCGTTCAATGCAATGAGATTTTGTATATGGGGAGACACCATTACAACAGCCGAGCCGTTAAGGACGGCTACTCGATTGATGACTTGGTAAAGCAGGTTGAAAGTGCATTGGCTGAAACCAGCGTGATTGAAAATAACAAGGTACTCAAAAGCACTGTTTTAAGAGATGACGGCTATGGTAATATGGTTCAAGATTGGGCGGTTTTTGAGATGACCGCAAAACGCCCAAAAATGGAATTATTTTCCGTTATTCCCAAAGGCGATGATAACAAACCACCAAAATAAAATCCGCCCATATGTTGCCATATAAGCGGATTTTGGTGTTACAAAACGCAATCTCGGTTAACTTAGAACTCCGACGCCCTTGCGTTCATTTTTAATATAATGCATTTTTGCATAAAAATCAAGACCTAGTCTAACTTTATAGCAACGGCTTACAAAATTTCCGCCACTATTGGCGGTTTTTTATAGTAATTTTTACCATATATATTATAATTTTCTATATTTTATCATATATATAGGGGTTTCATGCTTATGCGCAAAGCAGGTAAAGGTAAGATTTTTGACGATATTGATGAATGGTTTAACGGCAACCGCAAAACAACATCAAAATCAGCTGGTAGTGGTGGTATTACTATACCATCAGCACGCAAACCAGTTGTACCATCACAAGCAACCAAAAACATTATTAATGGGGTGAAGTCAGCTCAATCATCCAAAGGCGTTAGCAAAGCTGCCAAAAAACTGCCGCAGGTGGTTGTCAAGATTAGCGGCAGCAGCAAAGGTGCTGACAAAGCCGCGGCACATCTTAGCTACACAGGACGGAAAGGCTCTGTTGAGCTAGAAGACGAGCAAGGCAATAAATACTTGGGCGACGAACAAAAAGGCTTGATAAAGTCGTGGCAAGCAGCTGGCTTTCACGATAAAGAAGAAACAGGGACAAAACGCGAAGCCTTTCACTTCGTTTTTTCGATGCCAGCTGGTACAGATCCAAAAGGATTAAAAGATGCCGTGCGAAACTTGGTACAAGAAGAATTTGCAGGACATAAGTATTTTATGGCACAGCACTTGGATACTGACAAGCCACATTGTCATGTGCTTATATGCGCTACAGATGACCGTGGCGCACGCCTAAATCCACGAAAGCAGGATTTACACAATTACAGGGTTGCATTTGTTAATAAGCTGGCTGAACAAGGCATTGAAGCGACTACAAGTCGCAATGTGAGCCGCTTTAAGCAGAAGGGCAGCAAAAAGCAGTGGAAAATCCACAACGCTGAGCGTACAGGCAAGCCATACACGCCCAAGCCGCCATCCAAGCAAAGTCAAAACAAGTTCAAAGAAGTTAATGAAAACACGCGCAAAGGCTATGAGCAAGCCGCCAAAAACTTGCCACAAGGCGAAGTTAAAAAGGCGGTGTAAGCTGTAGTCAATGAGCGTACACAAGATAAGGGGCGATAGTTGATACTAAGAAATGTAATTTTTATTGTGCTGATTGGCGTGGCATACTATTTCTTAGCAGCTAAATTAGATTTACCGCTGGATGAAGATGATTCTGCTGATATTACCTGTCGCGTGGTTGGTGTCTATGACGGTGACACCGCCACTTGTCTAATAAACAAAATACTCAGGTAAAAATCCGATTTGCTCAGATTGACGCGCCTGAAAAAGGGCAAGATTTTGGCATTGCCAGCAAGCAGACCTTATCAAACATGATTTACAATCAAAAGGTGGTGCTGAAAGTATCAGATACTGATAGATATGGTCGCACTGTCGCTGAAGTCTATTTAACTCATTGTGCTTACATCTCCACCTATAATCTTTGATTTAGGTGGAGATGTAAGCACAGACGACCTAATCAGGGCGTTCTTGTTTTTCGATATACTGCCTAATGGTATCAATCGTAGCACCACCAGTAGTTAGCAAACAATACGCCCTAGTCCAAAGTACAGGCTTGTAGTAAAACTCTGCCAAATGCTTTGCAAATTCTTTTCTTATCAAACGGCTAGTGACCGTTTTTAGATTATTGATAAATTTACTTGGCATAATATTAGGGTGCATATCAAGCAGCAAATGCACATGGTCGGCTTCTCCGTTGAACTCTAACAGCTCAACTTCCCATTTTTGGCAAAGGTCGGTTACGATTTCTTTTAGCCTATCGAGCATAGCTCCAGTAAAGCATTTTCTACGGTATTTTGTGACTAACACTAAATGAAAGGTTAGTTTATAAACGCAATGATAATGGGATTTTAGTTGATTATTCATAATTGACACTTAAATAAAAATAATGCTAAATTATACCCATATCTCAATCCGCTAACAAGCCATGCTCAAAGCCTACAAATACAGAATTTACCCAAACCGTGGACAAGCCTTGCTAATCGAAAAGCATTTTGGCTGCAGCCGTTTCGTGTTTAATTGGGCGTTGGCATTGCAACAACGCTACCATGCCATCTTTGGCAAGTCTTTATCACGAACCAAAATCCAAAGCCAGTTGGTTAAGAAAAAGAAAACAGGCAAGTTTGCATGGCTAAATGAAGTCAATAGCCAATCATTACTGAATGCCTTGCTAAATGTCCATACCGCCTTTACCAATTTCTTCAAAGGACGTAGCCGTTTTCCACGCTTTAAATCTAAAAAAATCCCACAGCGTAGTTATCAATGTCCCCAACATTGCACCGTAAACTTTGAACAAGGCATCATCAATTTGCCCAAACTCAAGGGCATCAAAACCGTATTTAGCCGTAAATTTATTGGCAATATCAAAACAGTTACCATCACTAAGACAGCAACAGGCAAATATTATGCAAGTATTTTAGTAGAAAACAATGAAGTTGTACCAACACCCACCACAATTGTCCCCAATTTGACTGTGGGCATTGATTTAGGTATTACCCACTTACTCAATCTATCAGACGGTCGCAAGTTTGATAACCCAAAACATTTAGCCAAAGCCAGTCAAAGACTGGTCGCACAGCAAAAAATCTTTGCTCGCAAACAAAAACACAGTAAAAACCATCAAAAACAAAAATTAGCCGTTGCTTGTATTTATGAAAAAGTACGCAACCAGCGTTTAGACTTACACCATAAAATCACGCATACCCTTATCTGTGAAAACCAAGCGACAAGCTATGCACTTGAAGATTTGGGTGTAAAAAACATGGTAAAAAACCGAAAACTTGCCAAAGCCATTCATGATGTGGGCTTAGGTCAATTCGTTACCTTACTTACTTACAAGGCAAATTGGTATGGTAAAAACATTCTAAAAGTCAATCGGTTCTTTGCCAGCAGTAAAATTTGCTCGCATTGTCATCATAAATTAGACAGTCTGCCGTTGTCAGTCAGACATTGGACATGTCCTAGCTGCCAAACACACCATGACCGTGATACCAATGCAGCAAGCAATATACGAAAGCAAGCGTTAGCTGATGCACTAGGACTTGCTACTGTGTAAAGAGTTCCCCCAGTATATAACTTTCAGCGTAAGTGTGCTGGCGAAAGGTAACAACTCAAGCTAGGCTTAAGTTGTTATGGGTCGCAAAGATTCTCATGCCTACCGCTGGGTTTGGTGGTGGGAGTATGTCAAGATCTACACCTCCCTGCTATGCTAAATCGTACGTCTAGGTGTGGAGTTTATCACATCAATCCTACCTCGCCAACAAATACCCCTTACCACGACCATTACGCACAGTGGTTGCCAATCCCATACCCTCAAGTTCATTGAGTAGCTTACGAGCGGTACTATCTGAGATGCCAAGCTCATTAGACACTTCTTTGGCGGTCAAAACTTGATCAGCTGGTGTATTTTTGAGTAGCTGATACTGATGGATGCTAAGATTGCTATAATCAACAGCCGGATTTGCAGGTACGGATTTTGGCATAGATTGTGGCGCTTGGTCAATCGATAGCAATGCCTGTAAATCGTTAATGGCGCGATCAATGATAGTGAGCTGATAAGCAATAAAATAAGTCATATCCAATTCATCAGTTTCTACATCAATATAGCTTTGCGCATACTGTTTGGGTGCTTTGTGCAATAAGCGACTGATGGAGATATAATCAAAATGCGTATAGCCTGATTTTTGTAGTGACCAATAAAACAAAGCTCGGGCAGTTCTACCATTGCCATCACCAAAAGGATGAATAAAGCCGAGTAGAAAATGCAGAATAATCGCTTTGACAATCGGATGGATAAAGTCACCCCCTTGATGATCGGCATTAGCAAAATCGCAATACGCCTGCATCAATACGGGTAGCGTCTGCCATGTGGGGGGTTGGTGAACAATTTGTCCATCATAATCAGCAATGACAATCTCATCATCTTGGCGAAATTCACCCGAAATCGCATCATTGTCAATTGCACCCTTTGTGGCGATTTGATGCAATTGCAAAATCATAGTGATGTCAAGCGGTTGATTTATTCGTTGTTTCACCGCTTGCATCAAGTGATAATTATTGACAATCATCACATCGCTTTTATTCATAGGTGCACGGCGACTGCCGAGTAACTCTTTGGCAACCTTGCGTGTGGTAGATGCACCCTCAAGCTGAGCGCTGGTAATCGGCTCTTCAAAGAGTAACTCTTCGGCATCAATAGACCATTGCCATTGGTGATAGTGATGCTCAATGTAATATAGCTTGGCTTGCAAGCTTTGTGGTAAGCAATACGAGAATCGATAATCGCCAATACACATCGACTGCATAATGGCGTGACGGTTGAGTTTTTGAGCAAGCCAGCGCCGTTTGCTGTCAGTTGGGTGACGATAGCGAAACTGCTCCCATGACAAATAACGCCCCTTGGCATCTGTTGGTGGGTGTTCTGACAAATATCTCAAAAGCACAGACGAAATATCACTCGCTTCTAGTTCTGATAAAGTGGGTGGCTTGGGTAATTTCATCGTTATTTTCCATAAAATGTCGCAACTTATCGTATTTTACCTTATTTTATCGTAAATTATCGTATTTTATCTCAGTTTGTCGCTAATTGACTTTTGGGTGATTATTTTATAATTGAAGCTTTTTCAGGTTTGGTTAATTCCATAAACTGAGCAAAATCATCCACAATAACAAAAAAGTTCTTCAAAGAAATATGCGCCATTATGTAGCACCTGCATAAAACCAATTTGGATTATTAATGCAGAGCGTGAAAAAGCACAAGCAGAGCGTGCGATTAATGAGATGATAAGCACAGGGCATGATCAAAATCCGACGCAAAGATTGCAATCAGACAAAACAAAAACTCATTTGAATCGTGATGATTTTGATTTTTCTATGTGATAAACGCCATGAGATAGCCTACAAGACCTGTCAAAAGTAAAAATGGTAGCAGACACCACCCATACCAAAAACATGCTTAAAACGCATTGTAGAGCCTTTAAACGCCATTCAACAAAAAAGACAGGATTTTTTCACCAATGCACAACAGCTTTATGAACGACTACAACAATTTGCTGGCCAAGCTAGAACAGCAATTAAACGAGCTTACCGAGACAAACACCAAACAGAGCGAGCAGATACAGAAATTAACCACATCAATCACTCTTTGACCAATCAGAACAAGCAATTGCAGAGGCTAATAGACAGATTGACGACACAGAACGCCAAATTAAACAGCGAGAACAGCAAGCTAATGAGCTTATTGCAAACCAACAAAAAATCCTAGACATGGGCAAGAGTTTTGGGTTTGGGCGGTAGGTTATTAAACCATTTAAGTGATTTTGTTATATCAATTGCGTTTAGTCACAAACAATCTTCATCATCGCTTAGTTAGGCTTATTCAAGTTGTTAAAGTGCTCGGATTTGCTATTATTGAGCTGCGCTACTATTTTTGCATAAATTGGAGATATCCATTCTTTCTTGATAGTCTGCACTATTTAACCGATCGGGTATGGGTATATGTTGTGCAAAACGTGCACAATTAGGGTTATACAATTCATAACGATCTACATTGTTTTTTTGAACAGGATTGGTAGAACATCCCACTATTGCTAAACAAATAAATATCCATGCTAAACCTATTGTCTTTACCATTTTTTAGTAACTCCAACCATAATCCCTCTATCTCCCCAATGAGTTTTCCCATCAATACGAGCTACATTTATATTTGCTGATGCACTAATCCCTTGGTTGTTAACATTATAACCAATATTAAAACTACCATATGACAATCTATTAGGATTAATTGCGCCTATGCCATTGACTGACCAACGACTGCCGCCACTTATTGATCTAACTTCATCTAATAATAATTCACGCATAATATATTCCTTTATTTAATATAGAAACGTTGCCATTACAAGCCAAGGCAATGGGTAACTTTTTATATTTCATAGTAAAATCTTAGTACATTAAATAGTACCTGTCAACATATGTTATTAATTAAATTTTTATAACTTTATGTTAGAATTGGTAATTAGTATATATTGAATAATTTATTAACCAAGGTTCAGTACCCAATCAGTGCTCTTAATCGTTTCAGGCCTGTGTGCTATCATTACTCGTGTGATACCTAGTGATTTAATCATTTCATTAATCTGATACTCTTTTTTAACATCCAAATGACTTGTTGCTTCATCTAAAAATAAAATTTTTGGTCTACGATATAGGGCACGAGCAATAAAAATTCTTTGTTTTTGACCTCCTGATAGCACATTACCCATATCACCGACAAGCGTCTGATAGCCCATAGGCATTGCCATGATTTCATCATGAATGCCTGCCATAATGGCACATTGTTCCACCCATTCATTGTCTATCTTATCATCAAAAAAGCTAATATTTTCAATTAAAGAACCGGCAAATAGCGTGTCATCTTGATTAACACTAGCAATAATATCACGAGCATTTAATTCTGCCATACTGTGATGGATTTTTCCTGCAATTTTAATGTCACCTGATTTTGGCGTGAGTTCACCCATAAGTAAGCTCATCAGTGTACTCTTTCCACAACCTGTTGCCCCAACGATGGCTACCGATTCTTTATCTTTGATGTGAAAACTTAAATTGTCAATAATGTAGGGTTCGTCATCATTATAAGCAAAGGATAGATTGTTTACTTGTATATCATACACCAGTTTACCTTTTGGCTCTATTGGGGATAGATAGTCATTTTTTTCTGTTTTTTCTAAAACAATATCTGCTAACCTTTCACCATGCAAGTTTAACATTTTTACTTCAATAAATTTATCTATTAGATTGCTCACTCGTCCACCAAACTGGTTTTTATAGGCGATAAATGCCATTAAAATACCAACTGTAAAAGTACCATCAATGACTAAGTTTGCACCTAAATAAATAATAATGAGATTTTCAAAACCAAAGATGATACCATTAATAAATCCAAACATAAGCCCTAATTTTTGGGTATAAAGTCCTGCATTGATGGTATTAACAAATAAGGTAAGCCATGTACTCTTTCTTATATCTTCCTTATTAAAACGTTTAATAGCACGAATACCGCGCATAGTCTCCATAAAATGCGTACTCTGCTTAGCTGCATGTATAATTTGCTCTTCGGTAGCTTGCTTTAGGGGTGTATACCAGAGAAAGCGCAGGAGTCCATAGATTATCATTGCACCTACTGCAATCCATGCCAGAGTTGGGCTATAAAAGAACATTAATACAAGTGTAAATACTGTCATCACACTATCTAAGACAACGGTTAAAAAAGTTGTGGTCAGCGTAGACTGAATGCTATCAATTGCTCCAAAGCGAGAAATAATATCGCCCAAATGCCTTTTTTGAAAAAACTGGCTGGGCAGATGTGTTAAATGATGAAAAACGTTAGCTTTCCATTGGATGTTGAGTGTAGTAGAAATATACATACTTATCCATGACTGAAGCAAGCTTGTCAGTTGTGTTAAGAGCATTAATATACCAAAACCGATAACAAGCGTGGTTAATAAATCCTTGTCAGCCGACACAATGGCATGATCAATCACCCACTGCATAAAAAATGGGCTGGTTAGTGCAAATACTTCTAATACTAATGCTAAAATCAATATCTGACCTAAGGATTTGTAAAGTCCTTTTATCTCACCAATCAGTTTGGATAAACGAATATTGGCCTTATCTTCTTTTTTCTCAAAATCACTATCCGCCCATACCTCTAGGGCTATTCCTGTAAAATGATCTGATGCCTCTTGAAGTGTCATTAGTCTTTGTCCAGCACTTGGGTCTAAGATGGTAATTTTAGTTTTGGATACAGATTTTAATACCACAAAGTGATTCATATCCCAATGCAGAATACACGGCGTACGCAGCTGATTAAGCTCATTCAGTTTCAGCCTTAAAGGGCGCGTGCTAAGCTTCATTTGCCCAGCAATCTTAATAAGCGTGTGCAAAGTTGCACCTTTTTGAGAAATAGGATATTTTTGGCGCAAACTCCATAAATCAGTAAGATACCCATGATAATGAGCTATCATAGCAAGACAGGCTAGACCACATTCAGCAGATTCGGTTTGTAAAATAACGGGCAGTTTGGCTGATAAACCAAAATTAATGCGTTTTAAAAAATCCATGGTTAAGATTGTCCATAAAAACTTTGACAACAAAAAAAGGTGCAATTGCACCTATGACAAATTGATTGATTTAAATTTTACCTGTGAGACTATATAGCGGTTCAAGCACCCATTCATATAATTTGCGTGTTTCATGCATGACATCACCCTCCAAGGTCATGCCAACTGCTAGGGGTAGTTCTTTGCCGTAGGCTGTTATGGTTTGCTTATCTAAATATGCTTTGATGACATACATCGGTTCATTGGCGATTTGTTCAGTGGCTGATACTGTGCCAATGGTGGGTAAATTTTGTCCTGCATGAGCAGTTTTGGCAACAGAGATAATACGCCCCTTGGCATGTCCAAATTTCTGATAAGGATACGCTACATAGCGAAGCAATACTTCATCATCCGTCTTAACAAAACCAATAGCACGACTCGGTACATACATCACTGCAATCAAATAGCTGTCATTAGGTAGGATGCTTACAAGTGACTGACTACTATCCACAAATTGCCCCACATCGGCATGAGCGACACTTGCCACACCATCTACTTGGGCTTTGATAATCAAAGTATCGTTGGCTTGGTTTTGGATGCTATCGCTTTTGTTGTCAGACAATGTGCGTTCATATTGTAGAAGTGTTGTTCTATGTTCATGTTCTAGACGGGATAAGGCGATGGTTTGCTCTTTGATTTGCTTAGCAATCATCTCCTTTTCTCGCTCAAGGGCGGTCAGACTATTTAACTGTGTATTGTATGCCATTGTTTGTGATTCTAGTTCTTGCTTAGATACAGCCTCACTTTGCATAGCAAATTCATATCGTGTTAAAGTCTCTTTGGCAATGGCAACTTGATGGGTTTGTAGCTCTATTTGAGCTTGTAGTTTATCCATGTCTACTTGTAGACGCTCTATAGTATTTGCAATATTTCTTTTTTCGGCAGCTTGAGCTTGCTTGGTGCGAGTGATTTCATGTTCTATCAGCTGTCTTTTAAAGGTGAGCTCTTTATCTATAATACTTTGTACATTACCTGCATCGGTATGACGAGTAGTAGAGATTTTATATAGCATATCTCCTGCCTTAACCGCCTGACCTTCTGATACATATTTTTCTATAATAACTCCTGCTGTTGTGGTATAGACTTGCACCAATCCTTTGTCAGGAATCAGCTGACCTTTGACTGTGCTGCGTTTGGTGTACTCGCCCCATACCAAAAATATCATTAGTACAAGCCCTGCCATAAACGCACAAAACGTCAAAAAAGCAAAGCTAATCGGCGTTACTATCACAACCTTACCCGCCCAATCTATTTTTTGGGCGGATAGGGCTTCAGGGCGGAATAGACTAGACATAAGTAATCAATCACTGTAGTTATTGTCTGATTTGTCTTGATTATCATATTTTTTTATACAGCCAGTGATAGATATTATTATCATGATAGCTTCATAGTGTTCATACATGTATTTACCTACTGGTCAATTTGTGCGTTCTCTGATATACATTATACCCATACCAACCATTATCCCATATATAAACCAATACAAATAAGAGTCAAAATTGGTAATTTTTTGCAAAATCAAAATAGTCACACCTGGACCTACTATACCAATAATTAGCCTTAAGCCATAACTTTTTATCTGCATATAAAACTCTTTTTTTAATTATGGTAAAATTATTCCCATCTGACGATTTACTTCTTGGGTTTTTTGGTACATTTGCATGGCTTCTTTGATAATAGGGCTATTCTCTATATCATTGCCTATGTATGTTCCGCCAATCGCTAAAACTGCTGTGCCTACTGGGCCAAGCCCAAGTCGCATCGCTATAGCAGTGCCTGTTGCTGCACCAATAACTTAAAATTTTTGGTTTCGCTATTGCGGAGCCACAACCATTACCATATTCTGTTATCAATACAGATAAAATAAAAGAATTTAAATCTGACATTTCTAAAGTAATAATTGTCATCTTTTTGTCTATAATATTAATCCGTGTGATAGCTGCCGATTTTAATTTCTTGATTTATGCTTAATTTAAAATATTCTAAAAAAATTAGCGAGATTGCGACTTAGTCTTAATCATTTTTTTGATATCTTAGAAGAAATAATCATTATAAATATAAACAATAACCATGAACTTGTATTTGATAAATCAAATAAATATTTAATAAACATATATATCAAGAAGCCTACTGTGAATGAAACCCATCCGCAATCACTAACAATATTTTTTAATAATTTTTTCATTTAAGGTAGTCCTCCAGAATACTCTAATTCGTAAGGTTCAGCAATTTTTCTATATTTACGATACCATTTCCAATCAAAATTTTCTACAGAATGTCCAATAACTGTACCAACTTCCATACCTTTTGTTCCACCAAGCCTTTGTCCAGCAATACCTCCTATTAGAGCGCCCCAACCAGGCGGTTTTGATAAATCTGTTTTTGGTAATCCCAAAGACTGATTACCGCTATCCCCATAATTATTCCCAGACTGATCTGTTGCACCACCAGATACCATCTTGATTTGTTCAATGCTTAATTCAAACATAAAGTTGCTCCTATTAACAAAGGTAAATTAAGTATTAAATTAATAATATTAATTTACTTTATTTTTTAAAATAACTAATTTTATTTAAAGATAAAATCAAGATGCAAAACAATAAATACTGTGCAAAAAAATTAATGAATATAGGTATGCTTATATTTTGCAAAAATATACAATAAATCACATACATACAAATACAAGAAATAATAGCTGATATAAAAATATTTTTAAAAGAATAATTTCTGAAATTCATAGCATTTCCTGAATTAAAAAATTATGACCACAGCTATGGTTTTTTATACCAAAATATTAAATGATTAGTCATTATGAAATAGCCCATTTTGCAACTGCCTATCTACAGAATTTTTATAATTTTCACCTAACTGATGATAGTCAATATTTACTATTTTATGCCCCACATAAGACCCTACCAAACCCAAAGCTGGAGACGCCCAAGGTGCAGCTGGTCCAGTATAAGCTCCAGCAATAGTTCCAACTGCCCCTCCTATACCCTGACCCCAAGAAAAGTTGCTATTTGTTTTATTGCTACCACTATCCCCATAATTGTTCCCTGAACTATCCGACCCACCACCAGAGACCATCTTAATTTGTTCAATGCTTAGTTCAAACATAATAAACTCCTGTGAATAAAAAACAACTTAAAGTACCAATTCAATAATATCCAACTCAGCCATTTTGGCTATTGCCAACCTAACATCATTGGATATACTGTTATCGGTTACCTGCAAAAGATTGCACAAACTAATTGGCTCATATTGCATAATTTGCTTAAGTAAATATTGACTATCGTCATTGATATTAATCTTTAAGCCATTGGCAATGACATAGCCTTTTTCAAGTGTTCTACCATCTACAATGTTAGAGATAATTAACGCATCATCAGGAATGTCATTTGCGTCAGCATTGGCATTACCAAACAACTGCATATTAAAAGCACTGTCGCTGCGATAGTTCGCCATATGTTCTTGCATGAATTTATCATAAATCACTGGGTCTGTCATGATGGCAGACAATTCATTGCAAGCTTGTATAATATTATCTTTGTCACTTTCCCAGTCAGACAAATTGTATCTTAAGGGTAGGATGTTTGGTGTTTGCTTGACTAGCCACTGCATATAGTCATAGCCTGTTGGGGCAAATGTTCCTATCGCTAAATGGAATGTCTTGCAACCCATTGGAACAGGATTGTGCCACCACCCACGTGGGATATATAGCACATCACCAGCTTCCAATACAATCTCCATATCAGGTATAGTTGGCTCTGGTACATCCACATCTTTGGACTGTTGCATATATAACGGGCTTTCAAAATTGGGTTTGTATAACGCCCAGTGTTTTTTGCCCATCAGTTGCACTGCAAACACATCGCGAGTATCCCAATGGCTTTTAAAAGAAGCATCACTACCAAACGCCAAGTAGCCACTTACAACGGTTGGCGCTTGTACAAAATGGGAAATTTGTTTTGCCAAACCGTCTACAAAAGGTTCATTGTTAATGCGATTATAAACAATGGTTGCACCATGCTTCATATGATGATAAATGGCAGATTTAATAAAACGATAGCGAGTACGCCCCATGTCATCAAAGCTTTCTACATACTCAGAAATGGGTACGATTTCACCCTTTCTAAGGCGAAAAAGCTCATCTGTGGGATTGGCTCGCTGATATAATTCGTTGATTTGCTTCCAAGTAATATTCAAATCTTTGACTGCGCCCTTGAATACTTTGGGTGCTTGGTATAGCACTTGCTACCTAAAATCTTGAGATGACATACCAAGATCTATGTGCATATAATACATCCCTATTAAATTAAATTAAAACATTTTATAAAAATTTTTATCATTATATTCAAATAAAGGCAATTTGACAACACAGAATAACAAAAGCCCTAGATAAGGGGATAAAAATTGGGATTTTGGGCGTTGATTTTCTAGTTACCCCTACAAGTTTTGTATTTGCTAAAATTTTTGATTTATCATATTGCAGATAAAGAAAAACCCACCATAAGGCGGGCTTTTCGCTTAATACTAGGGGGTAGGCGTAAGCCCTCAATAGACCCTAGCAAACATTCTTATTGAAATTCTTACTCATATCTGTATTATTTAGAAAATAACATAAACCAATGCCAACCATTTTCATAAAGATAAAATGAAGCCACAATACACCCCATACATACTAAACACATATAAGCTCTAAAATTGTGGTTTTCAAAATTAAACATTTTTTCTATGGATGTGCAGGTGGTATAAAAAATCAAGCCAAATACAACAGCTGAAATTAAAATAAAAACCATTTGATTCATTATATTTTTATCCGATTTGAATTGGATTTATTGGTAGTTTGTGCCAGCTTTGTCTTGAGATATTTTTACAGCCATTTGGGTAAAACCATTAATACTACCTGCTACAGCACCAGTACCCATTGCTGCTCTCACAGAATTTGTGGAGATGTCAGACATGATTTTTTTTTTGCTCCTGTTACAGCAATATTTGCCCCCCTAGCAACTACACCAACACCTGTACCCATTACTGCACCTTCAACAACAGCTCCTGCTCCACCACTTACCATACCAATCTCACTTAAAGATAATTCGCGCATCAATCTTCCTTTTCTTGAATTAAAGGAATAATTATATGAGAGAAATTTAAGGTAATCAAGCCTACTACACCCCCATAACTTGCCTAAAATAATGTCTTACCATCGGATTTTTGTAGGCGGTGTTACCTACCGTATCTTTATCAAAAATTGACTGCATAACAGGGTTAATCAATTTTTGAACTTCATCAATAATCCGAGTTTGTTCATCTTGGGGTAACCTCTCAAAATAAGCGATGAATTCAGCATTTTCAGCTTCTTGGCGTTGTTTTTCTGCTTGCTCTGCTAGTTTGGCTTGTTTTTCACGCTCCGCTTGCTCCTTGCGTGCTAGGCGTTCATTTTCGGCTTTTTGCAACTGCTCATAATGTTCATCAAGCCCCCAACGGTCGGCAATGGCTTTTTGCTCAATGTTTTTTCTATGAAAATCGTTCACTAATTCGCCCTTACTCTCCAAATGGACGATATAGTCAGCGACTTTTTGGTGGACGATAGCAAGTTCTTTGTCGGTCAAACCATGTAAAATGCTTGGGATGTTGGGGTCTTTATCTTTGCTTTCAATTTGTGCTTGATTGGGTCTTTTATCTTTGATTTTTACGATTAAGTGTGTGATTGTTTTGCCTAGTTTTTGTTGTTCAAGGGTTAATTCAAATTCGCCTTGTTTATTTACCCCCTTAATCGCAGGTTCAATAACCCATCTTTTGAATTCAGCGATTTTTTCATACTTATCTACCAAACCAAAAAAATGCCGCCAATCGTCCACGCTTTTTTTGCAAGTACCAACTTTTGCCCACTTACAAGCCATTTCATACATTCGCTTCATGGGTGTAATATTCATGTCTATGGTTTTATCGTAAGGATAAGCTGTGTAATCAATCTCACTATTATCAATTAAATACATCACATCATCGCTGAATCGAAAATAGACAAATGACCCCTCTTCGCTGTAACCTACTCTATCCACTAGTTTGATATGGAGTTTCATTTTAGCATAATTGCCGTGCTTTGGCTTAGTGCCAATAATCACATTTGAATGGTATCTGTCAGAATTTAGGGCTATATCTGTTCGTTGTTCCTGCGCTAGCCGTGAAGTAGCATTGAAGTCATAGTAAGCATCACACCGTATGGACGCATTTTCAAGCTCCAATACCGCTTTTTTTAAATCCTTGTAAGCAGTTCTAATATCTATGCCATGAATTTTGGCATACTCGTCAGCGGTTACGACCACTTCACCTGTCTTATCATGGTCAGGCAGTCCAATTTCACTCCTTTTGACCTTAGTAACTGCCAATGTCATCAGATTGTGTGGTACTGGCGACAAATGATAACCAGCTTCAACCAGTGTGTTGTGTTTTATCACACTTAAAGATTTATCTACTTTTTCAGTAAAAAGACGCTCCATGATTAGCCCTAAAAAATAAAATTTGGTTCATTTTAACACTACTTTTTTTATAGTGTAAATCTCTTTTTATGTAGTTCTACATTTGAAGTGGTAGACTTCTACACTTTTAGGCTCTGTATCCATTGCTACATAAGGCTTTGAGGTGTCCGACAATATTACAATATTATTTATACAATTAAACAATACCGAAATTCTTCTTTTTTTAAAAAATTAAAAATTTTCAAATTTAAACTAAAATCCTCTTTCTTTTGTCTTTTCAACAGATCGCCATAGTAAAATTAACAAAAGATATAAAGGGAAATCATACTTTAAGCACCCTTTAGGTACTTAAAAGCTTGTAAGGGGAAATTCCCCCAAACCCCCAGTTAAAAGACAAAAGAAAAAAGTAACGCATTGCACGCACATTACACTAAAATTTTAAAATATGACAATAGGCGTGCATTGTCATTACTTTTGCAATATTGGAATTTTTAACAATGAAATCGCCCAAACGCACCAAAGAAGTCAAAATCAGATTGACCGACCAAGAACATCAGATTTTACTGGACAAAAAAAATAGGGGCAGAGCTTGCAACTTGGATTAGAAATACTTGCTTAGAAACCAAAACCCCAAAGAAAAAGCCAATTAAAACAGCAGACCCTGAACTACTTCGGCAACTGGCTAAAATTGGGGGTAATCTTAACCAAATTGCACGCATTGCCAACACTGAGCAAGCAAGGGGCGATATTATCAACCTTTTGAGATTAACCACAGAATTAGCCACCATTAGGGAACAACTGGACAAACTTTTGGAGCATAACCAGTGATTGTTAAGTTTTTACCTAACAAGGGGAACGGAACTTGTTTGGCAACCATGAACTATTTGTTAGGTAAACATGGCAACAGAGAACATGCCAAAGTACTGCAAGGCGACCCTAAGCTAACACAGCAATTAGCCGACAGGCGAAATTGAACACCGCCTTAGCGTTCAAAAATTGGCTGATGATAACCATTGGCGGACTGTTGGCGATAATCTTAGTCATGGAATTGACCGCCCTATGGACATACAAGAGTTTAAAAGACATGAGAGCCGAACAAGCTCAAATACAGGCAACCATAGACCAAATGCCCCTGCCACCAAAAGTATTGAACCAATTCAACATACAGCAAGACGAGAAATTTTACTACATAGCAACCAAAAACAAGAAAGCGGAAGTATTTGCCAATAAAAACGGTGGGTAAACAATCAAAATACGCAAATAAACGCCATGAGATAGCCTACAAGACCTGTCAAAAGTAAAAATGGTAGCAGACACCACCCATACCAAAAACATGCTTAAAACGCATTGTAGAGCCTTTAAACGCCATTCAACAAAAAAGACAGGATTTTTCACTGGTGGCAACTTGGCTGAGATCATCGCCTCGTTCACTCAAAAATACGCGCAAGCTTTGTTTGGGCAGATAAGCCGATAAATTCAACAACGAGAACAACAAAAAGCCCTAGCAGGTAGCAAGGGCTTTGGGCTTGGGCGGTAGGTTAGCGGTTAGCCAAAAATTTCACTATGGCTATCCAAGTAGTGCAGTTCTACCACATCATCAACGATTTTGTAGATTAAAACCAAATCAGGCTTGATATGACAATCCCGCAAACCTGATTTGTCGCCTTTGAGTGGGTGGTCTTGGTACTTTTCAGGGACTGGTAAGCCGTTCAAAAGGCAGTTTGAAACTTCCGTCCACGCTTCACCAACTAACGCCAAATAATGCTTTCTCAAATCACGCTTAAAAGATTTTGCCATATCAAATTTGCGTTTAGCCACGAGCAATATCCGCCATTGCCTGATTGAGTTCATCTAGGCTTTCAAAGCGTTCAAACTCTCCATTGGCGAACTCTTGTTCGGTTTGGCGTAACTGTGCTACCGCTTTGGGGGTCAAAACTTGATTATCCGCCCAATCAAACGATAACGGCACTTTACCAGTTTGTGCGATTTGATTAAAAAACATTCTTACGGCTTGGCTTGGCGTTAGTCCGTACTGCTCCAAAACAGGGTAAGCACGTTCACGCAGATTGTTATCAAGTCGCATATTGAAATTGGTGTAATCCATAATATACCCCTAAATTAAATTACATTTCAATTATAACACATTTACAATGAAAGGTATTTGTATGTCAATCTAAAAATTTCAAGTTAAGCCGTTGCAATTCATGCAACCGCTCAAACTTGTATCGCTCCATCTCAAATACCCCCTAAAATCCCCTTGCTCATATCGTATTTTTTGCAAACCTGATAAATACTTTGCAATGATGTTGTTGGCAATGTAAGCGTTAATCAGTCCATCACTTGCCAAAATCTGCTCAAATTGTCGCTTTGCAAGCTCTAACCGCTCTTTGTCCTGTTGCTCCTGTGCCAATCGTTCGGCTTTTTCACGCTGTTTGCGTTCTTGCTCGCTCTGCTCGGCTTGTCTGTGTTGTTCTAAGGCTTTTTTAAATGGCTAAAAAGCCTATACTATATAATTACAATATACGCACAAAATAGGGATTAGTATGAACGGATTTGACCAACTAGCACAGCTTATCAACGAGCAAATGCACGATGAGCAAGGCCACCATCACATTATAAATGGCGATAAAACAATCACGCTTGCGCTATCAGCAGAGCAGCAAGACTTAGTTTATAGACTGTATGATAACGGCATTGATGTACTTAAGCTTGACGAGAAGTGCATACACACGCTGTATGACCCATTCGCTGACTCAAAACACCAGTTACACCCATAATGTGCTACAATGCAATAAATCACCTAGTAGCCTTGCTGTGGCGCGCAGAGCAGAGCAGATTTATCGCGACATGGTTAATGGCAAGTTGGACGAGATTTGGGACGAAATCAACAAGCCAAATTACAAAGGTAAGCCAATGCCTGCCGACTTTGGCAAGCAGCTGTGTGAGCGTGTGCGAGCAAGACAAGCAGACGAGAAACGCAGAGTATAACGATGTACCAAATAGAGTATTACGACAATTTCGCCAATGACTTTGAAGTGATTTTGCAGGACATTGCCGAACGGTACACCGCTGAATACGCCTACCAAGTTGCCGATGAATTTGATGAAGTCATCAAATAAGGCGTGACGATACACCCTAAGATGTTTGCTGTCTATCCCGATAGACCAGCATACCGTAAATTTTTGATTGGCAAGCGTTACACTGTATTTTATATCGTGGATGATGCCAAGCAACTGGTACTAGTTGCACACATCATACCTGCTATGATGGATATTGGTAACATTCTTGGATAAGTAAAAAACACTCTAGAACGCTCTAAAACGCCGTATACGGCGTTTTTTTAATACCGCTCTTTACCCCTCAAAATCTTTTCAACACGGCTTGTATGCGCTTCTATGAGCGTATAGGCATCACTAAGTATTTTTTGCTTGACTTCAATGTCATGACCAGTGTTTGACACACTCCCACCACCAAACCTAGCGATAATGGGGGTTTAGATTGGTATATCGCTTGATTTTGCCCTAAAATAGCTTTATAATGCAATTAAATTTATGTGCAAAATGCTGTTTTTGGAACTTGTCGCCACTCGCAAATTCCCCCTAAGTCTCAGCTATCAAGCCGACTATGAGCCAAACGCAAAAACGATTTTGGCTATGCGTGAATTAGACAATGGCGGTGGTACGTTATACGCCAATCTTGATGAATTTTTGGCGGAGCATGGTAATGCTACAAATCAAGACAAGTAAAGACTTTGACCGTGATATTCGCAAAGTTAAGCTAACGACAAACTTGGTGGAAGTTTTGGCTTGTCTAAGCCGTAAAGAGATTTTGCCAGTAAAGTACAAAGACCATGCACTAACTGGCAACTGGAATGGTTGGCGTGATTGCCATGTGGCTAATGATTTGGTTTTGATTTACAAGATTGATGGCGAAACCTTGCATTTGGCTCGCCCAAATTCACATTCAGAAATTTTTGGCTAACCTACCGCCCAAAACCAAAGCCCTTGCTACCTGCTAGGGTTTTTTGTTGTTCTGCAACAAGGTCATTGACAAATATTTTTTGTCATAAATTCAAAATTCATTGAATAGCAATTTGAGCATGTCTCCAAAACGATGAAACAATACCTTAGCAATTTTGTCTCATCAAATAGCGAATTAGCTTCTCAAAAACATTTGTTTTTGATAATTAAAATAAACCGATCAAAAAAGATCGGTTTTATTATATTTTCCTATTATCATAAAGGTATATCAAAAAAATTATCAAAATGCCATTTTTTTTATTTTGATAATTTGTTATAAATTCATAACTGTCCGAATTCGGACACTAAGGGTCTTGATATGAAAATTGGCTATGCTCGTGTCAGCACACTAGATCAAAACTTGGACTTACAAATCGATGCACTCACCAAAGTTGGATGCGAAAAAATTTTTACGGACAAAATCAGCAGCAGTAAAGCTCACAGGCAAGGACTTGCTGATGCCCTTGATTATATTAGAGCAGGGGATATGCTAGTTGTGTGGAAGCTGGATCGCCTATGCCGTAATATTGCTGAATTGCTTAAAGTTAGTGAAAAATTAAAAAATAATGGCATCGAGCTGCAAAGCTTGACGGAATCTATAGATACATCCACCCCAACAGGACGAATGTATTTTACCATCCTAGGTGCTGTAGCACAGATGGAAAGAGAGCAAATCCAAGAGCGTGTTAAAGCTGGTATGGCAGCCGCCGCCAAGCGTGGCAGAAAAGCTGGTCGCCCAAAAGCCTTGACACCAGCCAAGAAAACCGCCGCTGTTGAGCTTTTAAAAGGCGGCATGGATTATCCGAGTGTGGCGGAAGTTGTTGGTGTGCCAACATCGACACTTTATAGATATTTGCCAGCTGCCACAATTGATAGTATGGTAGCCAACGATTAAGAATGGATATACTAATAACCTTTTTTTATTCTTGTAAGATTTACATCAAAAATCAAATTTGTAATTTTTGAGATTTGTGAATTATCATATCTGTAATAATTTTACAGGAATATAAAAGATGTCTTTATATGAAAACGCAATACAAACCATCAAAAACAACTTACAGCAGCTACAAAATGGCGAACGCCCTAAATTTGTCGCAATAGGTAAATTGACCGATGAGCAATTAGCCACAATCAATCAAAAACAGCTTGAAAACGGCTTGCCAGTCGTTCAATGCAATGAGATTTTGTATATGGGGAGACACCATTACAACAGCCGAGCCGTTAAGGACGGCTACTCGATTGATGACTTGGTAAAGCAGGTTGAAAGTGCATTGGCTGAAACCAGCGTGATTGAAAATAACAAGGTACTCAAAAGCACTGTTTTAAGAGATGACGGCTATGGTAATATGGTTCAAGATTGGGCGGTTTTTGAGATGACCGCAAAACGCCCAAAAATGGAATTATTTTCCGTTATTCCCAAAGGCGATGATAACAAACCACCAAAATAAAATCCGCCCATATGTTGCCATATAAGCGGATTTTGGTGTTACAAAACGCAATCTCGGTTAACTTAGAACTCCGACGCCCTTGCGTTCATTTTTAATATAATGCATTTTTGCATAAAAATCAAGACCTAGTCTAACTTTATAGCAACGGCTTACAAAATTTCCGCCACTATTGGCGGTTTTTTATAGTAATTTTTACCATATATATTATAATTTTCTATATTTTATCATATATATAGGGGTTTCATGCTTATGCGCAAAGCAGGTAAAGGTAAGATTTTTGACGATATTGATGAATGGTTTAACGGCAACCGCAAAACAACATCAAAATCAGCTGGTAGTGGTGGTATTACTATACCATCAGCACGCAAACCAGTTGTACCATCACAAGCAACCAAAAACATTATTAATGGGGTGAAGTCAGCTCAATCATCCAAAGGCGTTAGCAAAGCTGCCAAAAAACTGCCGCAGGTGGTTGTCAAGATTAGCGGCAGCAGCAAAGGTGCTGACAAAGCCGCGGCACATCTTAGCTACACAGGACGGAAAGGCTCTGTTGAGCTAGAAGACGAGCAAGGCAATAAATACTTGGGCGACGAACAAAAAGGCTTGATAAAGTCGTGGCAAGCAGCTGGCTTTCACGATAAAGAAGAAACAGGGACAAAACGCGAAGCCTTTCACTTCGTTTTTTCGATGCCAGCTGGTACAGATCCAAAAGGATTAAAAGATGCCGTGCGAAACTTGGTACAAGAAGAATTTGCAGGACATAAGTATTTTATGGCACAGCACTTGGATACTGACAAGCCACATTGTCATGTGCTTATATGCGCTACAGATGACCGTGGCGCACGCCTAAATCCACGAAAGCAGGATTTACACAATTACAGGGTTGCATTTGTTAATAAGCTGGCTGAACAAGGCATTGAAGCGACTACAAGTCGCAATGTGAGCCGCTTTAAGCAGAAGGGCAGCAAAAAGCAGTGGAAAATCCACAACGCTGAGCGTACAGGCAAGCCATACACGCCCAAGCCGCCATCCAAGCAAAGTCAAAACAAGTTCAAAGAAGTTAATGAAAACACGCGCAAAGGCTATGAGCAAGCCGCCAAAAACTTGCCACAAGGCGAAGTTAAAAAGGCGGTGTAAGCTGTAGTCAATGAGCGTACACAAGATAAGGGGCGATAGTTGATACTAAGAAATGTAATTTTTATTGTGCTGATTGGCGTGGCATACTATTTCTTAGCAGCTAAATTAGATTTACCGCTGGATGAAGATGATTCTGCTGATATTACCTGTCGCGTGGTTGGTGTCTATGACGGTGACACCGCCACTTGTCTAATAAACAAAATACTCAGGTAAAAATCCGATTTGCTCAGATTGACGCGCCTGAAAAAGGGCAAGATTTTGGCATTGCCAGCAAGCAGACCTTATCAAACATGATTTACAATCAAAAGGTGGTGCTGAAAGTATCAGATACTGATAGATATGGTCGCACTGTCGCTGAAGTCTATTTAACTCATTGTGCTTACATCTCCACCTATAATCTTTGATTTAGGTGGAGATGTAAGCACAGACGACCTAATCAGGGCGTTCTTGTTTTTCGATATACTGCCTAATGGTATCAATCGTAGCACCACCAGTAGTTAGCAAACAATACGCCCTAGTCCAAAGTACAGGCTTGTAGTAAAACTCTGCCAAATGCTTTGCAAATTCTTTTCTTATCAAACGGCTAGTGACCGTTTTTAGATTATTGATAAATTTACTTGGCATAATATTAGGGTGCATATCAAGCAGCAAATGCACATGGTCGGCTTCTCCGTTGAACTCTAACAGCTCAACTTCCCATTTTTGGCAAAGGTCGGTTACGATTTCTTTTAGCCTATCGAGCATAGCTCCAGTAAAGCATTTTCTACGGTATTTTGTGACTAACACTAAATGAAAGGTTAGTTTATAAACGCAATGATAATGGGATTTTAGTTGATTATTCATAATTGACACTTAAATAAAAATAATGCTAAATTATACCCATATCTCAATCCGCTAACAAGCCATGCTCAAAGCCTACAAATACAGAATTTACCCAAACCGTGGACAAGCCTTGCTAATCGAAAAGCATTTTGGCTGCAGCCGTTTCGTGTTTAATTGGGCGTTGGCATTGCAACAACGCTACCATGCCATCTTTGGCAAGTCTTTATCACGAACCAAAATCCAAAGCCAGTTGGTTAAGAAAAAGAAAACAGGCAAGTTTGCATGGCTAAATGAAGTCAATAGCCAATCATTACTGAATGCCTTGCTAAATGTCCATACCGCCTTTACCAATTTCTTCAAAGGACGTAGCCGTTTTCCACGCTTTAAATCTAAAAAAATCCCACAGCGTAGTTATCAATGTCCCCAACATTGCACCGTAAACTTTGAACAAGGCATCATCAATTTGCCCAAACTCAAGGGCATCAAAACCGTATTTAGCCGTAAATTTATTGGCAATATCAAAACAGTTACCATCACTAAGACAGCAACAGGCAAATATTATGCAAGTATTTTAGTAGAAAACAATGAAGTTGTACCAACACCCACCACAATTGTCCCCAATTTGACTGTGGGCATTGATTTAGGTATTACCCACTTACTCAATCTATCAGACGGTCGCAAGTTTGATAACCCAAAACATTTAGCCAAAGCCAGTCAAAGACTGGTCGCACAGCAAAAAATCTTTGCTCGCAAACAAAAACACAGTAAAAACCATCAAAAACAAAAATTAGCCGTTGCTTGTATTTATGAAAAAGTACGCAACCAGCGTTTAGACTTACACCATAAAATCACGCATACCCTTATCTGTGAAAACCAAGCGACAAGCTATGCACTTGAAGATTTGGGTGTAAAAAACATGGTAAAAAACCGAAAACTTGCCAAAGCCATTCATGATGTGGGCTTAGGTCAATTCGTTACCTTACTTACTTACAAGGCAAATTGGTATGGTAAAAACATTCTAAAAGTCAATCGGTTCTTTGCCAGCAGTAAAATTTGCTCGCATTGTCATCATAAATTAGACAGTCTGCCGTTGTCAGTCAGACATTGGACATGTCCTAGCTGCCAAACACACCATGACCGTGATACCAATGCAGCAAGCAATATACGAAAGCAAGCGTTAGCTGATGCACTAGGACTTGCTACTGTGTAAAGAGTTCCCCCAGTATATAACTTTCAGCGTAAGTGTGCTGGCGAAAGGTAACAACTCAAGCTAGGCTTAAGTTGTTATGGGTCGCAAAGATTCTCATGCCTACCGCTGGGTTTGGTGGTGGGAGTATGTCAAGAAAAGTAATTGGGAAGTTTGATTACGACCCAATAGTGGTGTGTAGTACGCCAAAGATGATTAACCCTTTAAGGCTAATCCTTGAACTTAAGTTTCTGTATTTTTTCGTGAGATTTGGAATTATATCAATGGATAAAGCATTTAATTTTGAAAAAGCCAAAAAAGTGCATGAAGTGCCTGCCTTGATGAAACTAAGACAGACCTACCACGCAAGCCAAGCAGATGATGTTGTAAACTTCTTTGACAAAGATGTGTTAGAACAAATTAGAAAAGCACAACTGACAAATGACGAAAAAGAACGCCAAAAAGCAAATAGTATCTTAAGGGTTTTACTTGCTCCAGCTTAAAACTACTATCAGTTGTTATTATTGAATTGCGTTGACGCAAAACCCCAAGTTAACCGCTTGAGGGTTGTGGACGCAACCAAATCCAATTTTTCACATTCACAATAAAACTCTCACCAGCTCTAAAACCTCATTCAAAATATCATCATCCAATTTAGCAATAAACTGGGCGTTACGCGCCACAATGTCTTGATTTTTGATGTGGTCGGTAAGCACTGCACCAATGATGCCACAATCAGATGGCAACAAAACCTCAAAGGGAAATCCCTTTACTTTGCTGGTGATTGGACAAACAATAGCACGGCGAGTTTTTTTGTTATATTCAAGTGGTGATAATACTAAAGCTGGTCGCCGTCCTGCTTGTTCACGCCCTGCCTGTGGACTAAAGTCAAGCCAAATCAGATCGCCTTTGGCTGGCGTATAAGGGCTTTGCTTTACCATACCTCACTCCCACAAGGCTCATCATCCTCATAGTCTGGCAGGTTATCATCCGTAATTTGTGCTAAAAGTGCATTTAAATTATGCTTTTTTGGTCGGATGGTCAAACTCATGTCTTGATTAACATGGATTTCAACCGCACAACCCTTATGCATTCCAGTTTGTTTGATGATGCTGTTGGGGATTCTGAGTGCCATACTATTACCCCATTGGGCTACATTAGTAATCATATTTACTTACTCCACTGGTGTTTATGTATCTACATTATATCTACATTTGCCAAAATAAGCAAGGGAAAATTTGCGTGTGTTTCTTTAAAATGTATCAAGATTTTTTGTGTTAAAGGTGATAAAATCAAGCGGTATGA
>ERZ1023411.29-NODE-29-length-29215-cov-14.705761_pt1 | contig 29215 bp, 24 predicted proteins | sample MGYA00380509_ERZ1023411 | MGnify/ENA primary metagenome ERZ1023411 (study PRJEB33173, sample SAMEA4830334) | metagenome | study: EMG produced TPA metagenomics assembly of the PRJEB25223 data set... | reverse complement strand
AATAGGCTCCATAATATCTATAGTGGATTTACCCACTACAAATATTATAGAGCCATAAAAACGAACAAGTTCTCTTCTGAATAACAGAAAAAGAGCCTGTTCGTTTTTTGTTATATGAAAATTAGTGACTTGTAGATTTTCATCTTATATCATTCCCAGCAATACAAGTAGCTCATAGAAAATAAGCGAGCCACTCATTCATTAGACTAGCGATTTCTTTAGGTGCTTGAGTATAAAGCTCATGGCCAAAGTTTTCTAAAAAAATAGTATCAAAATAGTCTGGCAATTCTTTTAGGGCTTCCTCTCTCCATGTAGCTTCATTAGGATAGCGAGGACTAATAAACAAGGTATCTCCCACTTCTCTCTTAAAAGCTTGTATTTTTCTCCGTAGGCGGAGTATCGCTTCTATATTTTCATAATTTATAGCCAACTCATATCTATTATACTCAACATTCCAGTGATAAGACTGTCTTACAGCTTTCTCCATATTTTCTGACCAATGCTTTGCTTCAGATTTTTCTTTAGAAGTAAGAACATCTAAGTCCGAAACAATTTGAGATTTGATATAATTTTTAGTTTCCTCTAACTCTGTATCCAAAGGTAAAATCTTATCTAAATCTAGATAGCCACCATCCAAAAGAATCAGTTTCTTTACTTCTTCAAATTCCGATGCGAAATAACGAGCTAAATCTCCTCCAAGAGAATGGCCTATCAGACAGATAGATTCTTCCTCTACAATTTCATTTTTAAACCATGATTTCAATTCTGTTTCATCTCGAAGATGCTTTTCATATGGATTTAGAAAATAGACCTGCGAATCTAGTTCTTGAAGAAAATCCTTGCTATGATAGGCATTGCTTCCCAAACCGCCAATAAAATATTTTTTCATTCTCTACTTAATACTATGCTTATTCATCTTTTGTTCAAAGATAGTTGTGATAATCTGACGCAATTCTTCGCGTTTTTTTTCTGGAATCTCACCACTTGTTTGAGCTACAGCGTAGAGTTCAGGGTATTCAATTGAAATGCGTTTAATCGTACGTGTTGTAGCATGTTTTCTGACAAAAAACGGGATTCGCTTAATCAAGTCTTGTGGGACTAGCGCCAGAATCTTCTCAGTAGTTTCTTTGTCACTAATATTAGACATTGTAAGCCTTTTCTTAATCATTTCCTGTTCTTTTTCTGTAAAATCTTTTAATTCCATTCGATTAGTCCTCCTATTTTCTCTAAGTTAAATTATGTACTAATACAGATGAAACTACAAAGAATAAACTTTAAGAAATCTTCTCACTGATAAGATTTTAGCATTAGACTTCCTGCGAAACAAAATATGGTATAGTAGTTCTATGAATTATGAAGCAAGTAAACAACTAACTGATGCACGATTTAAGCGTCTTGTTGGTGTTCAGCGTACCACTTTTGAAGAGATGTTAGCTGTATTAAAAACAGCTTATCAACTTAAACACGCAAAAGGTGGACGAAAACCTAAATTAAGCCTAGAAGACCTTCTTATGGCCACTCTTCAATATGTGCGAGAATATTGAACTTATGAAGAAATTGCGGCTGATTTTGGTATCCACGAAAGCAACTTAATCCGTCGGAGCCAATGGGTTGAAGTAACTCTTGTTCAAAGTGGTGTTACGATTTCAAGAACTCCTCTCAGTTCTGAGGACACGGTAATGATTGATAGCCATTCCCATCAATATCGTATCTTTGGACATAGCCAATAAATGTTTCATTTTTGCGTGGTTTCTGGCTATTAACGATTGAAATAACCCACCAACTTATCAAAAATAGAAATAAAAATCCTAAGATTACTGTCATATCATAACACTATTAAAGTTTAACCCACTTATCATTATCCATGATAAAAGGCTTAGCCAGTCCCTCGCCTGTATAATCCGCATACTTGGTGCCCAAATACTTGTAGCAATCTTCCTTACTAGCAAATTTAATCGCTTGGTAGGGCTCTTCGAAAGTCAATTTCTCTACAAATAAGAAACCGTCATCAGCAGGTACTAAGACCCCAACGTGGCCTACAAACAGATACTCGCCATCCAAATTGTCGTGCAAGACTACAGACAGCATTCGAGCTTTTTCATTGAATTGAAATTGTGAGAAGAATGCTTCCATCTTTTCAGCGTGAACCTTGACATCTGTAGTTGACTCAGTTGGAACTCTCGAAAATAGAATATCAAACTCTTCCTTATCTTGTGAATCAAAGACCTTTCCTTTATCAATCGCATCATTATCTAGGAAAAGCAATTGGTCATTCTTTTCAAGCTTTGGAATGGTGACTGAATTTTTCAAAAGACAATAACTATTGATACGGCAGTTGGTCCCAACGAAATCGCCCTTCTTTTGATTCCAGAGATGACTGATTTTCTCAACATCGTATTCGGTGTGAGTAAAGGAAGTGAAATCTCCTGATAAGCCAGTTGAGCCGACAATGGTATTATAGTCATTAACGAGATTAAAAAATGCATCAACACTATTTGGATCCAAGTGAGCTGATAAGAGAGATTTGACCTCTTCTGTACTTACCTGGTTGTTTAGGTTGGTGTATGAAGCTTTCCATGGAACTTTCGCTGAACTGCTTTGCCTTTGATTCGTCCCCTCAGAAGTAGCATGTTGTTGTTGACAAGCAGCCAAGCCTAAAAACAAAGCTGAACAGATTCCTAATGTGGCTAATTTTCTTGATTTCTTCATTTCTTTCTCCTAAATGTCTTGGATTAAAGTTTCTTTAACTACTGCTTTACAGATATTGATTACTTTCTCATTTAATGTGTTCATCGTCTTTCCCTCCGATTTGTTTTTTTGTTATTTCCTTAAGCTTGATTTAATTATAGTAGGCGTTTCGTGCTCTGTCAACAAATTTTTTACGAAAACACAACAAAGGTTTTCATTTTCGTGGATTTCGTGTTATGCTTTACTTACAAAAATAGAAAGCGATTTCATTCGTAGATAAAGAAGAGATTGCGATTGTTAGAGGCGAAAAATATAGTAGATTGAAATAAGATATGAACAACTCTATTAGGAAAGGCAAATTAATTCCTAGAAATGTTTTAGCAGCTACAGCGTACTATTCCAAACTCAATCAACTATAAAACAATATAGACTAGTAATGGTTGGACTCAATAAGAATTGGGTACTAAGATTGGTATAAGTAAAAACACCATTGGAAATTATGAAAAAAGGGTTAGGTCTACTAAGAAAAATACTATATTTGACTTAGTTAAAGTATTCAGTAGCTTGATTGATGCCCTCTTTTCTCCAGTTCAAAAGGATTCTCCTAGCGATATCCAATCTATCTACGACCAACGGGCACCACCCAGACAAGGTAAAGTTCTGACCTATGCCGAGAGGCAACTGTATGATCAGAAAAACGAAGTATCGTAAAAATCATCAGACTGGACGACTACAGACAGACTACTTACTCTCGTGTTAGGTAGTTTATCTCTGCAGGTAGCCGCTCGATGCAGGACAACGATTTAGATATGGAGTTTCCATTATCCCAGACGACTACGACCCAATCGCTTATGTCGTCAGCAAGTCCATGGAGCCAAAGATAAGAAACAGCGACTACCTATTTATCAAGAATACCCCACAGATTGACTATAATACCATCGGCATCTTCCAAGTAGACGGCGCTAACTATGTCAAGAAACTCCGCCAAGGCTACCTTAAAAAAACTCAATCCCAAATACCCCGACATCCACCTAGACGAAAGCAACCATATTCGTACCATCGGGAAAGTTGTCAGGCTATATAGGGAGAATGGCGATATAAAACAAACAGATTTTAAAAGATTCGAAAAACTTTGAAAAAGTTCATTCTACATTTCAAAAAAAGAATAAGTGACCTAAAATAGATTAGATTTTGTTAAACAATAGTGATATGTAAATTTAGAGAAAGGCATTTAACATCACTTTGCAAAAGGCAAATACTAAACTAGAGAAACCGATAAACCAGCCCCTTAGTTCCCATATTTTCAGGCACACACTCCTTAGTACACTAGCTGAGAAGAATGCTATAATGGTTAGAGTAGAACACAAAAACGCTAAAACAGTAAATAACATCTACACTCACGTAAGTAAAAGAATGGAGCAAGCTACTTTGGAGGTTTTAAATACCATATCATTAAATCGAAAATATATCAGATCGAATCTAGACAAGTACATTACGATTGCTAAAACATTTGTAGAAATTCATTTGAATTTCCTAATCAATTTGTGCATATCTTATTTCATACTCAATGAAAATCAAAGAGCAAACTAGGAAGCTAGCCGCAGGTTGCTCAAAGCACTGCTTTGAGGTTGTTGATAGAACTGACGAAGTCAGTAACATATATACAGTAAGGCGACGCTGACGTGGTTTGAAGAGATTTTCGAAGAGTATCAATCCATTATGAAAGTTTTGCCTATTTCTTACCCTCTATACAAAAAGCCTATCACACAAGCTCTAAAGCTGGATATGATAGGTTTTTATATTTTTCTTAACGTACTGTGCGGATACGCATTGTGTTTGTGCGAACAGCTTCTCCTACTGGCACACCAGCAACGATAACGATATCATCGCCTGACTCAACGAGACCTGCTTCTACCGCTTTACGTTCAGCGATTTCGAACATATCGTCAGTTGAAGATGGAGCATCTGTCAACATTGGGATAACACCCCAGTTCAACATCAAGCCACGTTCTGTCAATTCGTCAAATGTCAATGCTAAGATGTCAGCATTTGGACGGTATTTAGAAATCAAACGTGCAGTATGACCTGTCTTAGTAAGAGTTACAACCAATTTGATATCCATTGAGCTAGTAGCATCTTTAACAGCAGAAGCCATTACTTCTGTCTTAGAGTTACGCTCAAATGAATCTGAATCAAGACGTCCGTATTCATTAAGAAGAGCTTGAGCGTTCTTGTCGATTGTAGCCATTGTAGTTACTGACTCGAGTGGGTATTTACCGTTTGCAGACTCGCCTGACAGCATTGTAGCGTCAGTTCCGTCGATAACAGCGTTGAATACGTCTGATACTTCTGAACGAGTTGCACGTGGTTTTTCAGTCATTGTTTCAAGCATGTTTGTTGCAGTGATAACAACTTTACCTGCAGCATTGACTTTCTTGATAATCATTTTTTGATAAACTGGAACCATTTCGAACGGTACTTCGATACCCATATCACCACGAGCAATCATAATACCATCAGCTGCTTCGATGATTTCGTCTAAGTTATCGATACCTTGTTGGTTTTCGATTTTAGCGAACAATTGAACATGTCCGTTTCCAGTTTCTTCACAGATTGCACGAACTTCGTTCACATCTTTTGCAGTACGTACGAATGAAATTGCGATGAAGTTGATACCTTGTTCAAGACCGAAACGGATATCGTCGTTATCGCGTTCAGCAAGAGCTGGGAAAGGAATTTTAGTGTTAGGGATGTTCACACCTTTTTGTTTAGCGATGATACCATCGTTTTCAACTTCAACTTCAAATTCACGAGTTGCATCATCTTTAGCAACCACACGAAGACCAAGTTTACCATCGTCAACCAAAACTTGACGACCAACTTCAACATCATCATAGATATCAAGAGCACCAGCAACGTTCAACGCAATCACTTCACGAGTTGATTTGATTCCTTGTTTAGTTGCAACACGAATTTTTTCACCAGTTTTGTATGAATATTCTTTAGCTTCACCTTCGAACAATTCTGTACGGATTTCAGGTCCTTTTGTATCAAGAAGGAAACCAACTTTTTTACCTGCAATTTTTTCCGCAAGTTTAACAGTTGCCATACGCTCACCTTGTTCTTGGTGGTCGCCGTGTGAGAAGTTGAATCGGAATGTGTTAGCACCAGCTTCAATCAATTTAGCAATGTTTTTAGCTGAAGCTTCAACATCAAGTTTTTCACCCCAGTATCCGTCCTCACCGAATTTTTTACCACCACGGATTTCTACCGCAGGACCCAAAGTTGCAACGATTTTTACACGTTTGTTCATGATTTTTGTGACTCCTTTATATATATGACCTTTTTGGTCTTATTAACTAAATTGTAAATTATGACAAGCTCTTATTCAAGCTAGATAGCTCAATATCGGCTTTGTGTGGGTTGTTAACCACAATCTTACCTTCTGCAGTAAGGCTAAACAATGCCCCTTCTTCTGCAGTACCAAGAATTGGATTTTCAACCATTTTTTCGTTACGAATACCAACCGCAACACCACCGATACCTTCTTTAAGAAGTTTAACAGCATGTGCACCCATACGTGACGCCAAAACACGGTCACGCGCAGTTGGAGAACCACCACGTTGAATATGTCCAAGTTCTGTTACACGAAGGTCGCTTGTATCTCCAGCTTCTTTAAGTTTTTGACCAAATTCAGCCGCTGACATCACACCTTCAGCTAAGACGATGATATTGTGTTTTTTACCACATTCATAACCAGCTTTGATGCTTGCTACGATATCTTCCATCTTGAAGCCTGCTTCAGGGATGATGATTTCATCAGCACCAGTTGCAATACCAGCCCAAAGAGCGATATCACCAGCGTTACGTCCCATAACTTCGATTACAAAAGTACGACGGTGACTTGATGATGTATCACGAATCTTATCGATAGCGTCCATGGCAGTAGTAACCGCTGTGTCAAAACCGATTGTAAAGTCAGTACCAACGATATCGTTATCGATTGTACCTGGAAGACCAATAGCTGGGAAGCCATGTTCAGTCAAACGCATAGCGCCGTGGTAAGATCCGTCACCACCGATAACAACTACACCTTCAATTCCGTGTTTTTTCAATTGCTCAATCCCTTTAAGTTGCCCTTCAAGTTGAGCGAACTCTGGGTAACGAGCTGAGTGAAGGAAAGTACCACCACGAGAAATGATGTCCCCTACTGAAGCTGCATCTAGGGGATGAATTTCACCGGCAACCATACCAGCATATCCGTCATAGATACCAAAAACTTCCATTCCTTCTGAAATTGCTTGACGAACAACTGCACGGATGGCAGCGTTCATACCAGGGGCGTCTCCACCACTAGTCAAAACAGCAATACGTTTCATATTGGTTTATGCTCCTTTTTCTTTTAACATTCTTCTTGATTATATCACATTTGATTTTAAAATTCTTCTATTTTCCGTATTTTTAGCGATAAATCGTTTTCATAACGATTTCATTCAATTTCTCCTCTAATTCATTGGATTTAGCTACAAAATGATGGGGAGAAACGATGGTTTTCTGTTCCTCTTCATACCGGATGATGACTGGGATTGGGCCTTTAAATTGTTCTAAAATGCGTGAAATTTCTTGATCCGATTCATGATTTTTCACCTGTATCCAAAAGCGTTCAGCAACTGCTTCTCTTATTTCTTGTGCAATCATTTGCAGACGGCCATCACGTGATTGTATTTTTCCTTTTACATAGTAGAAGGCTCCCTCTTTTATTTCCTGTCCAACCTGACGATATAAGTCTGAAAAGAGAGTGACATCCAATTTTTTCTTACTATCATCTGCCTGTAAGAAGGCCATATTTTCACCCTTTTTGGTACGAATCACTTTTATTTTCTGAACTTCAACCAAAATAATAGCATAGCTATTTTCTGACAAATTTCCGATTGGGGTAATCGGGTAAATAGCCTTACTTGCAATAGCTTGTAGTGGATGTTTGCTGACACCTATCCCTAAAAGCTCTTGTTCCATATAAAATTTTTCTTGTTCCGTCCAATCTTCCGATTCCTGCCAACTATAAATAGCATCTCCAAACAAACTTCCCAACTCTTTCACAAATTCAAATAGATTAGCTAAGTTATTAAATACTTTTTGACGATTTTTTTCAAATGAATCGAAAAGACCAACTTTTACCAAAGGTTCTAGCAGAGGAAGTTTCAGATAATTCTCAGGTAATTTAGCTATAAAATCTTCAATGTTAGAATAAGGTCTATGTTCAATAATCCAGAGAGCTAAATCATTACTGACTCCTTTAATGGATTTCAAACCTAGATAGATGGCCTTGTTGGCAATTTTATCGTGATAGGGAATCGTGTTGATGGACAGAGGCGCCACTTCAAAACCTGCTTCAAGTGCATCTATTAAGTAATCACTGTTGGCAGAATTCAACATGATCTGATAAAATATGGCTGGATAATGTGTTTTAAAATAAGCCAACTGGAAGGCCAATGCTGAGTAGGCATAGGCGTGTGACCTGTTAAAACCATAGCCTGCAAACTTCTCCATAACATCAAAGACCTGCTCTGCTTTTTCCACAGTATGACCAGCTTCTAATGAACCTTGAATAAAGGAAGCCCTCATCTCATGCATGGCAGAGGCATCCTTTTTCCCCATAGCCCGACGCAAAATATCGGCTTTCCCAAGACTAAATCCGGCAAGTCGCTGGGCAACCTGCATAACCTGCTCCTGATAGAGCATTATGCCGTAGGTTGGAGCCAAAATATCCTCCAGTACTGGATCCAGAACAGTCACTTCTTCCTGCCCATGCTTTCTTGCCACAAAATTATTGATATAGTCACTAGCACCCGGTCGATTTAGAGAAGTAGTCGCGACGACATCTTCAAAACAGACTGGTTGCACACGCTTAAGCAGACGAATGGCACCTGGTTGCTCAAATTGAAAGATACCTTTTGTATTACCAGAGGCAAATAAAGCTAACGTTTCTTTGTCTTCTAAATCGATTTCTTCAATTTTCAGATGAATACCTTCTGTTTCAGCAAGCAACTCTTGCATCTTCTGAACAAAGGTCAAATTTCGTAGTCCCAGAAAGTCCATCTTCAAAAGTCCGCTAGCCTCAACTCCATGAGCATCATACTGAGTCAGTGGAATTTCATCACCATACTTTAGAGGAATGTAGTTGGTTAAATCTTGGTCACTAATTACAACACCAGCCGCATGGACAGAGGTTTGCCTTGGATAGCCCTCTATCTTGCAAGCAATCTCAAAAGCTTTTTGGTATTCTAACTTACTATTGATTTGCTGACGAAACTGGAGATTTCCCTCATAGGCCGACTTAAGATTGTCACGAAAACTGATTTTCTTAGTAATTGCAGATAATTCATACTCAGGAACACCAAAGCGTTTCAAGACATCTCGTAGAGCTTGCTTGGCTCCAAAGGTTGAAAAAGTAACGATTTGTGCCGCATGTTTACTACCATATTTATTGCCAACATATCTGATAAAATCTGGACGATAAATATCTGGGATATCAATGTCAATATCTGGCATTGTGTAGCGTTCACGATTGAGGAAACGTTCAAAAATCAGATTTTTCTCTACTGGGTCAATCCCCGTGATGTCTAAGGCATAAGAAACCAAACTGCCTACTGCAGAACCCCTTCCCATTCCCATATAATAGCCATTCGATCGTCCAAAACGCAACAAATCCCAAACAACCAAGAAATAATCATCAAAGCCCATATCATGAATAACAGACAATTCTTGGTCTAGTCTATCTTGATATTCTTTACTAGTCAACCCCTTCTGAACAAGCCCCAGTTCAGCACGCTCTCTCAACTCCTCTACTGCTGGTCTAGCTGGATTAAAACGAGGCAGTTTCAGACTAGTATCCAAGTCGTAAGAAATGCCTGAAATAAGCTTTTCTAAATTGTCCAAAGCTTGCGGAAAACGCTCTTGGAATAGTTTCTCTAAAGAACTTGCTGATATAAAGACATCTTGTCTCGAACGCAAGGGAACTTCTCTGAGCGGTAGATTTTCTTTAATCGCTGTTAAAACTTGAAGAACTTCTCTATCCCTGCTTTCAAAAGCGTTGACCCGATAAAGAGGTAAGATAGGATGATGAAATTCGCTTGCTAGTGTTTCTGGATAAACCCCTATATAGTAATCACAGCCTAGTTCTAACGACTCAACTCTATCAAAATAAGGCACAATGACCGCGATATCCTCCAGGTACTGGGACAGGACTGACCAAGTTTTCTCCCCCTGCATCTTGGCTGTCGAAAGCTTCATCAACTGCTGATAGCCCACACTAGATAGAGCTAAAAAGCGCAAATTCACTTCCTGATCATCTACAAACACTGTCATTTCAAGCCCTAGCAAAGGATGAATGCCGTATTTTTTTGTAATCTCTAGAAAGTCGAAAGCGCCATAAAGATTGTCAATATCCATCATAGCCAAATGAGTGTAGCCGTATTCTTTAGCTGCTCTCACATACTTTTCGATCGAAATGACGCTTTCCATAAAACTATAGACTGTTTTTGTATCTAGTTGTGCGATCAATTTACACTTCTCCTCTATCCTTCTCACTATATTATACCATTTTCACCTATAAATAGCTTCTCTTGAGAAAAATTTCATCAGCTTACTAATTTATTTTCTATTCATTTGTATTTTTGTCATCGTTTTTATATTTATACTATATTGTATATAAAAATAGAAAGCATATAATATAAATCTCCTAGAACTTTTATACCCTATCTATTATTCTTATTGTTACTCTGTTCTCTATATTGAATTTAGTACTTTATTCATTTTTATTGGATTATTTCCTTTTGAAGTTAACAATTCCCTTTCTGCTTTTTTTTTGATATAATAACCTTAACTGTCATTCTATATGGAGGTTCTATGCGTTTTAATCAATATAGTTATATCAATTTTCCAAAAGAAAATGTCTTATCTGAACTAAAAAAATGTGGCTTTGATTTACAAAATACAGCCAATCACAAAGACTCACTTGAAACCTTTTTACGTCGTTTCTTTTTCACTTATCAAGACACCAACTACCCACTTTCTATCCTAGCAGCTGATAAAAAAACAGACCTGCTGACATTTTTTCAATCAGAAGATGAACTGACAGCAGATATTTTTTATACTGTTGCTTTTCAACTTTTAGGCTTTTCTTATTTGGTTGACTTCGAAGATAGTGACGTTTTTCGTAAAGAAACTGGATTTCCCATTATATATGGTGACTTGATTGAAAATCTCTATCAGTTACTCAATACTCGCACCAAAAAAGGAAATACTCTTATCGACCAACTTGTTAGTGATGGTCTTATTCCGGAGGATAATGACTACCACTACTTTAACGGCAAGAGTTTGGCTACTTTTTCTAACCAGGATGTCATTCGTGAAGTCGTTTACGTTGAGTCTCGTGTCGATACTGACCAAAAAGGGCTATCAGACCTAGTAAAGGTTAGCATTATTCGCCCTCGTTTTGATGGAAAAATCCCTGCCATCATGACAGCCAGCCCTTATCATCAGGGAACCAATGACAAGGCTAGTGACAAGGCTCTCTACAAGATGGAGGGCGAGCTTGAGGTTAAGCTTCCTCACAAGATTGAGCTAGAGAAACCTCAACTAAATCTCGTCCAACCCCAAGGTAAAGCTGAGCTTATAGCAGAGGCTGAGGAAAAGCTAACTCACATCAACTCTAGCTATACACTAAACGACTACTTCCTTCCGAGAGGCTTTGCCAATCTCTATGTCTCAGGTGTTGGTACCAAAGACTCGACAGGTTTCATGACTAATGGAGACTACCAGCAAATCGAGGCTTATAAAAATGTCATCGATTGGCTTAACGGCCGTTGCCGTGCCTTTACTGATCACACGCGCCAGCGTCAAGTCAAGGCTGATTGGTCAAACGGAAAAGTTGCTACAACGGGACTTTCCTATCTAGGTACCATGTCCAATGGTCTTGCGACTACAGGAGTCGATGGTTTAGAAGTTATCATTGCCGAGGCAGGAATTTCATCATGGTACAACTACTACCGTGAAAACGGTCTGGTGACTAGCCCAGGTGGTTATCCAGGTGAGGACTTTGACTCCCTTGCTGAGTTAACCTATTCTCGTAATCTCTTAGCTGGCGACTATATCCGTGGCAATGAAGCTCACCAAGCTGACTTAGAAAAAGTGAAAGCTCAGCTAGACCGAAAAACTGGGGACTACAATCAGTTTTGGCATGACCGCAATTATCTGCTCAATGCCCATAAAGTAAAGGCAGAGGTTGTCTTTACTCATGGTTCTCAGGATTGGAATGTCAAACCACTTCATGTTTACCAGATGTTCCATGCTCTTCCTACTCATATACACAAGCATCTCTTTTTCCATAATGGTGCCCATGTTTACATGAACAATTGGCAATCAATTGACTTCCGTGAGTCCATAAATGCCTTATTGACCAAGAAATTACTAGGACAGGAAACAGACTTTCAACTTCCTACTGTTATCTGGCAGGACAATACAGCTCCACAGACTTGGTTATCACTTGATAACTTCGGTGGGCAAGAAAACTGTGAAACCTTCTCACTTGGTCAAGAAGAGCAAGCTATTCAAAACCAGTACCCAGATAAGGATTTTGAGCGCTATAGTAAGACATACCAAACCTTCAATACAGAGCTCTATCAAGGGAAAGCTAATCAGATTACTATTAACCTTCCTGTGACTAAAGATCTCCACCTAAACGGTCGCGCTCAGCTCAATCTTCGTATCAAATCCAGTACAAACAAGGGGCTCTTATCTGCCCAACTGCTAGAATTTGGGCAAAAGAAATACCTACAACCTTATCCAGCTATTTTAAGTGCTAGAACCATTGACAACGGTCGCTATCACATGTTGGAAAATCTCTGTGAATTGCCATTTAGACCAGAGGCACAACGAGTCGTGACAAAAGGTTACCTTAATTTACAAAATAGAAATGATTTACTGTTAGTAGAGGATATTACTGCAGATGAATGGATGGACGTTCAATTTGAACTGCAGCCAACTATTTACAAGCTAAAAGAAGGAGACACTCTCCGTTTAGTCCTCTATACTACTGACTTTGAAATCACCATCCGTGACAATACAGACTACCACTTGACTGTCGACCTCGCTCAGTCCATGCTTACCTTACCTTGCTAAAAGGAGTTACATTATTATGAATAAATCAGAACACCGCCACCAACTTATACGCGCTCTTATCACAAAAAACAAGATTCATACACAGGCTGAGTTGCAAGCCCTTCTTGCTAAGAACGACATTCAAGTAACCCAGGCAACCCTCTCACGCGACATCAAAAATATGAACCTATCAAAAGTCCGCGAAGAAGATAGCGCTTATTATGTTCTTAACAATGGTTCCATCTCAAAATGGGAAAAACGTCTCGAACTCTACATGGAAGACGCCCTTGTCTGGATGCGCCCAGTTCAACACCAAGTCCTACTAAAAACCCTTCCTGGACTGGCTCAATCCTTTGGTTCTATCATTGATACTTTGAGCTTCCCTGACGCTATCGCTACCCTTTGTGGTAATGATGTCTGTCTTATCATCTGTGAAGATGCAGATACTGCTCAAAAGTGCTTTGAAGAACTGAAAAAATTCGCCCCACCATTTTTCTTTGAAGAATAATAAATGACTACAACTAACAATTATGCTTAAAAAAAAACTGGTAGAAAGTCTTTAACATCAGAAAACGCATAGTATCAAGTGTTGAAAACCCTTGATACTATGCGTTTTGCTTTATCCTAGGAAAATTTATACTCTTCGAAAATCTCTTCAAACCGCGTCAACGTCGCCTTGCCGTAGGTATGGTTACTGACTTCGTCAGTTTCATCTACAACCTCAAAACCATGTTTTGAGCTGACTTCGTCAGTCTTATCTACAACCTCAAAACAGTGTTTTGAGCAGCCTGCAGCTAGTTTCCTAGTTTGCTCTTTGATTTTCATTGAGTATTATTTCATTTTCTCCTGCAATTGAATTCTTGCTCAGCTTTTTGTTTTCTATTTCTTTAAAATCAAAGTAGCTCTTTTGTTAATAACTCGATCAACAAACATCGTGGTACAAGTATCTACTTTGAAATTTATCAACCACTTAACAACTGATACTGTATTCTAGGAAAACGATGACATTCTTCCTAATAAAACTTCTCATATATAGCATAAATTTCTACTCTTTTTAATTTTAAATGAGTCTCAGCATGGCAATCACTTTAGAATTTAAGCCGCTTCTCCAGCTCGATTATTGATAAGTTCAATGATTTGAACAATATTACGAAGTACTGGTAGTTGGTGTTGGAAGAGTAGTTGAACAGAACCATAAGATTTAAACGGCTCTTGCGTTAACACTTTCGTCTCTAAAAAACCATTTTCTACAATGTAGTCTACAATCAATTTTACAAATGAAATCTGCCTGGCATTAAGATTCTCATCCGACAAAAATTTAGAAAAAATACGATTGGCAGACTCTCTATCTAAGCCAATAATCTCACGAACCAATCTCGGAATTGCCTTATTTTCATAATGACTTTGGTAGTCTGCTTTACTACCTAATTTTTCCCAAAGCAATTTTTCAAGTGCAAGCATATCATCAGATGTCAACTTTTTATTATGGTATAGCTTAGAAATGGACTCCTCATCCAGATGAGTTTTCAAATAATGCTCAACTTTTTCATTGTAAGACCGAAGATCGTTGACCTGCAAAAATGCTGTGGTCTCGTGAACAGTGGAGAGTATACGATCTTCAAAGTTAACATAGTAGGGTTTACGGTCTGTTTTATCCAAAAACTGTAATAAATCTCGAATAGCAAGACGAATTTTTTCCAAATCAGACAAGTTAACTTCTTTCCAAAATTCAGGCTCCTGTACTTTCCTGATAATTTCAGCCTGCTCAAAAACCTGCGGGATATTGCCAATAGCAGAAAGAGCTCTAGCCGTCTTCATCACTTGGGAAATATGAACAGTGGAAGATTTAGCTGTCAGTTGCCCCAACTGAATATGAAGCAACCACAAATCAAATCTCCTCGCCATCTCATCTTCTTTATCTTCATCAAATAAAAGCGGAGAGAGATTTTTTTGAATGGTTTCACTTGTAACAGCAGTTAGATTCTGCCAACTTTCCAATTTCCTATAGCTATAAACTGTATCTAAAACCATACGAACCCTGAAGTCCAACTCATTTAAGCTCTCTATACGACCTTGAAGTTCCGAGACAAGCTGCTGACGGTATGCTCTCGCAAACTGATCTTCTTGGTATTGGAGTCCCTGAAGTTCTCGAATCAAGTCCACTTTGATATTAAATAAACGCTGAGTCAGCGAAACAATGTGACGACCCTCTCCATCTCTTGGATCTGCACGAAAATAATCAAAATTGTCCCCATAATCAAATACCAAGAAGTTTTCCTTATCCTGCTCAGGTCCAAATAAATCTTTACATAGACGGGTTCCTCGACCAATCATCTGCCAAAACTTAGTTTTAGAGCGTACTTTCTTGAAGAAGACTAAATTAACAACCTCTGGTACATCAATACCTGTATCTAACATATCGACAGAAATCGCAATTTGAGGATACTTCTCCTTAATTTTAAAATCATCAATCAAGGTCTGATAATGCTTAATACTATAATCAATCACCTGAGCATAGTCGCTCCCTTTTTCAGGATAGCGGTTGTTAAAAATACCTCTGATATATTCCGCATGGTCATGATTTTTAGCAAAAATAATAGTTTTACCAATTTCATCACCCGAGGCTGTCTGAATTCCTCTTGTCATGAGTTCATTTAAAACAATTTCTACTGTACTTTTATTGAAAATAAAGGAATTAAACACACTCCCATCAATATCTTTTTCACAGCTATCGTCTTCAAATTTGCTATCAAAATGTTCCTTTTCTTCTTCGGACAAATCATCATAATGTAGACCATCCGTAGGTAGTTTCAGTTTGGTTTCGATAGAATGATAGGCTACTAAATATCCGTCTTTAACAGCCTCTTCCAAATCATATGCATATGTTGGAACCCCATTCTCCAAATTAAAGAATCCATAGGTGTTTTTATCTAAATCTTGACGCGGAGTAGCTGTTAAGCCTACAATCCTTGCATCAAAATAATCAAAAATGGACTTGTATTTCTGATAAATAGAACGGTGAGATTCGTCAATTATGATAAGGTCAAAATGCCCAACAGTAAAAGGGCGTTGATTTACTTCTTCTTGATCACTAATCGCTCCAATCATGGTCGGATAAGTTGAAAAGACCATACGACTTGATTGAGCTCCTTCTTTATCTTCTAAGAAGTTACAAACGGAAAGATCTGGGAGTAATTTTCTAAACGAATCATAGGCTTGCTTAACCAAGGAAGTTCTATCGGCTAAGAAGAGAACGTTTTTTACCCAGTTATGACGTGATAAGATATCAACTAGAGAAACTGCTGTACGAGTTTTCCCCGCCCCAGTTGCCATAACCAAAAGTGCCTGTCTACGATGATTAGAGAAAGCTTCACAAACGCTTGCAATGGCATGTTTTTGGTAGTGACGCCCGGAAATATCGTCCCTAATTTTACTAGAAATATCCTCAAGCGGTTTTTGAAGATGACGTCTATCCATCACTAATTGCAATTCTTCTTGAGAGTAAAAGCCTGCAATCTGGCGGCGGTTCGGACCATCAAGTATATAGTGCTTCAACCCATTTGTAATAAAGCAAATTGGCTGATAGCCGATATGTTTCTCCAAAGCTTCAGCATATTCTTCGACCTGTACTTCCCCTACTTCTGGATTGACAGAGGCTTTTTTAGCCTCCACAATCGCTAAAATTTTCCCATTTTTACCATAAAGTACATAGTCACAGTAACCAATTCCTGAACCGTGCTTGAGACCATCAACGGCTATCTCAACACGACAGTTTTCTTCAAATATCCATCCTGCTAAACGGAGATCGATATCAATAAAGAGCTTTCTTGTCTCTGCCTCAGATAATTGATCAATATGGAAAGGCACATCTTGCCGTTGCGCTGCAGTCTCACGTTTTTCAGTATAAGTCTCTTGAACTTCTACGGACTGAGCAGCCATCTGTTCATGAAAATCAGGCAGTTCTGGTAAACTGTCTTGTAACTTTATCATAGATTGTGGAGTTTCTCGGTATTTGATGTTTGCTGAAAGTGGTAAGCACTTCTCATCAAAATAACGCTCCACAAACTCATTGCTGTAACAATAATCGATAAAATTAACAAACTGATACAAATGATGCAAAGCTAAAATCGCTTCTCGTTCCTTAATTTCACCACCATGAGCAGCATGGTTTCCCCACCGAATCAACAGAACTATCTGCTTGTGGAGTTCAGAATCTACGATATCCCTAAAATCATCATCCCATACTAAAGAAGATAGAGTAGCACGATAGGGAGCTTCTAAATATGAATCGTGACTATATATCCAATGGACAGCCTGCTCTAAAGCACGACGCGCCATAAAGGCAGTAGCCACAGTTGATGTAGCAATCATATTCTCAGCTTCAATGCAAGGTTTTGAAAAAGATTCATATTCGTCATTTTTTAAAAGAAAGCTAAAATTTCCCATTTTTTTCTCACTTTAAACAAATAGTTTAGCTATATTATACTAAATTTCAAGCTATTTCTCCACACTTTTATAGCTATCTCACAAGCAAATTGTGATTTGTCGACCAGGGCTACAAAGTCTGCGAACTCATTTTGGAGGGCTAGAGGGGGGAGGATATATTTCTGATTTTCTAATGGTTTTTGAGTTATCTTTGGTTGACCTGAGAAATCAGCAAATTTACTAAAATCAATTACTTTCATTAATTCTAATAAAAATACAAGATTGAAATCGGAATTCTTAAATTCTTTTATATATATAGCATTGTCACTTATCCATACCTTACCGTGGGTAGTTCTTACATTACCACAATATGCACCTACACGACCAATGATGATAGTAGGATTATCAATTAAATATTTTCGACTTTTCCAAGCAATGCCATTTCCACCATAGGCAGGATAACCTTCAAAAACTCTATCATGTTTATCAAGAAATTTTCCACTTGAAAATTTAAAACACTGTTGTCCCGTTTTTACTGCAAATTTCTTGTTATTATTTAAAGGATCCCCAAACATCTCGTTAAATCGGGATTTTACAAGTAGATTAAGCTCTTCAAGTTGTTCTTGTCTCCTTAAAATCAGCTTGCTTAACAAATCCAGCTCACTTGCAATTCTTTGTTGCTCTCCCAAATTTGTATATGGAACTATAATATTATCAAAATATTTTTTAGTTAAATGTTTCATTGTGGAACCATGAGTATGTTTTACAGCATCTTGTAAACCTTTTTCAACAACATATTTAAAATACGATTTATCTATATCTATCTTATCAAAAACCACTTTAAAAATGTGCTGATTTAACACTGCGGATCTTCCACACCACTGAAAAACCCCTAATGTACCCGACCACGAAATAAGAATATCACCAGCTTCAACAATGTATTTTTTATCAATCGTACCCGAATAATAATTTATCCCTTTTGAAGTTTTAGTCAGATTCTGTATTCTGATAATCTCTTTCCCTTCAGATGACCAATCTTGAGGTTTAAAAGCATAGCCATTGATAAAAGTAGCCACTTGCCCTAATTTCACTTTCTTCATGCAACCACCTCCTCGGAATATCGGGATTTGCTTTTAAGAGATGAATTTTTGGTGTGAATGCTTGACATTATTTTGATTGACCATGGCATAGGCCAGGGTTGTGTCAATCTTGCTATGACCTAGCAGTTTTTGGACTTGTTCGATAGGCATACCTTTATCAATTGCCTTAGTCGCTAAAGTTCTTCTGAACTTATGTGGGTGAACCTTTTGTATGCCGAGTTTGTCTCCTAACTTTCTTAAGCGAATCTCTACACCAGCAATTCCAAGTCTCTGGGCTTTTCCAACTAGCGTTACAAAAAGAGCAGGGTGACTATCTTTTCTGTCGTTAAGATAATTTCTTAAATGAATTTTCGTCCGAGCATCAAAATATACTGGTCTCTCCTTCTTTCCTTTACCAAAGACAACACACTCTCTGTTTTCAAAATCAATATCTGAACGATTCAACTGTACAAGCTCCCCTACACGCATACCTGTCGATGCTAGTAGGTCTATTATTGCCAAATCTCTCAAATTTTCACAGTTATCACGCATAATTTCCAAATGTTCATCAGTATAAGTTTCCTTCACATTTTGCTCAGTCTTAATTTTCTTTATCCGTCGAATGGGATTTTTAATGATATATTCCTCTTGCTCAAGCCAAGCAAAAAAAGAAGACAATATACGCCTAATATTGTCTAAATTTGCCTTACTACAATCCTTTTCAGACTGGTAATTTGCTAAATAACTCCTTAAATCATCTGTTGTGAGTTGTGTCACAGACTCTTTAATAGCATTAAACAAGTTTTCAATCGTCCTCTGGTAATAACGAATTGTTTTTGAGCTACAGCCCTCTACCTGCTTGGCGGTAATAAATAGTTGCAACAGGTTATTATTCGAATACTTCTGCTGCTTTTTTCCGTCTACTAGATGATGTTCTAAACTCTCTCTCAACGCTAGTAATTGTTCATTATTTAAAAGAGGTAACATTTCTTGCATGATAATTGTAACTTTTGATTCCATAATTTCTCACTTTCTTATTCATCAATAAAAAGAGACAATATCAGTTTCTGCATTACAGAATTCTAATATTGTCTGTTCATTTATTTTCTTGTGCTCATTCAAATCCAGCATACTAGGTTACTTTTTGACCTTTTCTCTAACAGAATGTTCAGAAACCCATTTGGAGTAGCTTGTCATTTTTTCATCAGTTAAAGCTTCTACTGCGATGGTTACACACATTTTTACTGCTTCTTCTACCGTTACAGAAAAACGATAGCCGTTTAATTGTAAAAATTTGACCAAAACGAAGAAAGCAGTTCTTTTATTAGCATTAGCAAAAACATGCTTCTTTATCAATTGGACAAATAGTATCGTTGCTTTATCAAAAATTGTTGGATAAAGAGACTTCCCAAAGACAAATTGTTCTGGTAAGTTCACAATCATATTTAAGGCAGAAGAACTAACTGTTTGAATTTTCTCATTTGGAGAATACCGTTGAATTGCTAAAGCATTTATTTTTTCAATTTGCTTTTCTGTCAGATAGATTGTCATTTTTCCACCAAAGCTTTGAAAACATCGTCGTATTCGTCAAATATTTTATCTAAATTTAAGTCAAAGGCATCATCAGATACATAAGAAACCTGCTGCCCCAATTCTTCAGGAGTAAAGATAATCTCACCACTTGGTAACAATTTCGCTTCGTATTTAACACCACTTGGAATATTAAATTCACTTGGAATCGTAATGGTGATTGAATTTCCTTGTTTTCTTGTTTTTACTACCATCTGATTTCCTCCTTTGAAGTATTATAACAAATCATTACCGTAATTACAATGGCAGAATATCAGCCAAAATACTCCTGCATCAGAGATTTCTTCAAAGTTTCAAGTTCTTCCAGAGATTTTTGGATTGCCAATTGTGATTTGTCGACCAGGGCTACAAAGTCTGCGAACTCATTTTGGAGGGCTAGTGGGGGAAGGGGGAGAAGTATTTTTTTTAATTTTGTAATTGGTAACTGAGGCTGAGCACTTCCTGATATCACTCGACTATAATTATTATTCCTTAAAACATGGATAATAAATTTCTGATTTAGATTTGGTGTCTTGGGACGTAATATTACCATACCTGAATTTATACGTAAATGTTTATATTTTATTAATTCATCGTAGTACGCTACATTTCCAACAGTACCTCTTGTTGTCAAGACTATATCATAACGCTCAAGTTTGCCTTTTCGAAGTAATTTATCCTTTGTTTTAGTGATAAATTGCTTTGTATCGAATGAAAATCCGTTTTTAGTAACATTCTTTGTATTTAAAAATAAACAGTACTCCTCACTAAACAACTCATCTGATTTAGGATAATTTTTGCCCCTATCACCATCTATAATATCAAATAAGTTATCAATGCTTTCAAATATTTTATTTTCCCCAAACATCTCGTTAAATCGGGATTTGACGAGCAAGTTTAGTTCATCTAACTGCAATTTTCTTTTAGTAATAAGCCTTTTAATCGTATTAAGAATACAGATAATGTTCTCTTGTTCTTCGATACCTAGCAATTCTAATTGTAAATCAAGTAATATATTCTTGTTTAAATGAGGAATTGTTGCACCTGTTGAATGTTCTCGTAAATACTGCGATTTACTTTCCAAAAAGACTCCCAAGTAATCTGATATAATTTTTTCTTTGTATCGCTCATTCTTTTTTAAGACCGTAATTGTACTACCAACAGCTCCCGATAATCCATAACCAACTGTTCCTGCATTAGCTCCATCCCATGCTATCAGAATATCATCTGGGAGTGCTTCAGTCATATTTAAACTTTCAGTGAATTTTAAATTATTATTATTTCTTAAATCATCTATTTGAATATAACGTTGGCTTAGAGTTGTTTGTTCAGCAAGTACAGTGGCTTTCTTGCCTTTTTTTAGAGATAAGACTTCCCCCAACTTCACTTTTTTCATACAGCCTCCTCCCTACTTGAGTAATTTTTCCAATTCAGCCAAGCCAGCTTGAATTTCTTTTTCTAAATCATTGATTTTCTTTAAGATGACTTCTGTTGGTTCATACTCAACTTTTTCATACTCAATCTCTTTATATTTATTGATAGACAAATCATAATCATTTTCCTTTATCTCAGCAACTGGAACAAAGAAAGATTGAGCCGTTCTCTGACGTTCTGCTTCTTTTTCAAGATGATGAAAGCGTTCGATAATATCTGGAATATCATTGTCGCTAATCGGTTGTCGCTTATCATCCAAACTTAAACCATCCGCTTTCATATCGTAAAACCAGACTTTGTCAGTACCACCATTACCAGTTTTTGTAAAGATGAGAATGGCAGTTGAAACTCCAGCATAAGGCTTGAACACACCACTAGGCATTGAGATTACAGCATCAAGCTTATGATTCTCTACAATTTCCTGACGAATTCCTTTATGAGCTTTAGACGAACCAAAAAGGACACCATCAGGTACGATAACTGCTGCTCGTCCACCTGGTTTTAAAGTTCGCAAGAAAAGAGAAAGAAAGAGTAATTCTGTTTTTTTGGTTTTTACGGTTGCAAGAAGGTCATTAGAGGTTGAATTGTAGTCAAGTGAGCCCTTAAAAGGAGGATTTGCTAAAACCAAAGTATATTTATCGGCTTCTTCATTATCTTGAGACAGCGAGTCAAGGTAACTGATTTGTGGATTTTCTACTCCATGTAGCATCATGTTCATCGCCCCAAGTCTCAACATAGTCGTATCCGTATCATTTCCATGAAACATCTGATTATGAAAATGATTGATATTATCTGTATTGGTTTCCCATTCATCTTTCTTACGCTTTAAGTAACGGCTAGCAGATACTAAGAAGCCAGCAGAACCCATAGCGGGATCTGAGATGATATCTTTGATAGTCGGTTGCATCAACTCAACCATCATATCGATGATGTGACGAGGTGTACGGAACTGTCCATTTTTACCTGCGGTCGACAATTTTGATAACAGATATTCATAGATATCTCCGATATCAGTAATACTTTGTTTGTCATTATCAAAATCTACATCTAATCCCCTAGTTGGAAAAACATCTAAGATAGAAATTGCCTTTTGAAGCGTAGCAGGTTTATTTATTTGAAAAATAGCTTCTCGCATATATCGTGAAAAGGCTGTATCATCTGTATCCCCCTTGAGATTTTTAATAAACGGAAAAATCTCCTGAGTCATTAAACGATAAACTTCCTGAGCATCTCCTATATTTTTAAAAGTTGACCAACGGTATTCAGGTTTATCTTTTGGAAAAACTCCCTCATAAGGAATCCCTAGAAATTCAGCATCACTTTCACGTCCAAGCTCGACACTATCCAAATCTTTCATAAATAAGAGATAAGTCAACTGTTCAATATTTGTTAAAGGATTTGCATTTCCTTCTGTCCAAAGAATTTCCCACAGCTGATCGATTTTATTTTTTAATTCGCCTGTAATCATATCTTCCCTTTTCTTTAGTTTTTAAAACTTAGTAATATCATTATTTTATCAGATTTCAAACAAAGCTTCAATTAACTATATCTATGCGTCACCTGAATATTTTAATAGACTTGTTTGGTATCCTGAAAACTATATCGTATAGGTGTCGTCATGGATCCTTTTAGCTGATTTAAGGATACGAAAACACAATACTATGACTAAATTGAAATGTTAAAATTCAATTTCTAGCCACCTAATCCTGCTTCAAATAGTTATCGAACAAGTTTTATGATAGCTACCTTGTTAGGATGCTCTTATTTTTTACCAGACAAAACAAAAGGATTAAGGGAGTGAATTTCCTTAATCCGATAGTTCTTATTCTTGACGTTGTCCGAAATCAGCAATCATCTGATCCATTTCTTGTCGACTCGGAGTTGTCAGCATATAAAGGTAATCTCCTTGAAGTTCCGCAAAAGTCTCTGGCATGATTTTTTTAACCTTGAACTGCTGGCTATATTTGGCAAGTAAGTTCTCCTCAGAATAGACATAGTGAGCATTTGCACGACGTGATGTAGCCAAACAATACTGAGGTTCAAACCCTGATGCTGGGAACTCTTCTCCTGCGACAATGGCTGCATATCCACGATAGAGGTCCAAGGAATGAGCAAAGTTATAAACATCAATGGTAAAACCACCTGCAGGGCGGTTATTGTACTCGATGGTAATATAATCGTCCCCCTCACGGAAGAACTCAATATGGAAAAACCGTTCTTTCATACCAAATTCTTTGACAATTGCTTCCCCATACTTGCGCAGTTTAGGATCCATATCCTTGAGCACATAATAAGAATTGTCCATCTTATAAATCATGAGATCAAGCGGTGTATAGGCGTAGTCAAAGGTTGTTGAGAAAACAATCTTTCCATCCTTGTCCACGAGCCCGTCAAAGGTACAGATTTCGCTGGAAGTGACAAATTTTTCAAAGAAATAAAGGGTTGAATGGTCCCATTTTTGCTTGAAGTGATTGATATCGTCTTCTGTCTCAAGTTTAAAGGTTGCGGCTGCTCCCACTCCATTATCAGGTTTGGCAATCATTGGAAGACCGATTTCTTTCACTGCTTGATCAACATCTGCTTCCGTCTTGATAACAGCTCCAGGTACCACAGGAACACCTGCTTTTTTGAAAAGTTTCTTCATTTCAGACTTATATTTCGTCTTTTTGAGATCCTCTGGTTTGGCACCAAAAACATTGAATTGTTCTCTGAGTGTTGCGTCTAGCTCAAGCCAGTATTCATTGTGAGACTCGATGCGGTCAATTGGACCATGTTTATAAAAGAGAAAAGCAACTGCACGTTTGACTTCATCTATGTTCTCAAGATTATCAACACGAAAATACTCGGTCAAGCTATTGCGCAAGGGCTCATCCAATTGCTCGTAAGACTCTTGACCAATTCCCAAGACTGTGATGCCTTTATTAGCTAGTTCGATGGTAAACTGTTGAAAGTTTTGTGGATAGTAGGGAGAAATAACAAGGTAATTCATAGGTAACTCCTTTTATAAATAGAGATTACCGAGGAAATAAGGCATTTGTTTACGCCACCATTCCCAGTCGTGGGCGACATCATGTCCCCATTCAGCAAACCAGGCTGGAATTTGTTTCTTGTCAAAGGCTTCTTTGAGCTTGTAAAAGGATGGCAAACCATCTTGTTCCCAGGCTCCAAGCCCCGTACACAGCACAATCTCTGCCTGACGGTAACGGTCAATAAACCAGCCGTCGTTTTAGTTCCAAATATAATCTACTGGCGAGTTTTGGTAAATAGCATCATCGTTGTAGTAATCACCGACAAAGAAACGTGCGTCGTAAACACCACTGAGAGCAATCACTTTGGTAAAGACATCTGGATGCTGGAGGAAGAAATTGAGTGCATGATAGGCTCCCATAGAGCAACCTGTCGTCATCATGCCATCAAACCAACCTGTCTTGTGCTTGATAAAAGAATGGCCTCCTCAATCACATAACGTTCGTAGGCACGGTGCATTTCCGCTTGGTCATGAGCATTTTTCCAAGTAGCCAACCAGCTCTCACTATCCACACTAGATAGGGTAAAGAACTGGACACGGCCTTCCTCGATAAAGGAAGCACAGGCATCAATCATGCCAAAATCATAGTATTCGTTGTGACTACCACCTGATGAAGCAAAGACCACAACTGGAATCCCACCATGTCCATAACGGTTAAGGTACATTTCACGGTTAGGATGACCACTCCAGTGGCTAAGATGTTCAATATGCATTTCGTTTTTTCCTTTCTTAACTTACCATTTTTCTGCAAAAAATCTCAGACAATCTGGTAGATTTTCTGACCAAGGGATTTCACTATGGATGGCACCAGACTGAACTTTTAGCACAAGATTATCCAGATGTACTCCCCCTGCTATCAAATCATGGTAATAGCAAAGCGACGAGTCGATATAGGCTTGTTTGATATTGCCATCCATCAAGGTCTTGTCTGTATCATCTGCTTCTTCTGTTCCTACATAGATGAAGATGCGTTGGTCAGGCGATAGTTTCTGGCACTCGATATAGCGGTTAAAGGCTTCTTGGTGGAGCCAGTTTGCAGATGAAAAAACGCCCAAGCAACCAATTTGGTCTTGGTATTCCAAACCGATAAACTGGGTAATATTGCCTCCTAGTGAGGAACCAATCATAGCCGTATGCTGGCAGTCTGCTTTTGTACGATAGGTCTCATCGATAAAAGGCTTGACCACCTCCATGACAAACTCAGCATACTCCACACCCTTACCACCAAACTGCTGCTCTGGGATAGGAGATTCTTGGAACTTCCAAGCCGCATACTCATTCATTCGCCCCATACCATCATTGTCAATAGCAACGACAATCATGCGACTGATATCCGGATTTCGTTTGATAGCTGGGATAATCTTCCATGAATATCCAATGAAAGACTCTTTGCTATAAAAAACATTTTGCCCGTCATGAAAGTATACAACAGGATAGGAACGGTCTGTATCTTTCTCATAATCTTTAGGAAGAAGAATACGTACACGGCGCTCCTTACCTGTATAAGGAACCTTGAGTTTGTGTTCTTTCATTTTTAGATAAAAGTAGGATTGATTCATTGTCAGAAAACTCTCTATATTCAAAATTTTATATCATTATATCATGAAAATAGAAAAAAGTTAGTTTTTTACCTGTTTTTAGAAAAAAAAACTAACTTTTTTTACTGATTTTCGCTATTCTTTTGGATTTTCTGAATTAGAGTAGATTATCAATCAAGTCATCAACTTCATCTTTTTCGGCTTGAGGTGTGATTTCAGTAATCATGATTCCAGCCACTGCTCGCTCAACCAAGCCTTCAACATCCATACGCGCTTCGTACTGCTCCGCATTCTTAATTTTAGGATTTGTTTTTGGACGATCTGGTGCAAAAATGGTACAACAGTCTTCAAACGGTTGGATTGAAATGTCAAAGGTATCGATTTCCTGGGCGATGTCAATGATTTCCAACTTGTCCATGGTAACCACAGGACGAATGATGGGAGTGTTGGTAACAGCATTGATAGCCTTCATACTTTCAAGGGTTTGGCTGGCTACTTGACCTAGACTTTCCCCATTGATGATAACCAAACCATTTCGTACCTCACGAATACGGTCAGTAATCCGCATCATAAAGCGACGAGTTAGAGTCATCAAATAAGCTTCTGGCGCTTTGGCTTTGATTTCCTCTTGAATCTCTGTGAAAGGCACCTCGATAAACTGGATATTTCCGCCAAACTTGGTCAATTTACGGGTCAAGTCCTGCGCTTTCTTGAGGGCACCAGGACTAGTATATGGTGGACTAGCAAAGTGAACTGCCTCGATATCCACCCCACGCTTAAGAGCAAGATAACCTGCTACAGGTGAGTCAATCCCTCCTGACAACATGAGCATCCCTTTACCTGAAGTTCCAACTGGCAAACCACCAGCCCCACGAATGGTTTCATAAGAAAGATAGGCTGCTTCTTCACGAATCTCCACCTGAAGATTGATGTCAGGACTTTTCATTTGAACTTGCACATTTGGAATGGCTTCGAATACAGCCCCTCCAAGTGTTTGGTTGAGTTCACGACTATCAAGTTCAAAGTTGTGGTCGCTACGCTTGCTAGAAATCTTAAAGGTCATACCTTCCTTGTAGATGTCCCGCATAATCTCTTGGACAGAAGACTTCAAAACTTCTACAGATTTTTCAACCTTATAAACAGGAGAAAAGTTTTGAATTCCAAAAACTTGTTTGAGAGATTCTGCAACTGCTGTGTAATCAGCTCCATTGAGGTAAGCGTGGGCACGGTCGCGATCTGCTGTTACCTTAACTTGGGCATAGATAGACAAAACGTCCGAAATATTATTACGAAGTTTATTGATGAAACGCATACGGTTTTTACCCTTGGTTGACAACTCTCCGTAGCGAATCATAATTTCTGAATACTGCATGAATGCTCCTATCTTACTTTTCTAGTTTGATTGTAAATTAATTTTAGCTTGGTCAAGAACTGCTCGACCTGACTCATATCATTTTCAAGGTCTAGACTAAGACGCACAGCTGACTGAGCCTTATCCTTGTCCACTCCCATAGCAATCAGGGTTCCGGCTGGTTTCCCAGCCTTGGACGAACAAGCCGAGGTCGTTGAGATGAAAATATCATAGTCTTCAAAGGCGTGAACAATGACCTCACCACGAACACCCTTGATTCCAAAAGTCAGAATATGAGGGGCGAAGTCTTCCTCATCTGAAAAGACAAATATATCCGGATAGTCCAGAAGTGCTTGACGAATCACTGCCTTCATCTGCCCAGTCTTGCTCCTAAAGATATCTAGCTTTTCCATAGATAAACGGAGAGCCTTAGCGGTCGCTGCAATTCCTGCCACATTTTCAGTTGTCGAACGGTAATCACGTTCCTGACCACCACCTGTTAAAAGAGGCGTAATCTTCTTGCCAGACTTGATATAGATAAAACCAACACCACGGATTCCGTGGAACTTGTGACCAGAGAAAGTCGCGAAATCCACTCGTTCTGTCAGATACTTTTCAGTCGGAATCTTGGCAAGCGCCTGAACCGCATCAACGTGGAAGGAAATAGTTGGCTTGTCTGCCAATAGTTTTGAAATAGCCTCAATGGGCTGAACAGAGCCAATTTCATTGTTAACTGCCATGATGGAAACGAGGGTCGTATCAGGTCTTATCAAATCTTCTAGCGCCTCAACATCCACAAATCCTTTGTTATCAACTGGAGCAAAATCCACTTCAAAACCTTGAGCTTTCAACCAGAGGGCTGATTCCTTAACTGCTGGATGTTCAATGGCTGATACGATGATGTGCTTGCCAAACTGGGCTTTTTCAAATGCTACTCCCTTGATGATCCAGTTATCCCCTTCTGTCCCACCAGATGTAAAGAAGATTTCATCACTTTTCTTACCGATTAAATCTGCAATCTGTTGACGGGAAGCATCTAAAATTCGTGTTGCCTGGTCTCCCAAACGATGGAGACTAGATGGATTTCCTAAAATTTTTGAAGCCACCTGCATATAGGTTTCAAGGGCTTCTGGATAGGGCCTGGTCGTCGCCGAATTATCAAAGTAAATCATGTTTCTCACGCTTTCTAAAATCACTCCTTCTATTGTATCATGAAACGGAGCCTGCGACAAGAAAGGGCAATTTCTCTTTTTTTAAGATTTTTTTAAAGAAACAGAGTATAATAAATCATAATCAAAGGAGAGAATGTATGTCTAACTATCGTAGAACTTCAAAACCGAAAACAGAACATATCAAAAAAGGCTTTACTGTTTTTCAAAAAACCATTACTACTATCGGTAGTATCCTTGGTTTGATTACAGCGGGTATCACGATCATGAACGCCTTGGATAATAATAATAAAAATACTAAAAAAGAACCTACGACAAGCCAGACGACAACCTTTGTCAAAGAAATTCAAAAAGAATCCCCTCAGGAAAATACTACTCCAAATAAGGAAAATAACACTTCTCAAGAAAAAACACAACAAGAAGAAACGCCAAAATCTAGCGTCAAGGAAGAGAAAAAAGAAGATCAGAAAACAGCAACTCAGGACTCTACTACACCTGCTACAAGTAAACCTGCCACTGAAAATGAAAAACAGCCCAATACTCCAACTTCAGAAAATAATACTCAATGAAAATCAAAGAGCAAACTAGGAAGCTAGCCGTAGGCAGTACTTGAGTACGGCAAGGCGAAGCTGACGTGGTTTGAAGAGATTTGCGAAGAGTATAAAAGTAATCAATAGCCAGTAAAATAGCTTCCTTCCAACCTTGGAAAGAAGCTATTTTGGCTCTATAATATTTGTAGTGGGTAAATCCCCTATGGATATTATGGAGCTTAT
>ERZ1023411.27-NODE-27-length-31912-cov-15.596007_pt1 | contig 31912 bp, 33 predicted proteins | sample MGYA00380509_ERZ1023411 | MGnify/ENA primary metagenome ERZ1023411 (study PRJEB33173, sample SAMEA4830334) | metagenome | study: EMG produced TPA metagenomics assembly of the PRJEB25223 data set... | reverse complement strand
ACGACGTCAGCTCAAGACACTGTTTTGAGGTTGCAGATAGAACTGACGACGTCAGTAACATATATACGGTAAGGTGACGCTAACGTGGTTTGAAGAGATTTTCGAAGAGTATTAGTTAAAAACGTGATAAAGGAGAAATAAAGATGGCAGAAATTTATCTAGCAGGTGGTTGTTTTTGGGGCCTAGAGGAATATTTTTCACGCATTTCTGGAGTGCTAGAAACCAGTGTTGGCTACGCTAATGGTCAAGTCGAAACGACCAATTACCAGTTGATCAAGGAAACAGACCATGCAGAAACGGTCCAAGTGATTTACGATGAGAAGGAAGTGTCACTCAGAGAGATTTTACTTTATTATTTCCGAGTTATCGATCCTCTATCTATCAATCAACAAGGGAATGACCGTGGCCGCCAATATCGAACTGGGATTTATTATCAGGATGAAGCAGATTTGCCAGCTATCTACACAGTGGTACAGGAGCAGGAACGCATGCTGGGTCGAAAGATTGCAGTAGAAGTGGAGCAATTACGCCACTACATTCTGGCTGAAGACTACCACCAAGATTATCTCAGGAAGAATCCTTCAGGTTACTGTCATATCGATGTGACCGATGCTGATAAGCCATTGATTGATGCAGCAAACTATGAAAAGCCTAGTCAAGAGGTGTTGAAGGCCAGTCTATCTGAAGAGTCTTATCGTGTCACACAAGAAGCTGCTACAGAGGCTCCATTTACCAATGCCTATGACCAAACCTTTGAAGAGGGGATTTATGTAGATATTACGACAGGTGAGCCACTCTTTTTTGCCAAGGATAAGTTTGCTTCAGGTTGTGGTTGGCCAAGTTTTAGCCGTCCGATTTCCAAAGAGTTGATTCATTATTACAAGGATCTGAGCCATGGAATGGAGCGAATTGAAGTTCGTTCTCGTTCAGGCAGTGCTCACTTGGGTCATGTTTTCACAGATGGACCGCGGGAGTTAGGCGGCCTCCGTTACTGTATCAATTCTGCTTCTTTACGCTTTGTGGCCAAGGATGAGATGGAAAAAGCAGGATATGGCTATCTATTGCCTTACTTAAACAAATAAAACAGAGAGTGGGGCTTCCCACTTTCTTCATTTCTAGAATATGAATAGAAGGGATTTATGAAACACCTATTATCTTACTTCAAACCCTACATCAAGGAATCAATTTTAGCCCCCTTGTTCAAGCTGTTAGAAGCTGTTTTTGAGCTCTTGGTTCCCATGGTGATTGCTGGGATTGTTGACCAATCTTTACCTCAGGGAGATCAAGGTCATCTCTGGATGCAGATTGGTCTGCTCCTTATCTTTGCAGTAATTGGCGTTTTAGTGGCCTTGATAGCTCAATTTTACTCAGCAAAGGCAGCAGTAGGTTTTGCTAAGGAATTGACAAACGATCTTTATCGTCATATTCTTTCCTTGCCCAAGGACAGCAGAGACCGTCTGACAACTTCTAGTTTGATCACTCGCTTGACTTCGGATACCTACCAGATTCAGACTGGTATCAATCAATTCCTGCGTCTCTTTTTACGAGCGCCCATTATCGTTTTTGGTGCCATTTTTATTGCTTATCGAATCTCAACTGAGTTGACTTTCTGGTTCTTAGTCATGGTTGCCATTTTGACCATTGTCATTGTAGGGTTATCTCGATTGGTCAATCCTCTCTACAGTAGTCTCAGAAAGAAAACGGACCAACTGGTTCAGGAAACGCGCCAGCAATTGCAAGGGATGCGGGTTATTCGTGCTTTTGGTCAAGAAAAACGAGAGTTACAGATTTTTCAAACCCTTAACCAAGTTTATGCTAGATTACAAGAAAAGACAGGTTTCTGGTCTAGTTTATTAACACCTCTGACCTATCTGATTGTCAATGGAACTCTTCTCGTTATTATCTGGCAAGGCTATATTTCAATTCAAGGAGGAGTGCTCAGTCAAGGTGCTCTCATTGCTCTTATCAATTACCTCTTACAGATTTTGGTGGAATTGGTCAAGCTAGCCATGTTGATAAATTCCCTCAACCAGTCCTATATCTCAGCCAAGCGAATCGAGGAAGTCTTTGTTGAGGCTCCAGAGGATATCCATTCAGAATTAGAACAAAAGCAAGTTACCAGTGATCGGGTTTTACAAGTCCAAGAATTGACCTTTACCTATCCTGATGCGGCCCAGCCTTCTCTGAGAGACATTTCCTTTGATATGACTCAAGGACAAATCCTTGGTATCATTGGGGGGACTGGTTCTGGTAAATCAAGCTTGGTGCAACTCTTACTTGGACTTTATCCAGTAGACAAGGGGAACATTGACCTTTATCAAAATGGACGTAGTCCTCTTAATTTGGAGCAGTGGCGGTCTTGGATTGCCTATGTACCTCAAAAGGTCGAACTCTTTAAAGGAACCATTCGTTCCAACTTGACTCTAGGTTTCAATCAAGAAGTATCTGACCAGAAACTCTGGCAGGCCTTGGAGATTGCGCAAGCTAAGGATTTTGTCAGTGAAAAGGAAGGACTCTTGGATGCCCTAGTTGAGGCAGGGGGGCGAAATTTCTCAGGTGGACAAAAACAAAGGTTGTCTATCGCCCGAGCAGTCTTGCGCCAAGCTCCGTTTCTCATCCTAGATGATGCAACCTCGGCACTGGATACCATTACAGAGTCCAAGCTCTTGAAAGCTATTAGAGAAAATTTTCCAAACACGAGCTTAATTTTGATCTCTCAACGAACCTCGACTTTACAAATGGCGGACCAGATTCTCCTCTTGGAAAAAGGTGAGTTGCTAGCTGTTGGCAAGCACGATGACTTGATGAAATCCAGCCAAGTCTATCGTGAAATCAATGCATCCCAACATGGAAAGGAGGACTAGAATGAAACGACAAACTGTAAACCAGACGCTCAAACGTTTAGCCGTAGATTTAGCAAACCATCCCTTCCTCCTTTTCCTAGCCTTTCTAGGAACTATTGCCCAAGTTGGCTTATCAATTTACCTACCTATTCTGATTGGGCAGGTCATTGACCAAGTCCTAGTGGCTGGTTCATCACCAGTTTTTTGGCAGATTTTTCTCCAGATGCTCTTGGTGGTAATAGGAAATACTCTGGTACAATGGGCCAATCCTCTCCTCTATAATCGTCTAATCTTCTCTTATACCAGAGATTTACGGGAGCGAATCATCCATAAACTCCATCGGTTACCGATTGCCTTTGTAGATAGGCAAGGTAGTGGAGAGATGGTTAGTCGTGTAATCACGGACATCGAACAGTTGGCAGCTGGCTTGACCATGATTTTTAACCAATTTTTCATTGGTGTTTTGATGATTTTGGTTAGTATTCTAGCCATGCTCCAAATTCATCTCCTCATGACTCTCTTAGTCTTGCTGTTGACGCCACTGTCCATGGTGATTTCACGCTTTATTGCCAAGAGATCCTATCATCTCTTCCAGAAGCAAACAGAGACGAGGGGAATTCAGACTCAGTTGATTGAAGAATCGCTTAGCCAGCAGACTATAATCCAGTCCTTCAATGCTCAAACAGAATTTATCCAAAGATTGCGTGAGGCTCATGACAACTACTCAGGCTATTCTCAGTCAGCCATCTTTTATTCTTCAACGGTCAATCCTTCGACTCGCTTTGTAAATGCACTCATTTATGCCCTTTTAGCTGGAGTAGGAGCTTATCGTATCATGATGGGTTCAACCTTGACCGTCGGTCGTTTAGTGACTTTTTTGAACTATGTTCAGCAATACACCAAGCCCTTTAATGATATTTCTTCAGTGCTAGCTGAGTTGCAAAGTGCTCTGGCTTGCGTAGAGCGTATCTATGGAGTCTTAGATAGCCCTGAAGTGGCTGAAACAGGTAAGGAAGTCTTGACCAGTGACCAAGTTAAGGGAGCTATTTCCTTTAAACATGTCTCTTTTGGCTACCATCCTGAAAAAATTTTGATTAAGGAGTTGTCTATCGATATTCCAGCTGGTAGTAAGGTAGCCATCGTTGGTCCGACAGGTGCTGGAAAATCAACTCTTATCAATCTCCTTATGCGTTTTTATCCCATTAGCTCGGGAGATATCTTGCTGGATGGGCAATCCATTTATGATTATACACGAGTATCATTGAGACAGCAGTTTGGTATGGTGCTTCAAGAAACCTGGCTCACACAAGGGACCATTCATGATAATATTGCCTTTGGCAATCCTGAAGCCAGTCGAGAGCAAGTAATTGCTGCTGCCAAAGCAGCTAATGCAGACTTTTTCATCCAACAGTTTCCACAGGGATACGATACCAAGTTGGAAAATGCTGGAGAATCTCTCTCTGTCGGCCAAGCTCAGCTCTTGACCATAGCCCGAGTCTTTCTGGCTATTCCAAAGATTCTTATCTTAGACGAGGCAACTTCTTCCATTGATACACGGACAGAAGTGCTGGTACAGGATGCCTTTGCAAAACTCATGAAGGGCCGCACAAGCTTCATCATTGCTCACCGTTTGTCAACCATTCAGGATGCGGATTTAATTCTTGTCTTAGTAGATGGTGATATTGTTGAATATGGTAACCATCAAGAACTCATGGATAGAAAGGGTAAGTATTACCAAATGCAAAAAGCTGCGGCTTTTAGTTCTGAATAAGCCATTCTCTTTTGAAAGTTTATGGACGAAAAAAGTTGCCTTCGAGTGACTTTTTTGTTACAATAGCTAGAAAAATTGTTTACTGTAATACTCAATGAAAATCAAAGAGCAAACTAGGAAGCTAGCCGTAGGTTGCTCAAAGCACAGCTTTGAGGTTGTAGATAAGACTGACGAAGTCAGCTCAAAGCACAGCTTTGAGGTTGTAGATAAGACTGACGAAGTCAGCTCAAAGCACAGCTTTGAGGTTGTAGATAAGACTGACGAAGTCAGCTCAAAATACTGCTTTGAGGTTGTAGATAAGACTGACGAAGTCAGCTCAAAACACTGTTTTGAGGTTGCAGATAGAACTGACGAAGTCAGTAACCACACCTACGGCAAAGTGAATTTGAAGTGGTTTGAAGAGAGTACAACTTGTCTTTTAGAAAAGGAGCCTATAATGAAAGTCTTTCAGCATGTAAATATCGTGACTTGTGATCAAGATTTCCATGTTTATCTTGATGGAATCTTAGCAGTCAAGGATTCTCAAATCGTCTATGTCGGTCAAGATAAGCCAGCGTTTTTAGAACAAGCTGAGCAGATTATAGACTATCAGGGAGCTTGGATTATGCCTGGTTTGGTCAATTGTCACACCCATTCTGCAATGACAGGTCTGAGAGGGATCCGAGATGACAGCAATCTCCATGAATGGCTCAATGACTATATCTGGCCAGCAGAATCTGAGTTTACTCCCGACATGACTACCAATGCGGTCAAAGAAGCCCTAACAGAGATGCTCCAGTCAGGAACAACAACCTTTAACGATATGTATAATCCCAATGGTGTGGATATCCAGCAAATTTATCAGGTGGTGAAAACTTCCAAGATGCGTTGTTATTTTTCTCCGACTCTCTTTTCTTCAGAGACAGAAACAACTGCTGAGACTATAAGCAGAACTCGATCCATCATAGACGAAATCTTAAAATATAAAAATCCAAATTTCAAGGTTATGGTAGCACCTCATTCTCCGTATAGCTGCAGTAGAGACTTGCTGGAAGCGAGTTTGGAAATGGCAAAAGAGCTAAATATTCCGCTCCATGTCCATGTGGCGGAGACCAAGGAGGAGTCAGGAATTATCCTCAAACGGTACGGCAAACGCCCCCTTGCTTTTCTTGAAGAACTGGGTTATTTAGATCATCCGTCCGTATTTGCTCACGGGGTCGAATTAAACGAGAGAGAAATTGAACTCTTGGCATCTTCTCAAGTGGCTATCGCCCACAATCCTATCAGTAACCTCAAACTGGCATCAGGAATTGCTCCAATTATCCAGCTCCAAAAAGCGGGAGTAGTAGTCGGAATTGCGACTGACTCGGTTGCTTCCAATAACAATCTAGATATGTTTGAGGAAGGAAGGACTGCAGCTCTTCTTCAGAAGATGAAAAGTGGGGATGCCAGCCAGTTTCCAATCGAAACAGCTCTCAAGGTACTGACAATCGAAGGGGCTAAGGTCCTTGGAATGGAAAATCAGATAGGAAGTCTGGAAGTCGGCAAGCAAGCAGATTTTCTGGTCATTCAACCACAAGGGAAAATTCATCTCCAACCTCAGGAAAATATGCTGTCTCACCTGGTTTATGCAGTTAAATCTAGTGATGTAGATGATGTTTATATCGCCGGAGAACAGGTTGTTAAGCAAGGTCAAGTCCTGACAGTAGAACTTTAAAAGAAAAATCACGAAAAATTTTAAAAAAAGTTTGCAAAAATCTTGCATTCTTTTTTTGACTATGCTATACTTATATACGGTTTAAAAAAACTGCCTAAGACAGTAGGGGAGCTCGACTCATAAATATCCTACCGAGGACAAAACGTATCATGTAAAAAGAAGCGTATTGTACTTTCGTGTCTAGGTTTGGGCGCGTTTTTCTTTTTGAAAAATTCCCCAAGCAAAATAATTACGGAGGTGAACACACTAATGAGTGAAGCAATTATTGCTAAAAAAGCGGAACTAGTTGACGTAGTAGCTGAAAAAATGAAAGCTGCTGCATCTATCGTCGTTGTAGACGCTCGTGGTTTGACAGTTGAGCAAGATACAGTTCTTCGTCGTGAGCTTCGTGGAAGCGAAGTTGAGTATAAAGTTATTAAAAACTCAATCTTGCGTCGTGCAGCTGAAAAAGCTGGTCTTGAAGATCTTGCATCTGTATTTGTTGGACCATCTGCAGTAGCATTTTCTAATGAAGATGTTATCGCACCAGCGAAAATCTTGAACGACTTTTCTAAAAACGCTGAAGCACTTGAAATTAAAGGTGGTGCAATCGAAGGCGCTGTCGCATCTAAAGAAGAGATTCTTGCACTTGCAACTCTTCCAAACCGCGAAGGACTTCTTTCTATGCTCCTTTCTGTACTTCAAGCGCCAGTGCGCAACGTTGCTCTTGCAGTCAAAGCGGTTGCAGAAAGCAAAGAAGACGCGGCTTAATCTTAAGCTACACAGCGTAGCCTAGCTACGAAAAAAACTATTATAAAATTTAAAACTTATTTGGAGGAAATAACAATGGCATTGAACATTGAAAACATTATTGCTGAAATTAAAGAAGCTTCAATCCTTGAATTGAACGACCTTGTAAAAGCTATCGAAGAAGAATTTGGTGTAACTGCAGCTGCTCCTGTAGCTGTTGCTGCAGCTGATGCAGCTGATGCTGGTGCTGCTAAAGATTCATTCGACGTTGAATTGACATCTGCAGGCGACAAAAAAGTTGGCGTTATCAAAGTTGTACGTGAAATCACTGGTCTTGGTCTTAAAGAAGCTAAAGAACTTGTTGACGGTGCACCAGCACTTGTTAAAGAAGGCGTTGCAACTGCAGAAGCTGAAGAAATCAAAGCTAAATTGGAAGAAGCTGGAGCTTCAGTTACTCTTAAATAATAGAGTATCGCAATTTGATTGCGGAATCCCTATTTACCAGTCTTTGAGAGCGATAAGCGATTGATAGAAACTGATAAATTGATTTGGTTTCCTGCCAAAAATTCTTTGGCAGGATTTTTGTTTTAATAAACTTTCGGGGGTAGACACTAGATTGTCTACCCCTTTTTTTGTGTTTCGGAGGTAATTATGCAAAAGGAAGGACAGTCATCACGTCAATTCATGAAGAGTCATCTCATGACTATCATGGGAGTTGATATTGTAAAAGCAACTCAGTTAGTTGATGAAATGGAACAAGTAGGTTTAATCCGATTTGATGAATTTGGAAATGTTGGAATTTTAGTCTTGGAGGGACAATAATGAAGCGTATTACCGCTAATCAATATCAGACATCAGAGCGTTATTATAAGCTCCCCAAACTTTTATTTGAGAGTGAACGGTATAAGAATATGAAACTGGAGGTTAAGGTGGTTTACTCAGTTTTAAAAGATCGGTTGGAGTTGTCTTTGAGCAAAGGTTGGATTGATGAGGATGGGGCTATTTATTTGATTTATTCCAATTCAAATTTGATGGCACTTTTAGGCTGTTCAAAGTCAAAATTACTCTCCATGTGAGTTTGAAGTGACATTTTTAGATGATTACCATAAAAAACATAACTACCCACTATTTTACGAATCCTATCTTCAAAACGTTATGGAATTCCTTGAAAGTCAAGACATAAAGAATGGGGTTGATGCCTTTGTAGATGATCATCAAAATCTCGTTTTTGTTTTATATGAACAAGGCTATCGAGCCGAGGGAAAAGAGGGAATACTTACAACCCAAGTAACTGTAAAAGCTTATGATGAAGACAAGAAACCGATTAACTTCGCAAATTTATTAGATTCCTTAATCGTATCAGAATATCAAATGGAACCGAATATTTGGGAGGTCTCCCATGATTGATCTCTATCTAAGTAAAAATAGCCAAAGAAATCAACTTCTTTTGGATTTCTTTCAAAAGTATGGCATAGAGGTCACTCCTCATTCTATTTCTGAAATGACAAAGGACAAATTAATTGAAATGATGAGCTATTCTTCAGATTGTTTTGAGTTTCTATCTCCCAATTTATTACGATTTAAGAACCGTGACAATCTAAGATTAACGGATTTCATTGAAATGATATTAAAAAATCCTGAACTATGCATCAGGCTTCCTCTTGCGGTTTCAAATAAGAGAGTTTATCCAAATCTGAATTTGGAAGAGGCTAGAGCTCTATTGCCAAGAGATACGAAACAATTGATTTACATGGCACAAACACATTATTTATCTAGTTAAAGGAGAAGCAATATGGCTGAACGATTTTGGGAGAACTTGTCCATTATTTTGGCTGAAAGAAATATTAGCTGGATTGAGTTAACCAGAAAAATGTTTGCGGGAGAGTTTCACTATCCAAGTGAATTGAATCGTTTGTATCAAAAGATACGCCACTACAAGATGGAACAACGAATGCCTCAAAGTCCATGGGTAGAAAGGATTGTGCAGGTATTAGATTTAGATTATGAAGATTTATTTCGGAGGTAACTATGAAAAGAATAATTCCAGTTTATATATTCCAACAAGTAAATGTCTTATTGGTATCCCTATACTTACTGAAATTTCTTTGTATCGGTGAGTTAACTATACTACAGATTCTCTATGGTTCGTCACTCATTTCTTTTTTATGGATGTATGGCAAACGCAAACAAGCTCATAAGGTAAATATGAAATCTAGGATGAAATGGCTTGGTATTGGATTCGTTAGCCTACTGATTATAAGCCTATGTTTTAGTCTGATTCATGCTCAAGGAACCACGAATCAAGCAAACTTAATTGGCCTTCAACATCAGGTTCCTTGGTTTTCATTTTTATTGTTCTTAATCAATGCGAGTATGGTTGAAGAATTTCTGTATCGAGAAATTTTATGGAACTTGGTCAGAAAATTAGATATTCGAGTTGCTTTGACAAGTGTTTTATTTGCCTTAGTACATCATCCAGGAACCATTCTAGCTTGGTGTTTATATGTTTCACTTGGGATGTTTTTAGGGATGGTACGCTATAAATCGGACTTATGGGGCAGTATGGGGCTACATTTGGTGTGGAGCCTACTAGTTTATAGTTTGCTGCTTTTTTAAAATAGGTAACCTGATTTTTAGGTAACTTCTAAAACTAACTTCCAGTTTTGGGAGAGAGATGGAAGTTACTTTGAAAAGTTACGGAAACATTATTTTCTATGTGACAACATTGTATCATTGCTTGCATTTTACTGCTGGAGAGAGTATAATGAAGGTGGATAAAGCACTTAATCCTAAAAATTTAAATAGGAGGAGTTAGCTATGGCAGAAGAAGTATTAAATCTTCAATTAGTATCTGTTCAAGTTGACGAAACAGATGAAGTTGATGGAATGCGATTTAGTACATTCAGTACAAACCGTTGCGGTAACTGGAGTGCTTTTAGTTGGGAAAATTGTTAATTCATTTAAATTGTAAACTTTAGAGATTCTCTGGAGTTATGGATCTCGTTCCAATATGTGCACGTTGGAATGTTAGTGCTTATATGGGGGGAATCCAAAGGATTCTCCCTTTTTATTTTAATAAGTCTGTCTAGCTATAGATATATTAAGTTTGATAGAATTTCTTGGAGATTTTGTTATGGATTATAATTTCAATTTGGAGCATCCTTTCTTTTTCACTAATAATGATTATAGTACAGATACTAGCATAAAGTACTAAGTAAGTCTGCCTTTTAATTGGCACGAAGTAATGAATAATGATGAGTGGGTTTATCAATACCCTATTGGAAAATTTGTTGAAAGACAAGGGTGGAAAATACACATTAGTTCAGAGTATAATAGTTCACACGAATTGTTACAAGATGTAGCAAAAATTTGCCATGAAATGCGAATTCCATTTAAACATCTTAGTACAGAAGACAAATTTATCATGCGAAACGGGAAATTGGTTAGTCGAGGATTTTCTGGTAAATTTATTACATGTTATCCAAATCAAAATGAATTAGAGTCGGTTTTGCAAAGGTTAGAAAGTGCCTTAAAGCAATATAATGGGCCATATATTTTAAGCGATAAACGTTGGGATGAAGCACCAATATATCTGAGGTATGGTGTGTTTAGGCCGTCAAGGGATGATGAAAAGAAGGTTGTTATTGATGAATTAATTGTTGGCGATGAAGTTGTTAAAGATGAACGTTTACCAGTATTTAAAATTCCAAAAGGTATAGTGCCCCCTGACTTTTTGAATAAATGGCTTGACAAGAAAGATAAAAAACAGGGAGACTTCCCCTTTATTATAGATAATGCAATTAGATTTTCAAACAGTAGTGGGATATATAATGCTAGACTAAAAGAAGATGGGAAAAAAATAATTTTAAAAGAGGCTAGACCGTATACAGGTCTAGGATTTGATGGTACTTATTCTTCAGAGAGATTAGCTTCGGAGTGCAAAGCACTAAAAATTCTAAATGAATGGAGTGAGACGACTAAAATATACTGGTACGGTAAGATCTGGGAGCACACCTTCTTAGGAATTGAACATATGAAGGGCGTTCCACTAAATAGATGGGTTACCAATAATTTTCCTTTATATGAAGTTGTTGATAAGACCAAAGATTATCTATTGAGAGTTTCAAAGATAGTAGAAAAACTCATCGATTTAACGAATAAGTTTCATTCTGAAAATGTATATCATCAAAATTTACATTTAGGAAATATCTTGGTTAAGGATGAAGATGAGATTAGTATAATAGACTGGGAACAGGCTGTCTTTTCGAATGATGAAAAAGTTGTACATAAAGTTGCAGCCCCTGGTTTTAGAGCATGGCGAGAAACACTTCCCAGTGAGATAGATTGGTATGGTATTAGACAAATAGCTCATTATTTATACATGCCACTAGTAACTACATCGGATTTGACATACAACTATGTAAGTCAAACCAGGATAGAAGGAAAAAAACTATTTGAGTCTTTGGGTTATACAAGAGAACATATAGATTATGTAGAAAGTTTATTGTCATATCTAGATTCTAAATGTCCACAGATTGAGAATATTTCCAGGAAAAAAGTTTTAAAACCCATGCATGAGATTAGAACTATCGAGAGTGAGCAAGATATACAAGATTTTATTATAAAAGCCTTTCTTTTAGTGAACTGATAGGTATTTTCTTAGCAAACGATAAAGTTTTAGGGCCGATACAATCAATTGCCTATTCATTAAATAAGATAAATACAACCAAAGATTTAAGGAAACCGTTTTTAAAATACTTAAGTGGAGAGAAGAATTTTATAGACGCTGAACATGATAATAACGGACTGTATACTTCATCAATAGATGAGATACACATGAAAGATGTTGTATATTCTATTACACCAGAAAATAAATTAAGTATTGACTTCTCATTTAAGTCACCATTTAGGGTATTATTAACAGGAACTTCTGGTAGTGGGAAAACAACGATTTTAAATTTAATTAATGGTTCTTTAAAGCCACAAAAAGGTTATGTAAATTTGTTATCACATGGGAAAAAGAGTTCAGATTCAATACCAACAGTTGATCAGACACCATATATTTTTGACACTATTATTCGTGAGAACGTAACTTTATTTCAAAATGAATATTTTTCAGATGATCAGATAATTGAGGTGTTAAAAAAGGTAAATCTATATGAAGAATTAGAAAAGATAGATATACTAAATTATCAATGTGGTGAAAATGGTAGTAATTTGTCTGGAGGTCAAAAACAAAAAATAGCTTTAGCTAGAGCTCTGATTAGAAATAATAAAGTGTACTTATTTGACGAAATATCAGCTAATTTAGATAATGATAATTCAAATTCCATACATGATATTCTGTTCAATTTAGGTATTTCATTTATTGAAGTTTCACATTATTATGACTTAAATGACAAGAGATACACTGATATATATAAATTGGAAAATGGAACACTTTTCAAAATTAAGTGATTGGAGGCAAGAATATGGATAAAGATTATATATTAAAAGTGAAAGGGCTATATCATCAATTTTTACTAGGAAATAATAAAACGTTGCAAGTGCTGAAAAATGTTTCTCTTTCTGCTTCGAGAGGAGAATTTATAAGTATTCTAGGAATTAGTGGTTCTGGGAAGTCAACTTTATTAAAATGTATTTCTAGTTTGCTTGAACCAACAAGTGGGGAAGTAATTTTAAATGGAATCAACCCCTATAAAATCAGAAATGCAAAATTGTCAAGTATAAGACGTAACGAAGTATCTTTTATATTTCAAGCATACAATTTAATACCTTCCCTGCCGGTAATAGAAAATATAGCACTTCCTTTGCGATTATCACAAAAAAAATTAACTATTAAAAATGTAGAAAACTTACTCAAAAGAATGAAGTTTAATGCTGGCTTAAACGATTTTGTTGGAACTCTGTCTGGTGGAGAACAACAGAAGGTTGCTATAGCTAGAGCGGTTATTGCTGATAGTGATATAATATTTGCTGATGAGCCAACTGGGGCTTTAGACAGCGTTTCTCGTGAAGTAATTTTTGAATTATTGAGAGAGTTAGTAGGGGCGGGTAAGTGTGTAATTATGGTAACGCACGATATAGAATTGGCCTCGAAAACTGATCGTGCATTAATATTGAAAGATGGAAAAATTTTCAAAGAACTTCATAGACCTAGCGGGGAAGAGTTGTATAAAATCTTAGAGGTGCAATCAACTACGGAGGAATAGAGATGCTCAGATTAGTTTACTATCAATTTTTACATAATAAGAAACAATGGTTAGGCGTTTCACCAGTAATTTTTGTTTCGAGTTTAGTTATGGGATTGGCTGTTAATGGGGTAATTAATGTTGAGAATAATTCGCAAGTATTTGTCGGACTTCCAGATCCTAAACCAATTTTTATGTTTCCGATAGTATTCGGAGGAGTAACATTATTCTTTGTGCTCTCTAACATAATAAATATGTTGGTTGAAATTTTTAGAGATGATTACGAACTTCTGGAGGTGTTGGGAGCAAGTCTCCTTCAACTATCATTTCTTGTGGGGGGACAGATTTTTATCATTTCCTCGATTATTAGTTTTATTGCATATCTATGCTCTATATTTGTTACGTCAAATTATTATTATTTTTTACAATACTTTTTCGGGGAAAATATATTACCTGATATCCAATTTCAAACGAGTGCTGTTGGATGTATCATTACAGTAGTGTTGATTTCATTTTTAGCCTTTCTAAGTGGTTGCTTTTATACGTTCAAGAAGATTAGAAATAGGAAGAGTTCTAAAATAAGGCATGTTCTTTCAATAGTAAAAAGAATACTGCTATTGGCTGGTTTTAGTGTTATCTGGTTGCTTTCTTTGCAACAAATTTTCCAAGATAGCACAATTTTAGCGAAGGCCCAGATAATATTCAATATTGTAATCTTAGATATTGTGATTATTTATCAATTATCTCCTTTTATACAGTCATGTTTTATCAAACTACTTTCTATAATTATATTTAGAAATAATTTTATGTTCATTGTTTCGAAGTGGAATTTACTATATCGTAAGCCTTATATAAAATCTATCAGTGCTGCAATTACAGGAGCTATATTACTAATTTCTAGTTTTCAAATGATTTCTCAGAATATACTATCTCAATTTCAAGATGACAGTGATTTAGAGCTAAAAGTGGCATTTATTGTCTATGTAGGAGCACCAATTTTGATAGTACTTGCAAATATTATTTCAATTGCATTTTTGTCATCGCATCAAGAAAGGACTGAGATTCAGCAATTTGAAATTTTAGGAACTTCTAATTACCAGATGGTTAAGATTAAAGTTGGTGAGGCTATATTTTTGACATTTGTTACTTCATTAATTGCATTTTTACTTAACATTAAAATTATTGCTTTAATATACTACTCTTTAGAGGATATTTTAATAGATGATATGAATCTTTTGGGGTTAATACTTCCAAATTTTATAGTATCTATTATTTTATTTATTTTAATATTTATTACTAAAAGTTCCTATTTTATCTTTAAGAATGCAAAAATTATTTCTTAAAAATTTGTAAGTTTTCGCTATATAAAATAGTTAAATCTATTTTGTATAATTGCTTGCATTTTACTGGTGGAGAGAATATAATGAGGGTGGATAAAGTACTTAATCCCAAAAATTTAAATAGGAGGAGCTAGCTATGGCAGAAGAAGTATTAAATCTTCAATTAGTATCTGTTCAAGTTGACGAAACAGATGAAGTTGATGGAATGCGATTTAGTACATTCAGTACAAACCGTTGCGGTAACTGGAGTGCTTTTAGTTGGGAAAATTGTTAATTCATTTAAATTGTAAACTTTAGGGATTCTCTGGAGTTATGGATGTCGTTCCAATATGTGTACGTTGGAATGTTAGTGCTTATATGGGGGGAACAGAATCCTCTCTTGATTGAAGACAGGCTAGCCATTAGGCTGGCTTGTCTTTTTGTCTCTTTGTCAACTGTAGTGGGTTGATATAATAGTATTAGTGAATGGGATAAAAGTTTCATTTAGTTTATTCAGTACAAATTTAACGGGTCAAGATTTATATACTGGTGGTGTTTTTGGGGCTGAGAGAAGTATCTTGATTTTATGTGTGGTTTTTATACTTACAGTTGTTCTGCTCCAAAGAGCTTGTAGAGAAGAATTAGCTCATAAAGGAGATTGATTATTTTGATATCAAAAAAATGCACAGGATAACCTGATGCATTTTTTTAGCGACAATGCTTGCTACTTCCTTCTGTCGAATTTAGACAATTTTAAATAAAAGAATGAAATATTCCCTACTGTATTTTTAGACGAAGAACGTTAGTTAATAATACTCAAATTTATTTCAAACTCTTTGATTAGTATGAATTTAGCTCTACAGAAAAATAAAAAATGTGATAAAAATTTCAACTACTCTTATCTATAATAAAGCTACCTGTTCTTTGAAAATTGAATCCACTCCGTCTTGATTAGCGTGCCTGTGTAAGTAGGGACTGAGAGTATTTCCCTGTGAAGGGCAACTGGCACAAGACGTGTGTGAGAATTTTCTAACAGACACGGAGTTTATCGTTTCCAGACTCAAACGATGCGACAAACTAGATAAAGGAGTTAATCATGAAGGTAGTAAACTTGTATGATTTGAAACAAATGGGAAATAAAGGTGGTTGTACCATTCAATTGATTCATCACTTTCCCTTTGGTATGGGCTTAGGACATCTCAAAAAAGACTACATTGAGTTTAAACGTGTTGGTATCTTTGATGGGAAAGCAGTAGAAGTTACTCTTCGAGAACCTTATTCGAGAGATCTACTGCAGGTTGTCAAGTCAATAAAGTAACTGACACCACGAGTATAATTATTAGAAACGTGGAATCTCATTAAATTTTATAATAAATATATTAAACGAAAAATTATTATATATAAACTTATGTAATAAAACATTGAGGAAATAATAAAAATCTATGGGTAATGTTCTGAAAGTACTTTTAGGTTAGGAGAGAAATATAATGATTTTTGAAAATTGATTCAAAAAATAGCGAATTGTAGAAAACGCTTAACAAATGGTGTATAATAGACTTCCAGCGAAACAAAATATGCTACAATAAACCTATGAATTATAAAGCAACCTTATACTCATCTGTCTTCACAAAGCATTCTAGTCCATCTCCGATTAACGATGGACTTTATCATCTCCTTCTCCAGTCCTTGTATGACATCTTCCAAAGTTCGAAAGGCTTTATTCTTAAATCCACGTTTACGAATCTCTTTCCACACTTATTCAATGGGGTTCATTTCTGGTGTGTATGGAGGAATAAATGCAAAGCCAATATTAGTCGGAATCTTTAAGGCACTTGATTTATGCCATATAGCATTGTCCATTAGCATTGTCCATAACGAATAAAAGATAATCATCTGGATAAGCTTGTGAAAGCTTGGCTGACAGTGGTTATCAAGGGCTCATGAAGATATATCTTCAAGCACAAACTCCACGTAAATCCAGCAAACTCAAGCCGCTAACAGCTGAAGATAAAGCCTATAACCATGCGCTATCTAAGGAGAGAAGCAAGGTTGAGAACATCTTTGCCAAAGTAAAAACGTTTAAAATGTTTTCAACAACCTATCGAAATCATCGTAAACGCTTCGGATTACGAATGAATTTGATTGCTGATATTATCAATCATGAACTAGGATTCTAGTTTTGCAGGAAGTCTAATAAATGTATAAGAAAAAGGAGGAAAAAGGATGTCACAGATTAGCAAAGAAGCCTTGATTGAGCAAATCAAAGATGGAATCATCGTTTCTTGTCAGGCTCTTCCTCATGAACCGCTTTATACAGAAGCGGGAGGGGTGATTCCCTTGCTGGTCAAAGCGGCTGAGCAAGGTGGAGCAGTCGGTATCCGAGCAAACAGTGTTCGCGATATCAAGGAAATTAAGGAGGTTACTAAACTTCCAATCATTGGGATTATCAAACGTGATTATCCACCTCAGGAACCCTTCATCACGGCTACTATGAAAGAAGTTGATGAATTGGCAGAACTGGACATCGAGGTGATTGCTCTGGATTGTACCAAGCGTGAACGCTACGATGGTTTGGAAATTCAAGAGTTCATTCGTCAGGTTAAGGAGAAATATCCTAATCAGCTTTTGATGGCTGATACTAGTATCTTCGAAGAAGGGCTAGCAGCTGTAGAAGCAGGAATTGACTTTGTCGGAACAACCTTATCAGGCTACACATCCTACAGTCCAAAAGTAGACGGTCCAGATTTTGAATTGATTAAGAAACTCTGTGATGCCGGTGTAGATGTCATTGCAGAAGGAAAAATTCATACACCAGAACAAGCCAAACAAATCCTTGAATATGGAGTGCGAGGCATCGTTGTTGGTGGCGCTATTACTAGACCAAAAGAGATTACAGAACGTTTTGTAGCGGGATTAAAATAGCATGCCAGAGTAAGAGGTGTAATATGAAAATTGATGTTATAAATCATTTAGACTCACCAGGATTAGCTGGGATGATTTGTAGACGGATTAATAATAGAATTTTAGTTTATGGAGGTAGTTATTTCCCAAATAACGATCCTTTAAAAAGTTCAAAAGTTCAATCAAATAAAATTAGAGTTTATGATGAGAAATTTAATCTTCTATATGAACAAGATGGAAAAATTTCTCCAGATAAAGGAATAACGATTGAAGTTGAAAATGAAATCTATTACATTCTAGGCTCGAGCATTTATCGTATTACGATTGGTGAAAGTGTAGAAGAAACCTGTATCGGGAATTTTGATTTCCAACTAGAGAGTGGTTATGGTTGTTATTTTGATGGCCACTTATTCTTTGGATTTCAGGAAAGTTATTTGTTCAATATTGAGACTCAAGAGCTTTTTAAAAAATCTGACTTCCCAGTTTCTGGTAGAGGCCAAGGTTTGTCAGTCAAATATCAAAATGAATTGTATTATTTAGGTGGAGCGAACAATGAAGCTTATTTAGATGGATACAAATATAGTTTAAAAAAAGATAAGTGGGAAAAACTTGAGTTCGAATTACCAAGCTCAGTTTTAGGAGCATCAAGTATACAAATAAATGAAAGTGGTTTATTAATACTTGGTGGCTTTAATGAAATTGTTTATAATAAAGCAGTTATTGATTTAGCAACCCCTGGCTATAGGGAAGAATATTTTTCTAAAGGGAGAGATTTCTTTAATTGGAATCGTAGCATGCGAATACTAGATTTAGAGACAGGTAAGGTCAAGATTATTGCAAACGATGAGCGTTTTGCTCTTTGTGGGGCAGGATTTTTAAAAACTGATAATGGATATTACGTTGTTAGTGGGGAATGTAGCCCAGGAAGACGTACTTCTGACATACTTTTGTTAGAGGAGGAAATGTAACGAAGAGTTTAAATTTTTAATTACTGCAATACTTACTTAATCACATAAATAATTACTTAATACAAATAAAGGAGTATTAAAATGAAAAAAATTGTTAAATTAGCTTTAACAGCTGCAGCAGTTTTAATAGCTGTAGTAGGATTGGTTGCTTGTAGTTCGGGAAGCAAAAAATCTGATTTTTCAGAGTCTGGAAAAGAAAAAGTATTCTATTTATCAGGTTTGCTTCAAGGAACTGGAGATCGTATCCCTTACGTTTGGCAAAATGGTGATGGTTTAGTTCCATATTTGTTATACCGTACACTGTTAATGGCAGATTCAAAATATGAAAAATCAACTCCAGATTTAGCTAAAGATTGGAAAAAATCTGATGATGAAAAAACTTATGAATTTACACTTAAAGATGGATTGAAATGGTCTGATGGAGAAGCTTTGACAGCTTCCGATGTGGAATTCAGTGTTAAATTAGCATTGAAAGCTTCAGTAATTAATGGAATTTTCCCTTCAACATTCACAAAAATTGAAGGAGCTAAAGATTTCAAAGACGATAAAGCAGATAAAATTTCTGGTCTTACAGTTGATGGAAATAAAGTAACATTTAAACTTACTGCTCCAGTTGGTGACTTTGAGCAAATGATGACTCAATTCTTTATTCTTCCAAAACATAAATTAGAGTCTGAAAATCCTCTTGAATTAAATAATAGCTCATTTTGGACAGCTCCTGTTACAAGCGGTATGTACAAAGTAAAAGAAATTAGTGCAGGTAATTTCTTAGAGTATGACAAAAATGAAAACTATGAAAATGAAAAACCAAAATTTGATAAAGTAGTATTCAACTATATTTCAGATCCAGTTTTAGCATTGCAAGATGGTAAATCATACTTCTATTCAACAAACAAACCTCAAGAAATTAGTCAGTTGGATGCTGTATCTACTTTAACTAAAAAACCAATTGATATCCTATTCTATCGCTACTTTATCGCTAACTTAGCAGGTGTCGAAGGTAATGGAGATTCCTTGATTGCTAATCCTAAAGTTAGAGAAGCTATTCTATATGCAATTAATCGTGATGAATTAGCTAAATCTGTATTTAGTGGAATTGCAGATGTTAATAATACTGGTGTTCCTTCAAGCTTAGAAGCTCATCTGAAATCAGCAAATAAATTTGAATATAATCCAGAAAAAGCAAAACAACTTCTTAAAGAAGCTAAATACGATAATAGCAGAAATCTAATTTTAGCTTATTACTATAAAGATCAAGCCTCTCAAGATTTCATGCAAGCAGTAAGTTATCAATTGAATGAGGTTGGAATCAAGAACGAAGTTGTCCAAATTACTTCTGATGCAACAACAGGATTGTTCAAAACACGTAAATATGACCTAGCTTATAAAGGATTATCATCATTTGGTTATGAAACTTGGTATGGTGAATATAGTTCAACAAATACTAACTTTAAAAATATTACAAATGGCGAAACAAGTTTTGATGAGTTGAGCAAAAAATTGTCTGAAACTTCTGATGTAAAAGAAAGAAACAAAATTTTAGCAAGTCTACAAAAATTAGAACAAGAAAAACTATTGAAGTTAAACTTATTCACATTTAAAAACTTCTTGTATTTAAATACTGAAAAAGTTTTAATTCCTGACGATGTTCAATTTGGTAATCCATTCTATAAATTTGATTACAAATTCGAAAAATGGGATGCTAAATAAAATCGTTTAAAATTATCAGTGATTAAGTTTGATAATCTTTTAGGAGTGTAGAGATGCTGGTTTATTGAATCATGTATCTCTCACTCTTGTTTTTTCAGGAGAAATTAAAATGAAAAAATATATTCTAAAAAAAGTATTATTCATGATTCCTATGTTGTTGATTATTAGCTTTTTAGTATTCATTGCACTAGATTTAACACCAGCAGATCCATTGACATATATGGTATCTCCAGATATGGCTAGTAGTGCAGAACAAATCGAAAAGCTAAGACAGCAATTAGGTTTAAATGATCCAGTATTAGTTCGCTATGGAAGATGGCTTTGGCAATTACTCCATGGTGATTTTGGATACAGTATTGTAAATGGTAACCCAATTTCCAAAATTGTAGGACAAGCATTGCCTGCAACTTTTGAATTAGCTTTTGTGTCATTAATTATTTCAACAATTGTTGGTATTGTAATTGGGGTTATATCAGCCGTTAAACAAAATGGTATTATCGATAATGTTGCTCGTTTTCTAGCTGTTATCGGAACTGCGATTCCACAATTTTTCTTTGGTATTTTAATTTTAAACTTCTTTGCAATTCAGTTAAGAATTTTACCTATTGGTGGTAGATTTGCCAGTGGAGATTTTACATTTATTAATAGAGTTGAACACTTAATTCTACCAGTAATGGCTATGTCAATTGCATTGGTAGCTGCTTTAATGAGATACACACGTAATTCTATGTTGGATGTTTTTAATGCAGATTATGTTAAAACAGCTCGTGCAAAAGGTGTTCCTGAATGGAAAGTTTATTTTAAACACATATTTAGAAATGCTATGCGACCAATTTTAGTGTTATTGATTTTCCGTCTACCAATGTTAATTGGTGGATCAGTAATTATCGAGAGTGTCTTTTCTTGGCCTGGAATTGGTTCTATCATCCTATCTAGTGTAACAGCAGGTGACTATCCTGTAATTATGATTACCACATTAATGATTTCTGTCGTAGTGTTATTTGCTAGTCTACTTGTAGATATTATGGCTGCAATATTAGACCCACGTATTCGTTATTAGGAAGGAGGTCAATGTTATGAAACCTATGCCTTTATGGAAAAGAAATTTGAAAAAATTCTATAATAACAAATTGGCCTTTATCGGCTTTATATGCTTCATGCTAATTCTATTAGCATGTATTCTAGCACCTTTATTGACAACCTATTCTCCAGATGTTGTTGATTTAGGATCTATGAACCGTCCTCCTTCAGCAAAACACATTCTGGGAACAGATAAACTAGGTCGTGACGTATTTGCTCGAATCCTATATGGTGGTCGAGTTTCAATTCAAGTAGGGATGTATGGAGCGATTTGTGGAGCGGTTATTGGTACTGTACTTGGTGGTATTGCTGGATATTTTGGTGGGAAAATTGATGCTCTTCTAGTTCGTCTAGCAGAATTATTCTTAACATTCCCGAATATGATTGTCATTCTCTTGCTTTCAAGTATTTTTGGACAAGGTGTATTCAATCTTATCTTCGTATTCTCAGTAATGGGTTGGATGACAACGTTCCGAATGGTTCGTAATGAGTTCATGTCTTTGAAACAAGAAACATATGTGGATGTATGTAGAGCTTTTGGTTTTTCTGACAGTCGAATTATCTTTAATAATATTTTAAGAAATGCTATCTCACCAGTAATTGTATCGTTGTCTTTAAACGTTGCTGGTTTCATTCTCAGTGAGGCAGGTCTTAGTTTCTTAGGAGTAGGTGTTCCTTCTGATATTCCTACTTGGGGAAATATCATAAATGCTGCCAAAACAGCCGATGTTATTAAAAATAGTTGGTGGTTGTGGTTAGTTCCAGGGTCAATCATTACTCTTTTCGTTCTTTCTATCAACTTTATTGGTGATGGATTACGAGATATAATGGATCCGAAACAACAGTAGGAGGTTGACAAAATGAATCAAACAGTTTTAGATGTAAAAAACTTAAAAACTGAATTCATCACTGATAAAAAAGCATTTCCGATTATTAAAGATGTAAACTTCACTTTGGAAAGAGGGAAAGTTTTAGGGATTGTTGGTGAATCTGGATGCGGTAAGAGTGTAACAGTGAATACAGTGTTAAACTTATTACCTAAAAATGGACGCATTGCTGAAGGTGAAATCACATATTTCGATGAAGATAAGCCGATAGAGCTTCAAAAATTAAAGCAATATGGTAAAGAATTTCGAAAGTTACGTGGTGAAAACATATCAATGATTTTCCAAGATCCAATGTCTGCATTGAATCCAGTATATACAATTGGTAATCAAATTACTGAAGTCCTTCATGAACATTATGACATTTCTAAAGAGGAGGCAAATAAACGTGCTATAGAAATGTTAGAAAAACTTGGAATTCATAATGCTGCAGAACGCATGAATGACTATCCACACCAATTTAGTGGAGGGCAGCGTCAAAGAATAGTCATAGCGATTGCAATGGTATGTAATCCAGATATTCTAATTGCAGATGAACCAACAACTGCCCTTGATGTAACAATCCAAGCACAAATACTTGATTTACTTGATGATTTACGTAAAGAGCATGGAACTTCTATTATCTTAATTACTCACGATTTAGGCGTTATTGCTCAAATTGCGGATGAAGTTGCAGTGATGTATGCTGGTGAAGTCGTTGAAGTTGGAACTGTAGCTCAGATCTTTGATCAACCTAAACACCCGTATACTCGTTCTCTATTAAGATCTATTCCTAATCCTGAAAATATGGATAAAAAGCTACATGTTATCCAGGGGAGCGTACCTTCAATTTCTGAAATATCTGAAAAAGGATGCAGATTCGCAAATCGTATTCCATGGTTAGAAAAAGAACATCATGAAGAAGAACCTCAATTGCATGATTTAGGTGACGGACATTTTGTAAGGTGTTCTTGCTATAAACATTTCTTTTTCGAAGATAAGGAAGAAGAAACATTAGCGGAAAAACATGTAGGTAATGTTGTTTTAGAAGTAAAAAATATTAAAAAGTACTACTATCCTAAGAAACAACTATTCAAGCCACTAGGTTCTCCGTTGAAAGCACTTGATGACGTATCTCTAGAGTTAAGAAAAGGAACTACTATTGGTATCGTAGGAGAGTCTGGAAGCGGTAAGAGTACGATTGCGAAATCATTAATGAAACTCCATGATATTACAGATGGTGAAATCAATATTGATTTGAATGGGAAAACTCAAAATATTTATGGAATTAAACGTAAGGAAGATTTGGATTTCCGTAAGAAAGTTCAAATGGTATTCCAAGATCCTTATGCATCATTGAACCCAACTAAGAAAATTTATAATTCATTTGATGAACCGATGATTGTTCATAATATTGGAAACAAAGAGGAACGCTTTGAACGTATGAAAGAAGCCTTGAAGATGGTAAACGTGCCAGTTGAGTACTTGGAGCGTTATCCTCATGAATTTTCAGGCGGACAACGTCAACGTTTATGTATTGCTCGTGCCCTTTGTATGAAACCAGAAATTTTAATTTTAGATGAACCTGTTTCAGCATTAGATCTATCTGTACAAGCGCAAGTTTTGAATTATCTTGTTGAAATCCAAAATAAAGAAGATTTGACTTATGTATTTATTTCTCATGACCTAGGTGTTGTGAAATACATGTGTGACTATCTATATGTTATTCATAAAGGACGTATTGTAGAAGCTGGTTCTCGAGAAGATATCTACAATAACCCAATGCATATTTACACTAAAAAACTATTAGCTGCTATTCCAGAAGTTGATTATCACTTCAAAGAGGCATTGGCAACAAAACGTAAAGAAAATGAAGTTGAATTTAAAGCACAGTACCATGAATTTTATGATGAAGATGGCCGTGCTTATGATCTTAAGCAGGTTTCACCAACACATTTTGTAGCGTTAAAACCAGAATAGGTGGTAAATATGAAATTAAATAAAAAAATATATTTCTTTGATAAAGGAATTTTTAATCCTTATCGAATGAGTAATGTAAAATTAAAAGTTAATCAGGCAGTAAAGGATAAAGAAATTTTCTTCACTGAGGAAAAACCATGGGAAATTCGTTTTGATAACAGTTATCCAAATGTTTTCTTTGATGATTTAGCAGGTGTTTATCGTTGCTACTATTCTACATTTACTGATGATGAGGAGTCTGAAAAATACTCTTTAGAGGAGCGTAAGGAACGTCAATATCTACCTCGTGCGAAGCGTATTGTTTCACTTTGTTATGTTGAAAGTAAAGATGGTGTTAACTGGGTGAAACCAAATCTAGGTATTACAGAATTTCGAGGATCAACTGAAAATAATATTATCGGACATTTTTTACATGGTACATCTGTTTTTCTAGATAAACATGACGCAGATGAAAATCGTCGTTATAAAATGTTTACAAAGATTGATTACGGTAACGGTGTTCATTTTATTGCTGTAGCATTTTCAAAAGATGGTCTACACTTTGATGAATACATTAAAGTACCAAACTTCAATCCACGTGCAGACACTCATAACCATATCATATATGATGAAGCATTAAATCGCTATGTGCTAATTACTCGTACTTGGAGAGATTCATTGCGCTTGCCGTGTGTATCTACGAGTGCTGATTTCATTAACTGGACTCCAATTCAAGAAATTTTGAATGTCTGTGATTATGAAAATCAAATTTATTCTATGCCTATTTTTAAACGTGGCGATTATATACTAGGTTTAGCTTCAGTTTTCCATGAAGGAGATCAACTGAACAAGAATTACGATACAGTGGACCTTCAATTGACTTATAGTTATCGTCATGTTGGTTGGCATTATCTAAACACTGATACTCCACTTATTCCTCGTGGTAAAGGTCAATATGGTGATGGAGAATTTGACTGTGGATGTATCTATTCTTCTGCACCAGTTACTATCGGTGACCGTACTTATTTCTACTACATGGGAGGAAATGGACAACATACAAACTTCCGTGAAACAAGCTTGTCTCGTGCTTATATTGAGAAAGATCACTTTGCATATTGGGATATTAAACGTCCAGAATATCCAGGTGTTTTGTATACCAATGGATTTATTTTCCTCAATGATCAAGTTTACCTTGATGCAGATATTGCAGCTGGAGGCTTTGTAACAATTGAATTGTTCGAGAATAATCACACTCCAATGGAAATTACAGCTTCCCTTGAAAAAATAGAAGATGGTCGCTATCAAGTGTTATTCAGCGAACCTTTACCTCGAACTCAAACTCGACTGAAAATTAGCTTTAAAAATGCTAAAATCTACGCAATCGAAGGAAATTTAGATATTTTCAGAATTGAATCAGACAATGCTCTATTGAGGGGGTAAGATTATGAAATATGATTTATATGATAATTGTATTGAACTTCTAAAAGAACGCGAAGTTACAATTGAAGATATGGCAGCGTTAGTAATATTTTCACAACAAAAATATTACCCTGAATTAACTCTTGACGACGCTTCATATGCAATTCAACGTGTACTAAAAAAACGTGAAGTTCAGAATGTAATTATGACAGGAATTGAGTTAGATAAGTTAGCTGAAGCACAAAAACTATCTCCAGAATTTCAAAAGATTATGGAGAAAGATAATCCATTGTATGGGATTGATGAAGTAATCGTCTTATCGATATTGAATTTATATGGTTCTATTGCCTTTACAAATTATGGCTATTTAGATAAATTAAAACCACTGATTTTAGAAAGATTGAATGAGAATCACGAAGGTGTTTGTAATGTATTTCTAGATGATATTGTTGGTGCAATAGCCGCAGCAGCATGTAGTAAAATTGCACACAATCATGCTAGTGATGAAATATAACTATTGAATTTAGTATCGTAAATAATAAAGCGTTTGGTTTCTAGATTATTGTCATTCAAATTGGATAATGATAAATCTAGAAACCAAATATATTTTCCGCATAAAATGAGGGATTATATATCTCACTTTTTTACAATTGTATAGTGGATTAAAACTAGAATAGTGCATCTCTACTTCTAAAACATTGTTAGAAATCGATTTGACTGTCCTGATTGATTTGTACTGTTCTTATTTCATTTTACTATAATTTAGTGTGAGTAAAATATAATAATAAAGGAGTTAAAACAATGACAGTAATTAATAAATTTGTTTTAATGGAGCAAGCAAAAAAAGTTTTAAAAAATGCTTACTGTCCGTATTCCAAATTTCCTGTAGGTGCAGCAATTTTATTTAAAGATGGTAAAGTAATTACAGGAGCAAATATAGAAAATGTATCGTTTGGTGTAACTAACTGTGCAGAACGTAGTGCTATTTTTTATGGGGCTTCTCAAGGATATAGAAAAGGAGATATTCTTGCGATTGCTGTTGCAGGTGAAACTGAAGACTACTTACCACCATGCAACATTTGTCGTCAAGTTATGGTAGAATTTTGTGAGCCTGATACCTTAGTCTTTCTATTAAATGGTAAGGGAAACATACTTGAATTGCGATTAGAGGAATTAGTCCCATATTCGTTCTCAAGTCTAGAAATGTAATTACGTAGTATGAAATAAGGAGAAAAAAACAATGTCAGATTTGAAAAAATACGAAGGTGTCATTCCAGCCTTCTACGCATGTTATGATGATCAAGGAGAAGTAAGCCCAGAACGTACGCGTGCCTTGGTTCAATACTTCATTGATAAAGGTGTTCAAGGTCTTTATGTCAATGGTTCTTCTGGTGAATGTATCTACCAAAGCGTTGAAGATCGCAAGTTGATTTTGGAAGAAGTCATGGCGGTAGCCAAAGGTAAATTGACCATTATTGCCCATGTTGCTTGCAATAATACTAAAGATAGTATGGAACTTGTTCGCCATGCTGAAAGCTTGGGAGTAGATGCTATTGCAACGATTCCACCAATTTACTTCCGCTTGCCAGAATACTCAGTTGCCAAATACTGGAACGATATCAGTTCTGCAGCTCCAAACACAGACTACGTGATTTACAACATTCCTCAATTGGCAGGGGTTGCTTTGACTCCAAGCCTTTACACAGAAATGTTGAAAAATCCTCGTGTTATCGGTGTTAAGAACTCTTCTATGCCAGTTCAAGATATCCAAACCTTTGTCAGCCTTGGTGGGGAAGACCATATCGTCTTTAACGGTCCAGATGAACAGTTCCTAGGTGGCCGCCTCATGGGTGCTAAGGCTGGTATCGGTGGTACTTATGGTGCTATGCCAGAACTCTTCTTGAAACTCAATCAGTTGATTGCGGATAAGGACCTAGAAACAGCGCGTGAATTGCAGTATGCTATCAACGCAATCATTGGTAAACTCACTTCTGCTCATGGAAATATGTACGGTGTCATCAAAGAAGTTTTGAAAATCAATGAAGGCTTGACTATTGGATCTGTTCGTTCACCATTGACACCAGTGACTGAAGAAGATCGTCCAGTTGTAGAAGCGGCTGCAGCCTTGATTCGTGAAACCAAGGAGTGCTTCCTCTAATCCATAAGGAGGTATTTATGACACACTACGTTGTCAATCCAGAGGTGGTCATTCTCGGGGGTGGTATCATGGGACAAGAAGCTATCCTCAAACCAAAGATTCGTGCAGCCTTGAAAGAAGCCTTGGTTCCAAGTTTGGCTGAGAACACAAGATTAGAATTTGCTCATCATCAAAACACTGCTGGTATGCTTGGAGCCTACTATCATTTTAAAATAAAATAAATTTAATATTTACTTTACTAAATTAGTGTATTCTTCCTACTTTAATTAGAGAATGATTTAAGTTCTCTTTAAAAATCAAAAGAGTCTAGGACAAAATAGTTCTCAATCACAAAAAAGCTAAAGATTTCCAATTGTGGAACTCTAGCTTTTTAATTTTGAGTCGTTCTCTTATTGTATTTTAGGAGGTTATTGGCCATAAGTACCAATCCCATGTCAATTCTCACTTGACGCTTGCCTCTCAGATTACATCTCTTGTAACCCAAAGAAGCCTTTATCTGCCCAAAGACAGGTTCCACATCAATCTTGCGTTGAGCGAAAATCTGTCTACCTTGGGGAGATAAAAGCGCCTGACATTCTTTAGCTTTCAAGTTTTGATAGCGTTCGTTCATATACAGTCCCTTTTGAGGGGCTGATTCAGGTTCGTCGGCGTAGTAAACCTTGATTTCTTGTTGAAAGTCTGTCTGTGTTTTCTGATATTTGGTATGGTGAAAACGATAATACCAGCCATCAGGATGTGTATAGCTATCCTCCTTGTCATTATAGTGCCAATTCGCTAAGTTTCTAGCTGACTGTTTATAGCCTCTCTTTTGTTCCTTATCAAACATGGCATATTTAATCAGATGGTTTACCTCCTTTTCATCGGTATTCACCACTTTTTCAATAGTAAAGACGAGATGGTCTTGCGGCAAGAAAGAACTGATTTCTAGTGGTAAAGTTGTTTGATTTGTGTTATAGTGAATATGCATGGGATAGCCTTTCTAAATGGTTTATTGTGCAATTCTATTTTACCAAGACTATCGCAACCATGCAAAAAAGCAACGGCAAATCCGCTTCTTTTTTGGAGATAAGAGACTATTGTCCCAGACTCTTAGTACTGGTTGGAGGATACGATGAAAGATAGTTATTGGTTAAATTATTTTCCGGAGTATAGTTTAGAAACGTTTGAAGTAGAATAGATATTAAGGACCTATCTTTCTCTTATTCCAAAGACTCAGCTCCTGTAATAGAAAATTTAAATTTGACTATTGAGTCAGGACAGAGAATTGCACTAGTCGGTCAACCGGGGTCAGGAAAAAGTACATTATCAAAAATACCATCAGGATTATATAAGATTGATACAGGAAAAGTTTTATTTGATGGTGTAAATATTAATCAAATAGATAAAAAAATATTAAGTCAAAATTTAGGAGTAGTTCCACAGGATTCGTTTTTATTGAACAGAAGTATTCTTGATAACATAACTTTAAAGCACGAAGTTACTTCACAAAAGATAGAGGAAGTTTGTAAAGCAGTTCAAATCTATGATGAAATCATGGCTATGCCGATGAAATTTAATACTATCATCTCAGAGATGGGGTCAAATATTTCAGGTGGGCAAAGGCAACGGATAGCACTGGCACGTGCATTAATAAATAATCCTAGTATTGTAATTTTAGATGAAGCAACTAGTGCTTTAGACACTATTAATGAGGGAAGAATAACAAAGTATATAAAAAGTCAGGGCTGTACTCAAATAATTGTAGCTCATAGATTGTCAACGATTAAGGATGCGGATATTATTTTTGTAATGAAAGGTGGTAAGATTGTTGAGTCAGGAAATCATAAGTACTTAATGGATCTTGGTGGAGAGTACTACAGCTTATATACAAAAAGGAAATGAGGTGTAAAGAAAATGAAGAAAGTAAATGAATATGTAATTTCAACAGCAGCCTCACTAGGGGTGATGATTGGAATAGTATTTGCAATTTTTTTAGATTTTCCAGTTGAATATGGTATTTCTTTAGGTTTGTTGAATGGAATAGTATTGGGTTCGCTGATTTTTTACAAAAACAATAAGAATTAAGCATAATTTTTTGCTGTAAACTAAGGAGTAGAGATGGCTATAGTTGGAATTATAAATCTAACAAAAAGCTTTAAAGATATTGAAGTTATTCATAACACTTAAATAATAGAGCAATTACAGTAGTAGCTTAAAAATATGATTAAATCGCTATTCTTAGGAGTAGCGGTTTTTCTTTTTGTTTAATACTCTTTGAAAATCTCTTCAAACCACGTCAGCTTTGCCTTGCCGTACTCAAGTACAGCCTGCGGCTCGCTTCCTAGTTTGCTCTTTGATTTTCATTGAGTATAAAAAGGGTTAAGTAAGTATAGTAAATTGAAATAAGATATGAACAAATCGATTAGAAAAGTCAAATTAATTTCTAGAAATATGTTAGAAATTGGTTTGAATTCCGCAATCAATTTGTTCAGTTTTTATTTCATTTCATTTTATTTAATTAGATTTTCCAATTTTTTAATTCAAGCTAAAAATCCCCAATCGTAGTGATTGAGGATTGAGTAAATAAATCTTAAACAATACCTTGTGCAATCATGGCATTTGCTACATTTTCAAAGGCAGCAATGTTTGCTCCTGCAAGGTAGTCTTTATCAAGACCGTATGTTTCTGAAGTCGTTTTAGCTGTGTTGAAGATGTTTGTCATGATGTCTTTGAGACGGCCATCAACTTCTTCACGAGTCCATGAGAGGCGAAGACTATTTTGGCTCATTTCAAGGGCTGAAACGGCTACACCACCAGCGTTGGCAGCTTTGGCAGGTCCGTAGAAGATACCATTTTCTTTGTAAACTTTGATGGCATCAAGGTCGCTCGGCATGTTGGCACCTTCAGATACACAGATAACGCCTTGATCAACCAAACGTTTAGCTGCTTCACCGTTGATTTCGTTTTGAGTCGCACATGGAAGAGCGATATCATAGTTACCAGCGTAAGTCCATACAGAACCTCCATGATAAGTAGCAGTTGCTTTTTCAGCTGCATACTCAGTCAAACGAGCACGACGTTTTTCTTTAACATCAACCAAAAGATCGAAGTCGATACCATTTTCATCGATGACATAACCATTTGAGTCAGAAACAGAAATAACAGTTGCACCGAGTTCAGTTGCTTTTTGAAGAGCATATTGAGCAACGTTACCAGAACCTGAAATAACGACTTTCTTACCAGCAAAGCTGTTACCGTTAGCTTTGAGCATTTCTTCAGTATAGTAAACCAAACCGTAACCAGTTGCTTCTGGACGAATCAAGCTACCACCAAATCCAAGAGGTTTACCAGTCAAGACACCAGCATCAAATTGGTTAAGACGTTTGTATTGACCGTAAAGGTAACCAATTTCACGTCCACCAACACCGATATCACCAGCAGGTACGTCAAGTGATGGTCCGATGTGTTTTTGCAATTCAGTCATGAAGCTTTGGCAGAAGCGCATCACTTCAGCATCTGTTTTACCTTTAGGATCGAAGTCTGATCCACCTTTACCTCCACCGATAGGAAGTCCAGTCAAGACATTTTTAAAGATTTGTTCAAATCCGAGGAATTTCAAGATCCCTTGGTTTACAGTTGGGTGGAAACGAAGTCCACCTTTGTATGGTCCAACAGCTGAGTTGAATTGAACACGGTAACCACGGTTTACTTGAATTTTTCCATCACGGTCAACCCAAGGAACACGGAAAGAAACCACGCGCTCAGGCTCAGTAATACGTGCCAAGATATTTTCTTCGATATACTCAGGGTGTTTTTCAAATACAGGTTCTAAAGTGTTGAAAAATTCTTCAACAGCTTGGAGGAATTCAGCCTCGTGCCCGTTACGAGCTTTCACAGTTTCAAACACGCTTTGGATATATTCTTTAGCAGATGTCATATCGTTCTCCTTTTATTGTCATATTTTATTACATAAGACATTATAGCAGAATTTTTTTTCACTGTAAAGAAAAAACAGAAATTTTCTAAAAATTCTTTCAATTCAGTTTTTTGGTTTTTTTGAAAATAGATAAAAAAACGAACGTTTTTCTTGGAAATATCTTTCTCAAAGACAAAATCTTAAAGTATGCTATAAGAAAAGAAAATGTTTAGCAATTCAGAAATCACTTGTTAATTTATCCGTGATATGTTAGATTTGCCAGTAAAACTATGACCATTTTGGAGGAAAGCAATATTTATACCAGACTAAAATCAAAAAGCATTATATAATAGTAATATGAAATCAACTAAAGAAGAAATCCAAACCATCAAAACACTTTTAAAAGACTC
>ERZ1023411.26-NODE-26-length-32723-cov-21.157187_pt1 | contig 32723 bp, 28 predicted proteins | sample MGYA00380509_ERZ1023411 | MGnify/ENA primary metagenome ERZ1023411 (study PRJEB33173, sample SAMEA4830334) | metagenome | study: EMG produced TPA metagenomics assembly of the PRJEB25223 data set... | reverse complement strand
AACTTAGAACAAGTACAAACAATGTTGGAACAGGCATTCACAGAGAAGCACTATGGTGGAGTCCTTCTTTGGGATTCTGAAATCGGAAATGTTTTATGGCTATGAGAAAACATTTAAATCACTTAATCAATTGGAACAAGCTATTATAGACTATATTGATTATTACAACAACAAGAGAATTAAGGTAAAACTAAAAGGACTTAGTCCTGTGCAGTACAGAACTAAATCCTTTGGATAAATTATTTGTCTAACTTTTGGGGGGCAGTACAGAAAAACCTTGATACTATGCGTTTTTTGATTGTGAAGACTTTTATCCACCTATTATACAAAGTTAAGTATCCATCACAGTTTACAATTAGCCTTCATTACTTAACCCATTCACCATTATAGTTTAAGTAGTAACCACCTACTGTGGTATTAACAGCTAAAGCACCTGAATCATAGTCATAGTACCAGTTACCATTGACTTGGAACCAGCCTGTTTTCATATCTCCATTACTTGCATTTAGATAGTACCAAGTCGAACCTTCCTGATACCAACCAGTTGCCATAGCTCCTGATGAACGGAGATAGTACCATCTATTACCTAGAAATTGCCAACCAGTTTGCATAATGCCAGTTGTTGGATCTAGATAGTACCATGGAGCTGCTTTTAGCTTCTCTTCATCATACGTAAGAGGGGAATCCTTAACCCAACCACGTGCTAGCTCTCCAACCGCCAATCTGTTGATGCGCGAATCAAAGCCACCATCCTTCTGTAAATAATACCAATGACCCTCTTCGTAAATCCAACCAGTTTTTAAAGTATGATAACTACGCTGATCTTCAAAATAATAGACTCATTTCTCTGCTGGGCTACCATATTCTTCCCCATGATGTTTGTTGGTATTCGTAGCAATTTTTGCTTCTAAAACTTGCTTGCCAACAAATTCTTGTAATACACCATCTTGACCAAAATAAAACCAATCTGGTCTAAGAGAAATCTCTATTCTTGGAGAAGGACCAATCGTAACCCCCTTGTGTGGAGCAGGTATATATTGCCAGCCGACAACCATCTCTCCGGATAAAGGATCAAAATAATAGTACTTCCCATCTATCACTCTCCAGTAGGTTTCTTTTAGATCCCCCTTTTTGTAGTAGGTTCTACCATTTTCTTGGACAAACTGCCATCCTTCAGAATCATCTGCAAATACTGTATTTGTCGCTAACAAACCGAAGAAAAATGTGGCTAGTGCGACTTGCATCATTTTTTTCAAAAGCTTCATTTTATATATCCTCCAACATTAAATCCACTCACCAGATGAAGCGAAGTTATAAACTTTACCATCGATAGTTTGGCTACCTGTAACCATTGCTCCATTTAAATTGAGATAATACCATTTTCCATTTACTTTTTGCCAATCTGTAAGCATCTTACCGGAACTGTCTAAATAATACCAAGTATCATTTATCTCCTGCCAACCCGTTTGTTTATCATGTTGTTTATCATGTTGTCTATAATGGTACCAACTACCATTTATTTTCTTCCATCCTTCAAGAGAGTAACCTTTAAGAACCGAATAAATAAATGGCAAATTTCGTTCATTTAATTTAACTGCACTGTTAATTTGATTAGCTCCATCTCCTAAAGTATGCACTCCTACTACACGGTGACTAGCATCATAAACTGTAGATCCACTAGACCCCTCTAAAGTATCAACTTGGTAATCCAAGAACATGCCATCATCACTTAAAACTTGTTTTTTATCTGTATACATTTGATGAATTTTAAAATTATATGATGGATAGCCTGTGATAGTCACAGTTATTCCTGTCAAATTTTTTTGACTAGTAGGAAGACCCAAAGTCCCTAATTTTGCACCAATGGGCTCTTCTAGAATTAATAAAGCCAAGTCATATTCCCTTGCATCCTTAGAATTTAAATTTCTAAATTCCTTCAAATAACGAACTTCCTTTACTTTGATCTTTCCAAATAGTTCTTGACTTGGACTAACAGCCGGAAGAACATAAATATCATCCGCTTCTTTCCCATAGTCATGTCTGTAGTAGTTGTGAGCCGCTGTAATTAACACATTATCTTTAATAAAATTCGCACTTCCCCTCCCTTCTACATTCATTCCATCGGCTACTCCATAATACTTAGATAAAACCATAGCTGAAGTCGAATACGGATACTGTAAAGTATTATCAATTTTAATCAAATCATCATTACCGATAATACTTCTGATTGCTTTTGGTAGTATGAACCATACGTTGGTGAAATCTCAGATAATGAAGAATCATTAGACTCTGGACCTTTTTCTAGTGTCTCACTTACCTCATATTCTTCACCTGTACTAGAAATAACACTCAAAGCAGATACTGTCGATAACTGGCTAGCCAATAAAGTACTCGCAATAATTGAAATACCCAATTTTTTATAAACAGTTTTCTTCATTATTGTATCCTCCTAATGTAATTATAGCGTACTATTCTAAATTTCTTAATCTACTATAGAATCAAGAAATCTACCACCTTCTTTAAATACCCTCCATTATCACATAAACAGGTAAACTTTTCAATTAATGACTGCGCTTTTCAATCACGCTAGAGGTACTTACTTGCTTCTTTGATACTAAGTTCAGCCATTCTTTCCTTGTTTTTCTCAATAAAGCATGTTACCCAAGTGGGATTCGTTTTGGAGTAGTCTCGCAGAGTCCAGCCAATGGCTTTATTGATAAAAAATTCTGTTTGGTTCAAGTTATGAAGTAGAATCTTTTCCATTAATTGAGTATTGGTCTTCTCTTTTCTTAACAACTGGTGGTCAATAGCGACACGTCTCAGCCAGATATTATCTGATAGGCTCCATTTTATACTCAATGAAAATCAAAGAGCAAACTAGGAAGCTAGCTGCAGGTTGCTCAAAACACTGTTTTGAGGTTGCAGATAGAGCTGACGTGGTTTGAAGAGATTTTCGAAGAGTATTAAGATTATTTCTTCTAGTTCAGGGTGTTCATACACCAAACTCCCTACTACTCGATCTAGGATATCTACCGTGTCCCACCAGGATTTTGTCACGACTAACTGCTCTAGCTTAGGCAAATCGGTTTCCTTTAGATAAGACTGCATTGCTTTCAAATAGTTAGCAGCCACATATTGGTATTTTCTAGGCTCCTTTTCCCAGCAAGTGTCTGCAAAATCCCAATCGATAATCTTTGTTTTTTTCGCTTCTGGTAAATATTTTTATAGAGTTTATTTCTTTCAGGCACCGCAATACCTAGAAAAGAAAATTGATGGCGCATATAGGCTTCCATGGACCTTGCTTTTTTAGAGTCTTTTGCTGCTTCTAGCTCCTCAAGGAAATCTGCTAAACTCATCTAAAACTCCTCTTGCCCCACCAAATGGTGCTGAAAGGCATAGACAGCCGCCTGGGTACGATCGCTGACTTCAAGTTTGGCAAGAATATTGGACACGTGGGTCTTGACCGTCTTGAGAGAGATAAAGAGGTCATCTGCGATGCGCTGATTTTCGTAGCCCTTGGCGATGAGTTGGAGAACATCTCGCTCACGCGCAGTCAATTCTTCATGAAGTTCCATATGATTGCGGTGGTATTCAACCTTCTTGCTAACCTCTTGCTCAATGGCCAGCTCGCCAGCAGCTACCTTACTGACGGCATGAAGCAATTCATCTGCACTAGAAGTCTTGAGCATATAGCCTTTGGCACCAGCATCTAAGACTGGCATGATTTTTTCATTGTCCAAATAAGAGGTCACAATCAAAATCTTGGCTTCAGGCCATTCTTCAAGGATTGCTAAGGTTGCGTCAATCCCATTCATCTCAGGCATGACAATATCCATGACAATGACATCTGGACGCAGTTCCAAGGCCAAGTCAATCCCTTGAGACCCGTTGGACGCCTCACCCACAACTTCTACATCGTCTTGGAGGTCAAAGTAGCTTTTCAAGCCCAATCGGACCATTTCATGGTCATCTACTAGTAAAATTTTCATCTTTACTCCTTTATCATTCCTTATCTAACAGGGGAATACGGATATCAACCGCCAGCCCTTGCTTGGGAGCTGTCAAGAGTTGAACTGTTCCAGCCATATCTTCAACCCGCTCCTTGATATTTCGCAGTCCATAACTCAAGTCGTCTAAGCTCCCTAACTGGAAACCAATCCCATTGTCCACCACCTTCAGTTGCAATTCAACATCTGTCTGATAGAGGTAGACATCTAGGCAAGATGCCTGGGCATGGCGGAGGGTATTGCTAATCAACTCTTGCAGGATACGGAAGATATGCTCCTCGATTTTCTTAGGCAATTTCGTCATATTCTGCTTGAGACTAACCCTAAGATCACTCTTGTCCTCAAGCTCTTTTAAGAGAATTTGAATCCCTTCTATCAAGCTCTTCTGCTCCAGTTCAACTGGTCGCAAATGCAAGAGCAAAACCCGCAAATCCTTCTGGGCTGTTTCTAAAATAGCTGTGACACTCTGCAACTGGGTCTGCATCTTTTCTCTATCCAATTTCAAAGCCTGCTGACTGATACCCGATAAAATAATGTGGGCCGCAAACAACTCCTGACTGACTGTATCGTGCAAATCCCGAGCAATTCGCTTCCGTTCCTTCTCGATGATTTCCTCTTCCTGAGCAAGGCTATGATTTTCAGCTTTTTGAAGAGCCTCTGTCAAAAGGTTAAGTTTACCTGATAAGGACTTGAAACTGGCATCCAAATCTGGATCTACAACCTGAACTACTTCTTGCCCTGCCAATAAACGCTTGAGATTAGCCTGCATTTTTCTTAGAGAAAGCTCTTCGATCCCTCGCCAAAACAGGGCTAAGAGACAGGTCATGGACATGCTGAAAACCAACAATAAAAAGACAAATTTTTCTGTTTTTTCGACATCGTACAAAAAGATAGACCAGTCAAAATCAAGTATTTCCAGCAAGCTGTGGGAGAAAAAAAAGACAAATAGGAAGGAGGTGAGAGCAATAATGACATAGGCTTGTTTTTTCATCCTCTAACCACCTCCACATCACCAATCATAGTGGTCAAGAAAATCTTGACACTCTTGTTACTCTTGAGATAGTCTTTTGTTTCTTGATGATAGTGTTCATTGCGGAGGGCTCGCTTGGGCTGGTTGAAAAAAGTCAAATCCCCATAGAGACAGTTAACGCTGAGACTGACTTCCACATCTACAGGTACGATGATTTTGGTCGTTCCTACCATCTTTCTGAGGATAATGACATTGTCATGATTGGTTAAGATGACCCTCTCCAGATGAATAGTGTCCTTGCCCATGAAGCGAAAGAGATTGATATCATCGAATTGGCAAGTCTGGTAGCTTGAAAAATGATGAAGATTTCCAAACCAACGATTTTTCTCCTTCTTAACCGTCACAACCTCTTCAAAAACCAAATTGGTCTGCTCTTTTTCCTGGTTCATCATCGGGTAAAGAAGAAAGAGGCTATAGATAACCGCAACAAAAATAGCTAGAATCACAAAAGGATTGAGCATAACGATGAAAAAGAAGAGAATGGTTACCGCTACTAAAAGAAGATTATTTCCCTCTTTACCAGTGTAGTAGCGAATCAAAAGCAAAAAGAGGAATAGTATCAGCAGAAAACGCGAAAAATGCTCTGATACCATCAAAATCAGAGCTCCTGTCAGAAGACAGGCTTCGATAAATAAAAAGATTTTAAATTTTCTCATAGGTTCATCCTCTCCCTTCTATTTTATCACAATTCAAAAAAGTCACCTCAGTCTGGGGATGGAAAAAAAGGCGCTGGTTACGCCTTTTTCATCTGATCATTTGCTTCTTTTAATTTTCCATAAAGAAGATAGTCTACTTTTTGTAGATCTGCTATGGTGGCACAGTTAAGGGAACACATAATCAAGCGTAGGTCTGCTTTCCAGCCTTGGACAATGCCAAGCACTTCTTCAACTGTGTAGGTTTCAACCAATTCCAGAACGGTTCGTGACAATCCCACAGCCTTAGCACCAAAAACCAAGCACTTAATCATATCCAGCGGATTCCGAACCCCTCCACTAACCAAGAGTTCGACCTTATCTTTCCATTCTTGGGCATTGAGAAGGGCCTGCATGGTAGACTGACCCCATTGATTGAGGTAATCACGCTGGCCACTACGACGGTTTTCGATATAGGCAAAGCTGGTGCCACCACGACCCGATAGGTCCACTGTACGAACACCGAATTCATAGGCTCTTTCGATTGTCTTGGCATCCATTCCAAAGCCCACTTCCTTGAGGACAATAGGAACGGGAATTTGCTTGCTATAATCTGCTAGATGCGATTGCCAGCTTCTAAACTTCCTTTCTCCCTCGGGCATGAGTAATTCCTGCATGACATTGACATGCACTTGCAATAGAACAGGATTCATCTCTTCTACAGTATGAAGTCCTAACTCGACAGGCTTGTCCAATCCAATATTGGTTCCAAGGAGGAGATTGGGATGACTAGACTTGACAGAAAAAGAATCATCCGTTGGATTTTTGAGGGCTGCGCTATAAGAACCCGTTACAAATAAAATACCACAGGATTCCGCCACCTGAGCCAGCTTTTGATTGATTTCTCTTCCCTTATTACTTCCACCAGTCATGGCATTGATATAAAAAGGAAAGTCCCACTTTCGACCAGCAAACTCTGTCGAAAGATCGATTTCATCCAGATTGTAAAGAGGCAAGGAAGAATGAATCAGCTCCACCTCATCAAAGCTATTATAGGAACTTTTCTGCTCAAGGGCATAGAGGATATGCTCGTCCTTACGATTTGTTGTCATGTCCTATCCTTTCTTGATATAAGAGCTCAATCCCCAGATCGGCCCAACGATTTTTTAAGGTTTTGGTTGATTGCGCATCAAAACTCAGGGCGATGCCACAGTCACCACCACCAGCACCACTACTCTTGGCAACGGCCTGCAAATCTTGACTGGCTTCTTTCAACTGTCTAAGCAAAGGCGTGTAAATATCTGTACTCAAGCCTTCTAAAAGCTTGCTGGCTACTTCTACTTGCTCGATAACTTTTTCGGCTTTCCCCTGCTCCAAGGCTTCGACCAAAGAAACCACCGTTTCTTTTGAGGAAGTTAAAAAATTTTGATTGATATTTTGCTTGATTTGCTGGACCATGTGACTCGATACAGCCACTTCCTTGGTCCATCCCACTAAGAAATCACATTCTAAAGTTGGTTTCACTTGTGAGATAAAAAATCCCCAATCACGCTCCAGAACTGTCGCCAAGTTTTCTTCTTCTAACCAAGCAGCCGCCTTCTGGCGATCAAATGACTGGTAGAGAACCAAATCCTCTGCCACAATACAGGCAAGGTCGCCCATGGAACCATTGTCTCCTCGCTTGAGCAAGACAGCGCTAGTCAGCTTGAACAAGAGATTCTGATCAACCGAAAGATTATAGAGAGCCAGTAAAGCCTTGACAACCAAGACAACGACGCTGCCACTAGAACCTAGACCAAACTTTTTCCCTTCTCGTTCCATTTTGCCATAGATTGCTAGAGAAAAAGGTCTTAAATTCTGACCGCGAACAGCGAGGAAGTCTCCCATCAAAGCAATCGTTTCTTGAATCAAGCTGTAGTCAGGATTGGGCCTTAAGTCCACTGCGAAATCAAACATATCTGAATAGATACGGTAGCTGTCAGAAAAAGCAATCTCAGCCCTCATATAGATGGGAATATCCTTTATCAAAGCTAACTGCCCTGGCTCTAAAATAGCATATTCACCTGCCAAATAGAGTTTTCCGCAAGTTTTAACAGCAATCATCTTGACTCAAATCCTTTGTTTTTGACACAATCAAGCGATAACGCTGACCGAAAATTTCTGACAAATGCTCCAAGTCTTTCTCCTGACAGAAGACCTTAACATTGGGACCAGCATCCATGGTAAAGTAGCAGGCCTCTCCTTTCTCACGAAGCTGACGAACAAAGGCCATAGCCTCATAAGAGGCATCCGTCAGATAAGAAAAGGCTGGACTAGCAGTCTTTGTCGTAGCATGCATAGCCAGGGCATTTTTCTCCGTTAATTCTCCAATCTTGGCAAAATCATTTTCCTTGAGATAAATCAGCATATCCTGATAGTCCTTCTCAGACTGACGAACCCAGTCGTCGAAAGTCGTCGAGGTTTCCACACAAAGTTTCATCCCGTCACGGCTAGAGATTGGTTTTTTCTTGTCCTCTAGCACCAACATAATCATAGCTAGTTTCAAGTCTGTCTCTACAGGGTAAATTTCTCCACTATCCTTATCCCAGGCTCCTAGTGGTCCATAAAAACTCCGAGAAGAAGAGCCTGAGGCAAATTTGGCTTCCTGTGCCAACTGACTTCTATCCAATCCAAGTTTGAAATAAGCATTACAAGCCTTGACCAGGGCGGACAAACCACTAGAACTTGAGGACAGGCCCGCTGCCGTAGGCATATTGTTTTGAGTATCGATACGGACAAAGCCCTCACCAGCTGGACGATAACGGTCAATAATCTTACTCATCTTGGCATGCTCGACCTCATTTTGTAGCTGACCATTGATGTAAAATTCGTCAGCTGTTACATTGGCTGGTAAAGGCGACAAGGTCGTCTCTGTATACATATTTTCCAAAGTTAGAGAAATACTGCTAGTAGCAGGCACCATCTCTTTTTCTTTTTTCTTTCCCCAATATTTGATAATAGCAATATTTGCGTAGGAACGTACTGTTACAGGCTCTCTATCCATGTCTGAACAGCTCCTTTCTCTTCTAATCTTTCTGCTAGTTCTTGTGCGTGTGTCAAATTGGTTACCAAGGCTATGATACAACCTCCTAGCCCACCACCGCTCATCTTGGCACCCAGAGCACCATGGCTAAGAGTCGTTTCAACCAAAAAGTCTGCCTCAGGGCTACTGACTCCAATTTCTTTTAAATGTAAATGCGCTTGACTGAGGATTTGTCCCAGTCCTTCAGCATCTTTTTGTGAAATCGCAACTTCTGCTTGCTGGGTTAATTCTCCCAAGGCATGCAAAAACGGTAGGGCATCCTTGCCCTTATTTTGAACCACTTGGATGGCTTCACGAGTATGACCATAAACACCCGTATCGGCAATCACCAAATAGGCGGATAAATCCATCTCAAGTTCTGTAAATCCTACGTTCTTGATAAAGCGAATAGGTTGGTCACTGAGACAGGTCTTAGCATCCAAACCACTAGGATTCATATGGGCAATCATCTCAGCTCGATTGACCAAGATTTCTAGTACATCATGAGGCAGATCAGCCTGATAGTAGTCAAATACCGCACGAATGGCCGCTATGCTGATAGCCGCTGACGAACCCATCCCCCGTTTCTCAGGGATAGCCGAGTCAATCTCACAACGAACGCAGGCTTCTGTGATATCCAAATACTCCAGTGAGGCATAAACCGCCATGGACAAGGTATCCTCCTCATAAAAGCGCCAAGGACTCTCTGCAGGAACTACCTTACAGGTCACCTCCACCTCCAAAAGAGGCAGGGAAATGGCAGGATAACCGTAAACGACCGCATGTTCCCCTATCAAAATTATCTTACTATGTGCCTGACCGACACCAACTTTTTTTGTCATTTTTTCCTTTTACTAGACGAAAAAACGTCTTATTTTTCATACAAGTATTAATTCTTTCCTATCTATTTTATTATATTTTCACAAAAAAAGCGATTGTTTCCATTCACAATCGCTTCTTTCATTATTGAACCCATTCGCCATTATAGTTGACAGAATAGCCATCTACAGTCGTATTCACTGCCAAGGCACCTGAGCTATAAGCGTAGTACCATCTGCCATTGACCTGGAACCAACCTGTCGTCATAGAACGACGAAAGAAACTCCATACCGTTAAGTAAAGAGGAAAGTCGTGAGGGAGCATGCGCCATTGACAACCTGTTTTAGTGACGTACAAAGTCTCATTAACAAGTACTCGTTTCGGCCATTTATAGGTGCGGTGTTTGGAGAAATAGGGTTCAATCTTAGCCCATTCTTGATCATTTAAATCAGTATCATATGCTTTGCGTGTCATAACTCTAGTTTAACATTTTTTTGTGAATAGAGGTTCTAAATAATCGACCACGAAAATTTCTTAAGTGGAAAACGCCTTATGAAGTATGCTACGGGAAAGTTATGCACTTAATTTGACAATTCAAGATGTAAATATATATACTATATTAGATTGAAACTAGAATAGTACACCTCTACTTCTAAAACATTTTTAGAAATCGATTTGACTGTCCTGATCGATTTGTCCTGTTATTATTTCATTTTACTATAATATTCGACAAGTTATCCTAAAAGTGTTATTATGTTGTTGTGTTATAGATTGATTGAATCTACCTAAAGGATCCTATTCAATTACTAGAACTATCACATACTCAAGGTCAGCTCACAAATGAGCAACTATTTTGGTTACAATGTCTACTAAATTTAAGTCAAACAAATAATTTAGTCAAAATTAAAAAAATAGAGGAACATAAATATGATTACAAAACAGAATGTAATAGTGTTCTACAATTTTTACTAGATAAAACTGTAAATTCTGAAGGAAGGATCACTTCTTCAACAGAATTTGGAAATTTCGTAAGTAATTTATCATTCCAACACGGAATAGCTGGACTACTGTTTCCTCTAAATAAATTGTACCCCCCAGAACTGGATTCTAAAATACTCTCTATCATCAAGAAGGCAGTGACAATTAGAACGACACATACATATGAATATCAATACTCACTGCTATTTGGTGATGCAGGCTATCTATGGTTACTCCTACATTTATTTTCTATCAGTAAAAATCAATACTATCTACAATTAGCAAACGTCACCGCTAAAAAATTAATAGAGAATTATGATACTCTAGAGGAAATAGACTTTGCATTGGGAAAATCTGGTGTCCTATTATCATTAATAAAATACTATCAATTTACCAATGACAATACTCTTAAAATTTTCATCCACAATAGTATAGGGGAAATTTATCATTATTTCCTACAAAGAGATACAGCCAAAGAAAGCATTTTAGACTATAGCTTTGCTCATGGATAGTGTGGAATTGCATATGCTTTATTTGCCTATTCTAAAGTCTTAGAACCTTCTATGTTCTATAATGATCTCCATACATTCCATGCTGAATTAAAAAAATTATTAGAAAAAGTTACTTCTAATACTGAAAATTTAGGAAATTTACAACTTTCTTGGTGCGAAGGAATTTCCGGAATAATCTTATATCTTTGTATGTACAATTGTGACGGAAACAAAGATATTATTAGTAAATATCAAGAATTTGTTTTTAACCATCATCTAAAAATGATGACAGGATATTGCCACGGAATAACTAGCTTACTACAAACCACTGTCTACAATCAAAACAAATTACTGATGAAAAAAATCCAACAGGTAATTTTAGCATGTTCTGAACGAGATGATCACGGTTTACTGATGTTTCAAGGAGATAGTGGTAAAGCAGATTTGTTTGACTTCGGAATAGGAAGCATGGGGGTATATTGGTGTCTATTAAATAATAAATTCCCATTCGATGTGCAGACATAAGGAGAAATGTATGAAATTATTTTGGACAAACAACATATATAGACAGTTGCTGCTAAACAGCTGTTTTTCATCATTCGGCGACAGTATTTTCTACCTCGCCATTATCAATTATGTGGCTCAGTACAATTTCGCTCCGCTAGCGATTTTACTGATTTCCATTTCAGAGATGGTTCCCCTACTATCGCAACTCTTTCTCGGGATTCTAGGAGATTTTCAAGAAAATAGAGTCAAACACGCACTCTGTATTGCCAAAATCAAAATCCTGCTCTACGCTATTTTGACAATATTTCTCGTCTTGTCGCCCTTTTCATTAGTTTCAGTCATTATGATTGTCATCATCAACCTCATCTCTGACACCTTGAGCTACCTGTCTGCCTACATGATGAACGCCCTCTACATCAGTGTAATTAAGGATGACCTGCATGATGCCATGGGGTTCAGGCAGTCTCTGATGAGGGTTGTCCACATTGTCGCCAATCTGGCTGGCGCATTCCTTATCAATGTTATAAGTATTCAAACTATTTCCCTTATCAACACTCTGACTTTTGTCATTGCCTTTTTGGGCCTGTATGTTATTCGACATACCTTGTATGAGGTTGAAAAAAGGATTGAAATGTCACATACAGCACTGAGTTTTAAGAAATATTTTCAACATCTTAAACAGTCGCTGGCTGTGCTCCTGAGGTTAAAAGATACCGTCATACTACTGTTTCTGACGACCAGTATGATTGCCATCTTGGATGTGTCCCCTCGGCTGATTGCCCTCCGCTTCATCCAACAGACACTAGCACAACTGAGCATTGGGCAACTCTTCGCCCTGCTCTCCATCATCATTTCTTGTGGAGCTATCCTTGGCAATATGACCAGCAGTAATCTATTTAAAAATATCCGTTTCACGCACCTCTTGGTTTTCTGTGAGATTTCCCTATTGGCTCTAATAACTAGTATCCTTTGTCAAGCCTATATCGTAATTTTCGTGACCAGTTTCATCAGTTCTACGATTATCGGCATTCTCAGCCCTCGCCTACAAGCAGCTGTCTTTGCCCATATCCCCAGTGACAAGATGGGGACGGTGGGCTCTGCTCTGAGCACAGTAGACATTCTCGCCCCGTCCCTGCTCTCCCTATTAGCCCTATCCATAGCATCGGGCGTTTCGGTGCAGTTAGCATTGATATTTTTGTATCTTATTTTGATTGCTCTTATCTTTTGTCAATGGTTAGTCAAGTTCAACACTCATAACTAACGAAAAAGCATGTGTAGATTTCACATGCTTTTAATCTCCCCAATCGTCAGGTCAAGTACAACAAAGTCACTTCTTTGATTAAGCGAGTGTTCTAATATAATTATAAGCGCCCTGTCATTACCGAACCCATTCGCCATTATAGTTGACAGAATAGCCATCTACGGTCGTATTCACTGCCAAAGCACCTGAGCTATAAGCATAGTACCAGTTGCCATTGACCTGGAACCAACCTGTCTTCATGTCTCCATTACCTTCATTTAGGTAGTACCAAGTTGAACCATCTTGATACCAACCAGTTGCCATAGCTCCTGAGGAACGGAGATAGTACCATTTGTTCCCAAGGTTTTGCCAACCTGTTTTCATATCGCCATTTGGGTGGTCTAAATAATACCAAGTGGTACCTTCCTGATACCAGCCAGTGGCCATTGCTCCTGAGGAACGGAGGTAGTACCACTTATTACCTAGATATTGCCAACCTGTTTGCATAATACCAGTTGTTGGATCTAGGTAGTACCAAGTCGAATCATCGTTTATCCACCCCGCACGTCTTTCACCACCAAGGTAGTTTTCTCCATTAATTTCCGTCTTAGCTAGATAATACCAGTTAGACTGATCATAAAGCCAACCTGTCTCTAAAGAATGATTTTGATTAAAGTAATAGTTCGTATAATAACGCTTCTCTTCTTTATCTTCTGAATCTTCACGTTTTTCCCCGTACTTTCTTCCAACACTGTCTTTAGTTTTAATCTCTAATGTTTTCCAACCAACAAACTCTTGTAGCACTCCATTTTTATCGAAGTAGTACCACTCTGACTTTGGAAAACCTTCTAATCTCATACCATTTGGGTAAGGACCAATTGTACTACCTTTAGATGGAAACGGGATATATTGCCAGCCGACAACCATCTCTCCAGATAGAGAATCAAAATAATAGTACTTACCATCAATCACTCGCCAGTAGGTTTCTTTGAGGTCCCCCTTTTTGTAGTAGGTTCTTCCGTTTTCTTGGACAAACTGCCATCCTTCAGAATCATCTGCAAATACTGTACTGGTCCCTAGCAAACCAAAGAAAAATACTGTCAGTCCAACTTGCATAGTTTTTTTCAAAATTTTCATCTATATACCCTCCAATATTAAATCCACTCACCAGATGAGGCGAAATTATAAACTTTACCATCGATAGTTTGGCTACCTGTAACCATTGCTCCATTTGAATTGAGATAATACCATTTTCCATTTACTTTTGTCCAACCTATTTTCATATCTCCATTAGAAGGATCTAAATAGTACCAAGTTGAACCATCTTGATACCAGCCAGTTACCATAGCTCCTGATGAACGGAGGTAGTACCACTTGTTACCAAGGTATTGCCATCCTGTTTTCATATCACCATTTTTATTATCTAAGTAATACCATTTGCCTCGTACATATTTCCAACCTGTTGCCATAGAACCAGAGGAGCCAAAATAATACCATTTTCCGTTTACTTTTTGCCAATCTGTAAGCATCTTACCTGAAGCATCTAGGTAGTACCATGGAGCAGGTTTGCTTCTATCAATGTCAATAGTAACATGAAAATCTTGAGTCCAACCCTTAGCAACTTCACCAATTGGTAGTAGATTGTAAGAATCATCGCCAAAATTTCCTAGCTTATTTAAATAATACCAATTGCCGTCTTCATAAATCCAGCCTGTCTTTACAGCATAATTATTATCAAAATAATAAGTTCTCTTTTCAGCAGATAGAGGATATTGTTCACCGTATACTTTTCCTGTATTTTCAGACGTTTTTGCCTCTAGTACTTGTTTATCTGTTTGTTCTAGCAAAGCACCATCTTGTCCAAAATAGTACCACTTCTCCTGAAGGCCAATTTCATTAACTGGTTGGTTATCGAATAAATTATCACGATAACCTGTTCCAGGAATTTCTAAGTATTGCCAACCGACAACCATCTCTCCAATATCACCAAAATAGTAAGTTTTACCGTCTATTTTATGCCAATAGATTGCTTTATGATCATCTTTTACATAATATTTTCTATTATCCTTATCAACAAATCGGCCACCTGTGGTATTCGCAAATACCGTATTTGTCGCTAGCAAACCAAAGAAAAAGACTGCTAGTAGAACTTGCATCATTTTTTTCAAAAGTTTCATCTATATACCCTCCTAAAACGATTGTAGCAAAGACCCGACTGCATGTCAATATATAAAAACTCCTCAAAAAAGCAGTTACACAACTGCAACTGCTTTTCTATTCTTGCATGGTATATCCAATACCACGCACGGTTTTAATGTAGCTTTTTTGGCCTTTAACATCAAGCTTGCTCCGTAGATAGCGGATATAGACATCTACGATATTTGTCTCGGTCGCACTTTCATACTTCCAAACACTTTCCAACAATTGCTCACGAGTCAATACTTTCTTGCTTCCCATAAGTGTCGCCAAAAGGTCATACTCACGGCGGGTCAGAGCAATCATCTCTTCACCACGATAAACCGTGTGATGTTCAACATCTATCCTAAGATTGCGGTAGGTCCTTGGAACTTTCATCAGACTGCAGTGTTGATCAATGAAGTCCCGACCTCGGAAGATCGCCGAAATACGCGCTACCAGATTTTCGATAAGGACTGGCTTATAGATGTATGAAACTGCAAAACGCTGAACAACTTCCAGCTCTTCTTGCAAGTCTTCCCAATGATCTAAAATCATGATGACTGAGGCAGGTTTAGTTCGGCTCAATTTTTCTGCAAAATCCTGAGCCATCATATCTCCCAGATTAACGTTCAATAAAATCAAATCATAGTCTGTCTGAAGAGCCATGGAGAGGGCTTTTTGCCCCTCCTCTACCAGATCAACCCGATACTGCTCTTTCTGGAGTTCCAAACTTAAAAAATGAGCTAGATTTCGTTCTTTCTCAAGTAATAAAATCCGTTTCCCCATGGCTGACCTACTTATTTTTCGTCATACCAAGAGTAGTGGAAGGTTCCTTCTTTGTCTTTACGTTGGTAAGTGTGAGCACCAAAGTAGTCACGTTGTGCTTGGATCAAGTTAGCCGGAAGGTCAGCTGAACGGTAGCTATCAAAGTAAGTAATAGCTGCTGAGAAAGTTGGCACTGGCACACCAGCTTGAACCGCAAGAGCTACGATATCACGCACTGCTTGTTGATACTTAGCAGTAACATCCAAGAAGTACTCGTCCAAAAGAAGGTTGGCAAGATCTGCATCGCGGTTGTAAGCATCTGTAATCTTTTGCAAGAAACGAGAACGGATGATACAGCCATCACGCCAGATAGATGCGATATCTGCAAATGGCAAGTTCCAGTTGTTTTCTTTAGAGGCTACACGCAATTGAGCAAATCCTTGTGCGTATGAAATGATTTTTGAGAAGTAAAGGGCTTGACGGATTTTTTCAATCAATTCAGCCTTGTCTCCTTCAAAGTTGAAGGCAGCTGGTTTTGGAAGCACCTTGCTAGCATGTACACGTTCTTCTTTGTAAGTTGAAATGTAGCGTGCAAACACTGACTCAGTAATCAGTGACAATGGTACACCAAGGTCAAGAGATGATTGGCTCGTCCATTTACCAGTTCCCTTGTTACCTGCAGCATCAAGGATGTAGTCTACGATTGGTCCATCTTGGCCTTCATCGTCTTTACGGCTCAAGATATCAGCTGTGATTTCGATCAAGTAGCTATCCAATTCACCCTTGTTCCACTCAGTAAAGATTTCAGCCATATCCTCTGCAGAAAGGCCTAGCAAGTGTTGCATCAAGTCATAGCTTTCTGCGATCAATTGCATATCACCGTACTCGATACCGTTGTGAACCATTTTCACATAGTGACCAGCTCCATCAGGACCGATATAAGTCACACATGGTTTGCCATCTTCTGGTGCTTTAGCTGAGATTTCTTCAAGAACATCCGAAACCAATTCGTAGGCCTCTTTTTGTCCACCAGGCATGATAGAAGGACCTTCAAGGGCACCTTTTTCACCACCAGAAACTCCAGTACCGATAAAGTTGATACCTGAGTTTGCCAATTCTTCATTACGACGGATGGTATCTTTGTAGAAAGTGTTTCCTCCGTCAATCAAGATATCACCCTTGTCAAGGTGCGGAAGAAGGGCTTGGATAGTAGCATCTGTACCAGGTCCAGCTTGAACCATCAGCATGATACGACGAGGTTTTTCGATTGAGTTTACAAAACTTTCAACGTCATAGCTTGGTACAAAGTTCTTTTCAGGATGGCAAGCAATCACATCTTCCGTTTTTTCTTTACTACGGTTGTAGATAGCAACTGTGTAACCACGAGATTCAATATTAAGGGCAAGGTTACGACCCATTACGGCCATACCTACAACACCAAAGTTAGCTTTTGTCATTTGACACTCCTCTTGTTTCATTTGTTTTATTTTATCATTTTTACTTTTGAAAAGAAAGAATTTTGTAACGACTGCTTAGTAGTCCAAGTCATCCGCATGACCAGCGCCATTTCCGACAAAATATCCTGTCTTACAGTTAAGGGTAAAGAGATAGGTTCCATCTGGCTTATAGAGGTTGTAATAACCATTGCCGTTAACGATATTGACACGTTCAAGGATATATTGGTCTCCAGTGATATAGCCACGTGAACGTGAAGTTGCTAGAATTTGTTCCAAAACACCATCCGCAAAATCCCAGGCAGAGTTATTACTATCATCAATAGCAGACTGATTATAGGCAACACGACTGGCACTTCTTTGAACAGCAACCCCTGCACTCGAGAGACCCATATTGACTTCACTGCGACTACTTCTAGTCTCATTTGAACTACTTGGTTTTGGCTCACTAGTCGTATTTGAACTTGCTTGACTTGAACTTGAGCTGCTAGTTTGACTTGAACTTGAGCTAGAAGTACTTGTTTGCTGGCTCTTACCAAGACTGATAGCCTTATCTAGCACTTTATCAAGCTCCGTATTTCCAGTTTTAATATCCGTAAATTTAGCATCCGATTTGGCTTTGGCATTGGTATCCAACACACCATCCACAATAGCTGGTTTCTCAAATTGAGCATTGACATCTTGAATAGCCTTGATTTGCGTTGCTAGACTATCATATTTAGATTTGGCAAGCGTATGTTCACGACTACCTTCCAGCTTATCAAGTAAAGTCTTGAGTTGATTCAGTTTATCAAACTGGCTATTTTTCAAAGCCGTTTTATTGCTATCTGTGTAAAAGGCGTCATAAAGTGTATTAAAATCATCCACATCTGATTGATTGGCTGTAGTTGATTGAGAAGTTTCAATTTCCTTAGTCGAACGAGCCACTTGACGGTAGACATAATAAGCACTGACACAAATAATTACTGATACAAGCGCCAAAACGGTCAAAATAAAGCCTTTTTTACTTTTCTTTTCTGAGTCCTCTTGATCCAGACGAGAAAGGTTTTGCTCCTCTTCCACTTCTTCAGTCATTTCTGTTGGGTTTTCATCCTCTAGCAATAGAGGATCCAAGCCTTGCTCCTCATCGTCCAGAGGCAAGGGTAGTAAGATGTCTTCAGAAGATGGAACTTCCTCCGAAGAAGCTTCTGACTTCTCTACAGCCTCACGCATCTCTTGAATTAAATCATCCAGACTCTGAGTTTCAACGAACTCCTCTTTTTTGTATTGACGAGTCGCAAACTTATCCGCCTCAATTTCATCTCTGTGTTGCTTAACATACTTGTCCAAAATGGAATCCTCAGGCAAGACTCCTGCTTCCACTTCTTCATTTTTACGAATAGCTTGACCAACTGTTAGCTCTTTTGCTTCATCAAAATCAAATTGCGGTTCTTGACCTTCTTTTTTATGACGATTTCGTCTTTTTTTACTCATGAGTATCCCTTTCTATTTTACCTCTTGCCGTTTGACACGCTGACCAAAATATTGATATAGATCCACTTTCAAGGTTCCGTTGTATAACTTACGCTTCTTATCTGCTTGGCTACCATACTTGTTTTCAAAAGCTTCATCACTAGTCAGGATAAATTTGCTCCAAGTTTTCAGCGGTGCAAATACTTGCCCCATCTCAGCATAGAGCTTGGTCACCCCTGCATCATCTGACAAACGTTCACCATAAGGCGGATTGGAAATGATTACTCCATTGATTTTATCGGAACGTAAATCCTGCACGCGCATCTGCTTAAAAGTAATGTCTCCTGCAACACCAGCTGCCTGAGCATTGGCCTTAGCAATTTCCACCATGCGAGCATCAATATCACAGCCCATGATATCCAGCTCAAGCTCACGGTCTACTTTTTTAGCCGCTTCTGTGCGCACTTCTTGAATCAAGCGATCGCTGATCCAGTTCCATTCCTCAAATGCAAAAGAGCGACGAAGACCTGGCGCCATCTTTCTAGCAATCATAACTGCCTCAATACAGAAAGTCCCCGAACCACAGGTCGGATCAATCAAAGGCTTGTCTGGATACCAGTTAGAAAGTTGTAAAATGGCTGCTGCCATATTTTCCTTGATAGGAGCGCCACCTTTTTCGGTACGATAACCACGTTTAAAGAGGCTAGACCCGGTCGTATCAATCATGACAGTTGCCACATCTTTGAGAATAGAGACCTCAATCTTAAACTCTGGGCCATTCTCCATCAGAGGAACCCCTTCTGGGCGAGCATAGTGTTTCTGCAATTTCTTGACAACAGCTTTCTTAGAAATAGCCTGAACACTGGGCTCATTGTGAAGTTTGGACTTAACACATTTAGCTTTTGAAATCGGGAACCGAGCTCCAAGTGGTAAATAATTTTCCCAATCTAAAGCGAAAACTCCCTGAAATAGCTCTTCAAAAGTCTTAGCTGGGAACGTTCCTACGATAATTTTGATACGATCTGCTGCCCGAAGCCAAAGGTTGGTTTCGATAATAGCTCTCACGTCTCCTTGAAAACGAACACGTCCATTTTCAACCTGACAATCGTAGCCCAACTCTCGCACTTCACGACCAACGACAGCCTCAAGCCCTGCTGCCACAGTTGCAATTAAATTAAATTCTTTTTTCATGTTACAGTCTTGCAAGACCTTTCTATATGTCCACTTTAAAAAATGAGGTTGAGAAAATTTCTCAGCCCCAACCTATATGCAATTTTCTATAAGCCATGTTTTGTTCCAGAAGTGACTAGGACCACTTCCTTCGATAATCATCTGTCTACCACTAACAGCTCTAGCTGATAGCAGTCAGAATACTACGTTCGTTTCCGCGTACTCCATGCCCCGACCAAAATTTGGGTTGCTAGCTTGAGGGGTTTACCGCGTTCCACTCTCTCTGTTTCCAGAAAGACTCCGTCACTGTGGCACTTTCAAGCCTACTCTGGCCTATCCAAGGACTTAGCCATTTCAACTGCCGTAACGATTTCTCGTCCCTAGGCTTATGGTTTCGCCTAGCACAAACACTACAGGCATCACAGCCTGTGCTAGCATGGACTTTCCTCATGAGAAGCAATTCTCCTCACGCGATTATCCAAAAATTGCACATCTCAAATAACTACTTAAAAATCTGAGTTATCTAAAATTTGTTTACCAAAAACTTCTTTTTCCAATCTATTCAGGCGTTTCAAAATATCAAAATTCGTCATAGAACTTGTAATTGCCGCTTCAAGGGGTTCTGCTTGAACTGGTGAAGGTTTCGGTTTACGAGTTAATTCTTCCTTCAAATCCGCAATTTCCTGACGAAGTGACTTGACCAAGGCAGCATAGGTTTCATAGTCCTTGATGACATCGTCTAAAAACTCGTCAACTTCTACTTTATTATAGCCACGGACTTCACGTCCAAACTCTTGTTCAAAAATATCTTTCGCTGAAAAAATAATACTTGCCATGTCTCTCTCCATTCTCGCTTGCTAGTATTATTATATAAAAAAAGGCAAACAAAAATCAAGGTCAAAGCTTCAATTTTCGGAAAAATTTTCAGCAAGTTCATTTAATTGATCAAATGTTAATCTCTTTATAAAATAGTCCTCTTGATTTTTCATCTTTTGGTAAAAATAAGCTAGTTTCGTTTCATTTTCTTCATCATAAAAAAGATAGGAACTAGTCGTGTTTTCCAGCAAAAACTGCTGGTAATCTCTTAACTGCCCCTTGTGTTCATAGCGAGGATAAGCATATTTGACAAAGTCTACCTGCTTAAAGCGACTCAGTTTCATCTGATTGCCTTCATTCCAATTTTCCCCATGGGTTTCAAAAGCAAAAATGGTGGCCAACTGGAAACCGTATTCGGTTTTCATCTCCTGAGCAACCTCTAAAACCCAATATTCAAACCCCAAACTTCCTGTAAACACAAGCCAAGACACCCCATCTGCTGCCATAGCCTCTAAATCTTTACGTATCGCTTTTTTAATCAATTTAAGACGAGGATCCTTATCAGAAAATAAACCCAAATCAAAAGCAGAATAGCCTAAAACCAAAGCTGTAGCCATTTTTAACCCTTTCTGTGCAAATTATGGTATAATAAAGTGATGTTATTGTACCAATAAGGAGAATTATGGTCAACTATCCACATAAAGTTTCATCACAAAAAAGACAAACATCTCTTTCTCAACCCAAAAATTTCGCAAATCGAGGAATGTCTTTTGAAAAGATGATCAATGCTACCAACGACTACTATTTGTCTCAGGGCTTGGCTGTTATACATAAGAAACCAACTCCTATTCAAATCGTACAAGTGGACTATCCACAACGAAGTCGTGCCAAGATTGTTGAAGCCTATTTTCGACAAGCTTCAACGACGGACTATTCTGGCGTTTATAATGGATATTACATCGACTTTGAAGTCAAGGAAACAAAACAAAAACGTGCGATTCCGATGAAAAATTTTCATCCACATCAGATTCAGCATATGGAACAAGTCCTTGCCCAACAAGGAATCTGCTTTGTCCTTCTTCACTTTTCTTCTCAGCAAGAAACCTACTTATTGCCGGCATTCGATTTGATTCGCTTCTATCATCAAGATAAGGGACAAAAATCAATGCCACTTGAATATATTCGAGAATATGGATATGAAATCAAGGCTGGTGCCTTCCCTCAAATTCCTTATCTCAATGTTATCAAAGAACATTTATTAGGTGGTAAAACAAGATGAACAAACCAACGATTCTGCGCCTAATCAAGTATCTGAGCATTAGCTTCTTAAGCTTGGTTATCGCAGCCATTGTCTTAGGCGGAGGAGTTTTTTTCTACTACGTTAGCAAGGCTCCTAGCCTATCCGAGAGTAAACTAGTTGCAACAACTTCTAGTAAAATCTACGACAATAAAAATCAACTCATTGCTGACTTGGGTTCTGAACGCCGCGTCAATGCCCAAGCTAATGATATTCCCACAGATTTGGTTAAAGCAATCGTTTCTATCGAAGACCATCGCTTCTTCGACCACAGGGGGATTGATACCATCCGTATCCTGGGAGCTTTCTTGCGCAATCTGCAAAGCAATTCCCTCCAAGGTGGATCAACTCTCACTCAACAGTTGATTAAGTTGACTTACTTTTCAACTTCGACTTCCGACCAGACTATTTCTCGTAAGGCTCAGGAAGCTTGGTTAGCGATTCAGTTAGAACAAAAAGCAACCAAGCAAGAAATCTTGACCTACTATATAAATAAGGTCTACATGTCTAATGGGAACTATGGAATGCAGACAGCAGCTCAAAACTACTATGGTAAAGACCTCAATAATTTAAGTTTACCTCAGTTAGCCTTGCTGGCTGGAATGCCTCAGGCACCAAACCAATATGACCCCTATTCACATCCAGAAGCAGCCCAAGACCGCCGAAACTTGGTCTTATCTGAAATGAAAAATCAAGGCTACATCTCTGCTGAACAGTATGAGAAAGCAGTCAATACACCAATTACTGATGGACTACAAAGTCTCAAATCAGCAAGTAATTACCCTGCTTACATGGATAATTACCTCAAGGAAGTCATCAATCAAGTTGAAGAAGAAACAGGCTATAACCTGCTCACAACTGGGATGGATGTCTACACAAATGTAGACCAAGAAGCTCAAAAACATCTGTGGGATATTTACAATACAGACGAATACGTTGCCTATCCAGACGATGAATTGCAAGTCGCTTCTACCATTGTTGATGTTTCTAACGGTAAAGTCATTGCCCAGCTAGGAGCACGCCATCAGTCAAGCAATGTTTCCTTCGGAATTAACCAAGCAGTAGAAACAAACCGCGACTGGGGATCAACTATGAAACCGATCACAGACTATGCTCCTGCCTTGGAGTACGGTGTCTACGATTCAACTGCTACTATCGTTCACGATGAACCCTATAACTACCCTGGGACAAATACCCCTGTTTATAACTGGGATAAGGGCTACTTTGGCAACATCACCTTGCAATACGCCCTGCAACAATCGCGAAACGTCCCAGCCGTGGAAACTCTAAACAAGGTCGGACTCAACCGCGCCAAGACTTTCCTAAATGGTCTCGGAATCGACTACCCAAGTATTCACTACTCAAATGCCATTTCAAGTAACACAACCGAATCAGACAAAAAATATGGAGCAAGTAGTGAAAAGATGGCTGCTGCTTACGCTGCCTTTGCAAATGGTGGAACTTACTATAAACCAATGTATATCCATAAAGTCGTCTTTAGTGATGGGAGTGAAAAAGAGTTCTCTAATGTCGGAACTCGTGCCATGAAGGAAACGACAGCCTATATGATGACCGACATGATGAAAACAGTCTTGAGTTATGGAACTGGACGAAATGCCTATCTTGCTTGGCTCCCTCAGGCTGGTAAAACAGGAACCTCTAACTATACAGACGAGGAAATTGAAAACCACATCAAGACCTCTCAATTTGTAGCACCTGATGAACTATTTGCTGGCTATACGCGTAAATATTCAATGGCTGTATGGACAGGCTATTCTAACCGTCTGACACCACTTGTAGGCAATGGCCTTACGGTCGCTGCCAAAGTTTACCGCTCTATGATGACCTACCTGTCTGAAGGAAGCAATCCAGAGGATTGGAATATACCAGAGGGGCTCTACAGAAATGGAGAATTCGTATTTAAAAATGGTGCTCGTTCTACGTGGAGCTCACCTGCTCCACAACAACCCCCATCAACTGAAAGTTCAAGCTCATCATCAGATAGTTCAACTTCACAGTCTAGCTCAACCACTCCAAGCACAAATAATAGTACGACTACCAATCCTAACAATAATACGCAACAATCAAATACAACCCCTGATCAACAAAATCAGAATCCTCAACCAGCACAACCATAACATTTATCACCCAGATTTTTCTGGGTGATTTTGTCATAGCACTATTGTATTTATGTGCTTAACAAAAGCCTGAGAAGACATCTTCTCAGGCTTTTTCTGTACTATAAACCTCATTGGAAAAGATAGAGACTGCTTCCGTAATCTTGTTAAGAGGTTTTACTAAATACTAGTCTTTCTTCGTTTTTACTACAAAGAGAGCAGATAGGGCTAGACTAACACCTGCTAGGAAGAGGGCTGTGTCAGATTGACTCTCACCTGTTGCTGGCAAGATTTGTTCAGGTGTTTCTGGTCTAGCTATTTCTTGCTTATAATCTGGCGTCTTACCTTGATCGGAAGCTAAAGAGCTAAGTTTAAACTCAGGTTTCTCTACAGTTGAAGCATCTGGTTTCGTAGCAGAATCTTTTAATTGGTTGAGATAATCTGCAAAGTATTCCACCATTCTTTCCGTCAAGAGATGGTTATCCGTCGCATATTTCATGCTTGCCTGAACGCTAGCTACTTCCTCTTGATTGTCTTTGTCTGTTAATTTCTGAGCCTTAGCCAAAGCCGCTTCATAGCCTGACAAGTCAAGAGGTGTTTCTGCTACCTGTGGACGAGTAAAGATGAGTTCCGCTGCAGATTGGTATTTATCGCCACCATCTCCGTAAGTCTTAGTACCTGTAAGGACAATTTTCTTAGCCTTAATTGTCTTACCAAAATCAATGTCTTTTGGCTTATTGTTATCTGGCCAATCAGTTGCAGTAAAGGTATGCTCCTTGCCAGACTCATCTGTCACAACAAGTTTCACATCACGCAAGTTACCATTTGAACCTGATCCACGTGGAACATAACGAAGTCCAGTGATTTCAGTTGCTTCTTTCAAGACCATGGTTGCAGGCTTGCCTACATCTCCTCCGCCCCATGATGTATGCCATAAACTAGATAAGTTTCCATCAAAGGCATTTGCAAGACCTTCTTGAGCCTGAGCAGGAGCTGTAAGACTTGCAAAGTCATCTGCTACCAAAGCCGTTTTCTTCTGAACCAAAGCATTCTTCAAGGCTTCAATCTTAGCAATCTCTGCACGCGCTTCTTCCACACTGATATCATCATCGGCCTGACTGAGGTTAAAGACCGCCTCTTTCAAAGCATCCATAGACTCTTTGGTGTAGTTAGTCATGGCAACCGTTGGCAAGTAGTTCTTCAGAGCATTTTCTGTCAACATCTTACCTGTTAGGGTAATTTCTTCGATTTGAAGATTATCCATCATGAAGTCGTTATAACCACGGAAGTTGGCATTTCCACCAGAATCACCACGAGTATTACTTGCATTTCCAGTTGAGTAGATACCTACCCAAGTATCCCCTGTTTCTGCACCTGTCACGAGGAAGGTTGCCTTCTTGGCTTTCTTAGAATCTGTCCAAGTATTTGGCAATTCATGCATTTCCAAGTTGCTTGCTTGAGTACCACGACGACCTGACTGGAATTCTCCCTTACCGACTACAAAAGCATAGGTATTGTCTGAACCTGCTTCGTATTCAAAGGTTACACGGTAGGTCTTACCTGCTTCAAAACGGAAGTTTTGCGGAATAGTTTGGTAAACCAAGTTACGACGGCTCACTAGTCCATTTGTCTTGAGTGACCAATTTCCTTCGATAACATCATCAACTTTCTTACCGTTCCAACCACGTTGTGTATATGGATCATGTTTTTCAGACAAGTGAGTGCGGTTATCTTCAACACCTTCAACACCACCCACTACAAATGGGAAGATACCCTGAGCAACATTTTCAAAGTCTTGCTTGAAGGTGCCTTTACCTGTATCATGCTTGTCTCCATACATGCTTGAATTGTTTTCAAAGGTACGAATTTCATCAAAGTAAGTTGCTTGATCACCAGCTTCACGACTCAATGTCAGAGTAACATTTGAGACGTCCGATCCTGTTGTAAAGAAGGCGTACATGTTTTGGAAGTAACTTGTATCGTTAACTGTAGCATTGTCACGACGTGTATTGTGGGCGTAAGCCTTAACATAGTTGAGCGCGAGAGACTTATTGGTATAAGTAGTCACTTCTTTTTCACCAGTATTCACAGTGATACTTGCCTTGGCATTACTACGGTTATCGACACCGACATAAACGGCATACTTGGTATTTGGTTTCAAGCCAGTTAATTTCTGAGTGAGACTAACTTTTTCTTTGTTTCCTTGAATACGAAGCATATCGTTTGCCCCTTGAGACTTGACAATTTCTGCCTTAGAAGCATCGCCTGAAATGGTCCAATGTTTCAAGGTACCGCTATTAAATCCTTGGTCATAGATGTGCATGCCTTCACTCCATGACATTTCAGGATTGGTTTGTTTCGAACGATAGAGAACGTATGGTTGATTTGCTAGAAGATCTAGGGTAATTTTACCATCTTTTACAGTTAGTTCTTGCTCTTCTGTCTTACCTTGGTCAGTTAGCTTGTAAAGGTAAACCTTGCTCTTTGCCCAATCGCTTGGAAGGGTCCAAGTTGTTGTACCGGCCTGCGTATTGAAGTAGTACATCTTTTCCTTCTCAGTAGAAAGTTTCTTACCATTTGCATCCCAGTTCCAAGGAGTCAAGTAAGCTGAACCATCTTGGATGACACGTCCGTTGAGCGTTACTGTACGTTCGCGATATTGTGGGCTATTGACATCATTTGACTTACGAGTTACAACTACTTTATTATTGTCAGCATCTACCAACTCCACTCGCATTTCTGGAGTCCATTTATAGGTGCTACCGTTATCGGTCATAGTCACCGGTGTACCATTTTCCCATTTACTTACAGTGAAGTGTTGGAAGTACTTAGTCATGACGTCATGAGCAAAGAGGTTAGTCACATAGCCATTGTAGTCACTTCTTCCTTGCCAGCCTTCAAAGTCTTTCATGCTGTAGCCACCTAGCAGTGGATAGTTGGCTGCACCACCATAACTTCTGTAGTCCCCTACCCAAGCATCTTTTTGGTGGTTACGGATAAAGCGGGTGATGGCACTGTTGATACCTTTATTGGTGTAGCCACCGTAGGTCAAGTCAGCTGCCCAGTGATGGAAGGTAGAGTCGTACTCACCACCATGGCCCCACTCGATCGCAAAGCGCCAGCCTTGTTTGTTAATTTCTTTAGCAAGAACGTGGGTAGCCCAGGCACCGTTATCACCTGATTGACCATTACCCCAAACGTCCACATAGATAAAGTCGAGACCGTCACCAAGTTTTTTCTTCAAATCTTCCCAACGTGCCAAACGACCATGAGCTAGGTCATAGGCAGCATCAATGTTGATACCTTGATCTAGCCAGTTCCAACCATAGCTATAGCTTCCATCTGGATTCTTACGGAGAATTTTTTCATTGAAGTATTTAGACTCAGGATAAGTTTCTGAAGCGTTAACGTGGATACCTAGATGAGCTCCATATTTCTTAGCCTTCTCAATTAGGGTCTTGAAGTCTTCGACACCACCGATACGCTTACCAATATCAGCATAGTTCAAGTGACCAGAGTCATGGCCTTCGCTACCATATCCTTTAAGGAGAACACCTTGCCCAAGACCATCTGTATGGAGATTGATTTTCTTGATACCATCCAAGGTCATAAGGAATGGGTTTTGTGCTTGAGAACCAAAGTTCATCGCGATACGGTAAGCTGTGATATCCTTAACTTTTTCCCAACCTTGAGGATTGTTCATAATGCTACGATAAGCAATGGCACCATCCTGCCAATCAACGTTCTTGTCTGCATTGGCATCTTCAGTGATAACAACCTTAGCACTTGGAAGTTCCTTCGTGTATTCTGGGAAAACAATGCCCTTATAAGCTTTTTCCCATTGCCATTCAGAGCTGTGGATTCCTACATAGTTGGCATTTCCGACTGTTTCTTTATAAGCTGTCAAACGAGTCCAGTCATTCGAACCACCACCATAGCTGTTTTGAGAGTTACTCCAAACACCAGCAGCAAGCTTATCTGTAGAAACAAATCCATACATGTAACCCTTAGCCAAATCCTTCATTGGATTGGTTACATCGATATGATCATCTCCGCTGACATGCGTATTGTTTGACATGGTTGCCCCATCAAACTTAGCACCAGTTTGATCACTAGAAACAGAGACTAAAGCATTGCCGAGGAAACTAATAGAAGAAAGTAGTTTTCTTTCGTCATCAATCTTTTGACCTGGAGTGACTTGATTGTGGTTGACAATCTTGGTCACATCAAAGTGCAATTGATTGTCCACAACTTGCAAGCGTACTGTCATTTCCGCATTGATTAAGTGAGCATCATCGCGAAGCTTCATCAAGTACTCTGCTGTTGTCTCATTGATTTTCTTATAAGTGACTTCAGGGGTGATTCGGTGGTTATTGATAAAGACTTGGTTGAACTGTTGCACCTGTCCTGGCAAAGTATGTCCATTCAAGCTGTATTCCTTGACACGAGGGAAGTCTTGGTCAATCACTGCTTTGAGGACCTTAGACTGAATCGTGTCATAAGTCACCTTGCTATCATCAACTTCAGGACCTGTTTCTTTTTCAGCAGGGGTATCCTCTGTTTTTACCCCCTCTTGGTTATCCGTTTTAACGCTAACAACTGTTCGCTCATCGTCATAAGAGCCCGCCTTGAGAAGAATCTTCTTCTCATTTTTAAGATGGTCATTGACCGCAGCTGGTAGAGTCACTGTGTCAAAGAGATTGACATCGTTATTGCTGGCATTTAGCTGACCGTCTGACTTGAGAGTGATAGAGAGACGGTTTGTTGATCCTGTTTCAGGAGCAGCAACACGACTACCTCTATACCAAGTGCTAGTTGTTGGAGATTTATACTCCCAGAACCAGCCATCCTTGTCATAACCGACAAAAACATTATTATTGGTATCTTTAAATTTCAAGAAGACACCAAAGCGTGATTTGCCCTTTTCAGAATCTTCTTTGAAGGTTAAATCAACAGTTGCATTTCCATTGGCATCAACGGTCAAGCCCTTCTTTTCAAACAGGGCTGGTTTGCCTGCGTTATCATTTTGAGCAGTTGAGGATAGTTGGTTGTAGCGGACACCTTTTTCTTCTCGGATAGTGACTGTTCCCTGTTGTTCTTTTTTCTCTACCGTTTGCCATTCAGGGGTTACCGTCTTAGGCGTTTCAGGTTTAGCAGCTGCAGGTTTATCCTCTTTTGGTTTTTCTTCAGCCGGTTTTTCTTTTTCAAGTGCTAATAGTTCTTCTTCTGTCTTAGGTCCATCTGTAACTTCTGGAGAACCTTGGTCTTCTCCCACCTTAGGCGCTTCAAAATCACGCCCATCATTCTCTTTTGCTGTTGCAAGAGCAGTAGCTAAATCAGCTGGTAAGTTCGCCGTGGAACCAGACTGCACGCTATCTGCAAGAACCGGACTTGTCCCAAAGAATGCAGCTCCAATCATAACAGAAGCAACACCTAATGAAAATTTCCGAATACTATATTTACAACGTTTTTCAAATAATCCTTTATTCATAAACTTCTAAATCCTTTCATTTTTGAGCAAGCGTTTACATTTTCTTTTTAAAAAATACTCCTTCCTCTGAAAGTGCAATGCTTAACCCTGATAAATAAAAAATAATTATACTTTTAATATAACAAATAATAGCTGAGAAAGCAATAGGAAACAAGTAAAATTAACAAAAATTTTCTCTATTCTGACAAAAAGAGGCTCCAACTTTTGGGGGTTCGTACATTTAGAATCTTTCTTTACAAATGTAAAAAAGGATTCAGCATTCAAGAGAAATACTAAATCCTTTCTTATATTTTGCAACAGTTATTTCACATGTTTTGCGAGATCTTCTTGAGCCTTTTTATTAGACTCTTCTTTTTCTTTCATCCATTTTTCCTGAGCTTTTTGGTATTCATCTACAGTGACTGCCTTGTCTTGAAGTTCCAAGTATTTATACAAGACTGGTTCACTTGTACCTTTATTTCCTGACAATGCAAATGGTATTGTAAATGGTACCATCTTAGACAAGATTGGGCGCCCTGTACGAGATGTAGTTGGAATAATCAAAGCACTATCTGTCAACCAAGCTTGGGCTGCAGCGTATTTATCATAGCGTTTAACAACATCTGTAGTCTCATCACCAGCCTCAGTAACCAATTTTTCGTAGTCATATAGACCTACTTTTTTAGCAGCTACATTATCTTCCCCTGAGTCAAACCCTAAATATGTTTTAGTACTTTCTCCTACAGATGGTTTGATGATATCAAGGTAGGTTGATGGATCGGCAAAGTCTGGACCCCAACCGACATTATCTGATAAATCCCAGTCTTCGCCAGCAGCATTTTCAGCAAAATATGTAATATTGTTTACTTCGTCTTTTTGTAGTTGTTGAATATCAATGACTACATTATCCGCTCCTAAAGTTGCTTCCAAGGATTGTTTCATAGATTGGACGCGCTGAACTTTTGTAGTTGCTGTTTGGTCAACTGGCATATCCAAATGAATTGGGAATGTCACACCTTCTGCTTGTAAGGCTGATTTAGCTTTAGCAAATTCAGCCTTGGCTTTTTCTGGATTGTAAAGACCATCCTGAGAATCTGCAAGATTAACATCCTTCCATTCATCCCCATAAGTAACCAATTTCTCTTTGACCATATCGCCAAAGTTTTTACCATCTGCTTGAACAAATGTTGGTGGAACAAAGATATTACGTAAGATTTTGCTTGCTCCAGTTTGTCCATTCAACTGAGAGGCATAGGCTGTACGATCAAAACCAAAGGCAATAGCCTGACGGAAATCCTTGTTTAAGAGAGCCTTTTTAGTCGATGCCTTTTGTTCGTCGCTGGTCTTAGATGTGTATTTATAGGACTGACGGTCAATATTTGTACCAACTAGATACGTAATAGAGTCTTGTTGAGTATAGACAATATTGTCCTTCATACTCTTCTCAAGCTCTGCGAAACTTGCACTTGTTGGATAGAGACGAGCTGCTGTAAGGCTACCATCTTTAAAGTTTTCTGCAGGTTTGCTGGTATCTTGACCATCCCAGAATGACAATTTAACTTTGTCAATATGCACATTGTCCTTATCCCAGTAGTTCGGATTTTTCGCAAATTCAACAGAAGATTTGGTCACAATGGATTTCAACAAATAAGGACCGTTATACAAGAGACTACTTGGATCCGTCGCTTTGGCAAAATCATCCCCTTTTGAGTTCAAAAACTCTTCATTAACTGGCGCAAGCACACCCATGGTTGTCTTAGAATTCCAGAAGCTTTCTGGTTTGTTCAAAGTGTACTGAACTGTCTGATCATCCAAAGCCTTAATTCCTACTTGTGAGAAATCTTTGATTTCCCCTTTTACATAGGCATCCAACCCTTTGATTGATTCTTGAACAAGGTAAAGAGCATCTGATTTTTTATCAGCAGCATATTTTAGTCCTGTTACAAAGTCTTGAGCTTTGACTGCCGCGTATTCTTCACCTTCAGAAGTATACCATTTTGCATCCTTACGGATAGTATAAGTGTAAGTCAATCCATCCTTGGATACAGACCAATCCTCAGCCATAGACGGCACAAAGTTCCCGTAGCGATCATTTTCTAGCAAACCATCAACCACGTTACTGGTAATATTTGCTGTCGCAGCCTTAGCAGTTGTCAAATAGTTGAGGTTATCAGGGTCTGTCTCATAAATGTATGAGAATGTCTTCTCACCTTTAGCGCTTGAACCTGATCCAGAGCATGCAGCTAAAGTAGTCGCCGCCAATAATGTCACGCCCGCAAGGGCAAATAGTTTTGAACTTTTCATCATTTTCTCCTTTAAAACTTTCTCTCCATTATAGACTCTTTTCAGAAAGATGTCAACAGAATTTTCAGAATTTTTGAAAATTATTTTTCAAACAACATCTTTGCAAAAAATATGGGCTCTATAATATTTGTAGTGGGTAAATCCACTATAGATATTATGGAGCCTATTTTATTGTAGAAAAAAAGTCCCATAAGATCTATAATGAAAAGCGACCAAACAACTCATTAGAAAGATTCATATGGAACAATTACATTTTATCACAAAACTACTCGATATCAAAGACACAAATATCCAAATTATAGATGTCGTCAATAGGGATTCACACAAAGAAATCATCGCCAAACTGGACTACGACGCCCCATCTTGCCCTGAGTGCGGAAACCAATTGAAGAAATATGACTTTCAAAAACCTTCTAAAATTCCTTATCTTGAAACGACTGGTATGCCTACTAGAATTCTCCTTAGAAAGCGTCGATTCAAGTGCTATCACTGTTCAAAAATGATGGTCGCTGAAACTTCTATCGTCAAGAAGAATCACCAAATCCCTCGTATCATCAACCAAAAGATTGCTCAAAAGTTAATTGAAAAGATTTCTATGACTGATATTGCCCATCAGCTTTCCATCTCAACTTCAACTGTTATTCGTAAGCTCAATGATTTTCACTTTAAACATGATTTTTCTTGTCTTCCTGAGATTATGTCTTGGGATGAGTATGCTTTTACAAAGGGAAAGATGAGCTTCATTGCGCAAGATTTTAACAATCTCAATATCATCACTGTTCTTGAAGGCAGAACACAAGCTGTCATCCGAAATCACTTTCTTCGCTACGATAGAGCCGTTCGTTGTCAAGTGAAAATCATTACGATGGATATGTTTAGTCCTTACTATGACTTGGCTAAACAGCTTCGCTTTCAAATTTCTAGGCTCAGGCTGA
>ERZ1023411.25-NODE-25-length-35008-cov-16.050153_pt1 | contig 35008 bp, 20 predicted proteins | sample MGYA00380509_ERZ1023411 | MGnify/ENA primary metagenome ERZ1023411 (study PRJEB33173, sample SAMEA4830334) | metagenome | study: EMG produced TPA metagenomics assembly of the PRJEB25223 data set... | reverse complement strand
CAGTTCTATCCACAACCTCAAAACAGTGTTTTGAGCTGACTTCGTCAGTTCCATCTACAACCTCAAAACAGTGTTTTGAGCAACCTGCGGCTAGTTTCCTAGTTTGCTCTTTGATTTTCATTGAGTACTAATCTTATTTTTTAACGTGTGCTAAAAAATAAATTAATGCAGGTTAATTTTTCTTGAATTAAATTTTTTTAAATGATATACTGTTTTTATGGAGAGATAACAATTATATATAAATGTACTACTCTATTTCCTAGATAATACTTAGTAAAACTTTTTATAACAAAGGCTAGCAAAGTTAAAGTTTATTATCTATTGGAAGTTATATAAATATGTAAGGAATTAAAATGAAAAAAAGCACAGTATTGTCATTAACTACAGCTGCAGTTATTTTAGCAGCCTATGCCCCTAATGAGGTAGTCTTAGCAGACACATCTAGCTCTGAAGATGCTTTAAGCATCTCTGATAAAGAAAAAGTAGTAGTAGATAAGGAAACAGAAAATAAAGAGAAACATAAAGATATTCATAATGCTATAGAAACTTCAAAGGATACTGAAGAAAAGAAAACAACAATTATTGAGGAAAAAGAAGTTGTTAGTAAAAATCCTGTAATAGACACTAAAACTAGCAATGAAGAAGCAAAAATCAAAGAAGAAAATTCCAATCAATCCCAAGGAGATCATACGGACTCATTTGTGAATAAAAACACAGAAAATCCCAAAAAAGAAGATAAAGTTGTCTATATTGCTGAATTTAAAGATAAAGAATCTGGAGAAAAAGCAATCAAGGGACTATCAAATCTTAAGAATACAAAAGTTTTATATACTTATGATAGAATTTTTAACGGTAGTGCCATAGAAACAACTCCAGATAACTTGGACAAAATTAAACAAATAGAAGGTATTTCATCGATTGAAAGGGCACAAAAAGTCCAACCCATGATGAATCATGCCAGAAAGGAAATTGGAGTTGAGGAAGCTATTGATTACCTAAAGTCTATCAATGCTCCGTTTGGGAAAAATTTTGATGGTAGAGGTATGGTCATTTCAAATATCGATACTGGAACAGATTATAGACATAAGGCTATGAGAATCGATGATGATGCCAAAGCCTCAATGAGATTTAAAAAAGAAGACTTAAAAGGAACTGATAAAAATTATTGGTTGAGTGATAAAATCCCTCATGCGTTCAATTATTATAATGGTGGCAAAATCACTGTAGAAAAATATGATGATGGAAGGGATTATTTTGACCCACATGGGATGCATATTGCAGGGATTCTTGCTGGAAATGATACTGAACAAGATATCAAAAACTTTAACGGCATAGATGGAATTGCACCTAATGCACAAATTTTCTCTTACAAAATGTATTCTGACGCAGGATCTGGGTTTGCGGGTGATGAAACAATGTTTCATGCTATTGAAGATTCTATCAAACACAACGTTGATGTTGTTTCGGTATCATCTGGTTTTACAGGAACAGGTCTTGTAGGTGAGAAATATTGGCAAGCTATTCGGGCATTAAGAAAAGCAGGCATTCCAATGGTTGTCGCTACGGGTAACTATGCGACTTCTGCTTCAAGTTCTTCATGGGATTTAGTAGCAAATAATCATCTGAAAATGACCGACACTGGAAATGTAACACGAACTGCAGCACATGAAGATGCGATAGCGGTCGCTTCTGCTAAAAATCAAACAGTTGAGTTTGATAAAGTTAACATAGGTGGAGAAAGTTTTAAATACAGAAATATAGGGGCCTTTTTCGATAAGAATAAAATCACAACAAATGAAGATGGAACAAAAGCTCCTAGTAAATTAAAATTTGTATATATAGGCAAGGGGCAAGACCAAGATTTGATAGGTTTGGATCTTAGGGGCAAAATTGCAGTAATGGATAGAATTTATACAAAGGATTTAAAAAATGCTTTTAAAAAAGCTATGGATAAGGGTGCACGCGCCATTATGGTTGTAAATACTGTAAATTACTACAATAGAGATAATTGGACAGAGCTTCCAGCTATGGGATATGAAGCGGATGAAGGTACTAAAAGTCAAGTGTTTTCAATTTCAGGAGATGATGGTGTAAAGCTATGGAACATGATTAATCCTAATAAAAAAACTGAAGTCAAAAGAAATAATAAAGAAGATTTTAAAGATAAATTGGAGCAATACTATCCAATTGATATGGAAAGTTTTAATTCCAACAAACCGAATGTAGGTGACGAAAAAGAGATTGACTTTAAGTTTGCACCTGACACAGACAAAGAACTCTATAAAGAAGATATCATCGTTCCAGCAGGATCTACATCTTGGGGGCCAAGAATAGATTTACTTTTAAAACCCGATGTTTCAGCACCTGGTAAAAATATTAAATCCACGCTTAATGTTATTAATGGCAAATCAACTTATGGCTATATGTCAGGAACTAGTATGGCGACTCCAATCGTGGCAGCTTCTACTGTTTTGATTAGACCGAAATTAAAGGAAATGCTTGAAAGACCTGTATTGAAAAATCTTAAGGGAGATGACAAAATAGATCTTACAAGTCTTACAAAAATTGCCCTACAAAATACTGCTCGACCTATGATGGATGCAACTTCTTGGAAAGAAAAAAGTCAATACTTTGCATCACCTAGACAACAGGGAGCAGGCCTAATTAATGTGGCCAATGCTTTGAGAAATGAAGTTGTAGCAACTTTCAAAAACACTGATTCTAAAGGTTTGGTAAACTCATATGGTTCCATTTCTCTTAAAGAAATAAAAGGTGATAAAAAATACTTTACAATCAAGCTTCACAATACATCAAACAGACCTTTGACTTTTAAAGTTTCAGCATCAGCGATAACTACAGATTCTCTAACTGACAGATTAAAACTTGATGAAACATATAAAGATGAAAAATCTCCAGATGGTAAGCAAATTGTTCCAGAAATTCACCCAGAAAAAGTCAAAGGAGCAAATATCACATTTGAGCATGATACTTTCACTATAGGCGCAAATTCTAGCTTTGATTTGAATGCGGTTATAAATGTTGGAGAGGCCAAAAACAAAAATAAATTTGTAGAATCATTTATTCATTTTGAGTCAGTGGAAGAAATGGAAGCTCTAAACTCCAACGGGAAGAAAATAAACTTCCAACCTTCTTTGTCGATGCCTCTAATGGGATTTGCTGGGAATTGGAACCACGAACCAATCCTTGATAAATGGGCTTGGGAAGAAGGGTCAAGATCAAAAACACTGGGAGGTTATGATGATGATGGTAAACCGAAAATTCCAGGAACCTTAAATAAGGGAATTGGTGGAGAACATGGTATAGATAAATTTAATCCAGCAGGAGTTATACAAAATAGAAAAGATAAAAATACAACATCCCTGGATCAAAATCCAGAATTATTTGCTTTCAATAACGAAGGGATCAACGCTCCATCATCAAGTGGTTCTAAGATTGCTAACATTTATCCTTTAGATTCAAATGGAAATCCTCAAGATGCTCAACTTGAAAGAGGATTAACACCTTCTCCACTTGTATTAAGAAGTGCAGAAGAAGGATTGATTTCAATAGTAAATACAAATAAAGAGGGAGAAAATCAAAGAGACTTAAAAGTCATTTCGAGAGAACACTTTATTAGAGGAATTTTAAATTCTAAAAGCAATGATGCAAAGGGAATCAAATCATCTAAACTAAAAGTTTGGGGTGACTTGAAGTGGGATGGACTCATCTATAATCCTAGAGGTAGAGAAGAAAATGCACCAGAAAGTAAGGATAATCAAGATCCTGCTACTAAGATAAGAGGTCAATTTGAACCGATTGCGGAAGGTCAATATTTCTATAAATTTAAATATAGATTAACTAAAGATTACCCATGGCAGGTTTCCTATATTCCTGTAAAAATTGATAACACCGCCCCTAAGATTGTTTCGGTTGATTTTTCAAATCCTGAAAAAATTAAGTTGATTACAAAGGATACTTATCATAAGGTAAAAGATCAGTATAAGAATGAAACGCTATTTGCGAGAGACCAAAAAGAACATCCTGAAAAATTTGACGAGATTGCGAACGAAGTTTGGTATGCTGGCGCCGCTCTTGTTAATGAAGATGGAGAGGTTGAAAAAAATCTTGAAGTAACTTACGCAGGTGAGGGTCAAGGAAGAAATAGAAAACTTGACAAAGACGGAAATACCATTTATGAAATTAAAGGTGCGGGAGATTTAAGGGGAAAAATCATTGAAGTCATTGCATTAGATGGTTCTAGCAATTTCACAAAGATTCATAGAATTAAATTTGCTAATCAGGCTGATGAAAAGGGGATGATTTCCTATTATCTAGTAGATCCTGATCAAGATTCATCTAAATATCAAAAGCTTGGCGAGATTGCAGAATCTAAATTTAAAAATTTAGGAAATGGAAAAGAGGGTAGTCTAAAAAAAGATACAACTGGGGTAGAACATCATCATCAAGAAAATGAAGAGTCTATTAAAGAAAAATCTAGTTTTACTATTGATAGAAATATTTCAACAATTAGAGACTTTGAAAATAAAGACCTAAAGAAACTCATTAAAAAGAAATATAAGGAAGAAGACGACTTTGTAACTGGTGGAAAAAGAACAGTAGAACTTGATTATAAATATGACGATAAAGGAAATATAACTGCCTATGAAGATGAAAGTGCTCTAGAATATGAAACTGAAAAATTTGACGAAATAAAATCAAAAATTTATGGTGTTCTAAGCCCATCTAAAGATGGACACTTTGAAATTCTTGGAAAGATAAGCAATGTTTCTAAAAATGCCAAGGTATATTATGGAAATAACTATAAATTTATAGAAATCAAAGCGACTAAGTATGACTCACATTCAAAAACGATGATATTTGATTTATACGCTAATATTAATGATATTGTAGATGGATTAGCTTTTGCTGGAGATATGCGGTTTTTTGTTAAAGATGATGATCGAATAAAAGCTGAAACTAAAATTAGAATGCCTGAAAAAAATAAGGAAACTAAAGCAGAATATCCCTATGTATCAAGTTATGGGAATGTAATCGAATTAGGAGAAGGAGATCTTTCAAAGAACAAACCAGACAATTTAACTAAAATGGAATCTGGTAAAATCTATTCTGATTCAGAAAAACAACAATATCTGTTAAAGGATAACATCATTCTAAGAAAAGGCTATGCACTAAAAGTGACTACCTATAATCCTGGAAAAACGGATATGTTAGAAGGAAATGGAGTCTATAGCAAGGAAGATATAGCAAAAATACAAAAGGCCAATCCTAATCTAAGAGTCCTTTCAGAAACAACAATTTATGCTGATAGTAGAAATGTTGAAGATGGAAGAAGTACCCAAGCTGTATTAATGTCGGCTTTGGACGGCTTTAACATTATAAGGTATCAAGTGTTTACATTTAAAATGAACGATAAAGGGGAAGCTATCGATAAAGACGGAAATCTTGTGACAGATTCTTCTAAACTTGTATTATTTGGTAAGGATGATAAAGAATACACTGGAGAGGATAAGTCCAATGTAGAAGCTATAAAAGAAGATGGCTCCATGTTATTTATTGATACCAAACCAGTAAACCTTTCAATGGATAAGAACTACTTTAATCCATCTAAATCTAATAAAATTTATGTACGAAATCCAGAATTTTATTTAAGAGGTAAGATTTCTGATAAGGGTGGTTTTAACTGGGAATTGAGAGTTAATGAATCGGTTGTAGATAATTATTTAATCTACGGAGATTTACACATTGATAACACTAGAGATTTTAATATTAAGCTGAATGTTAAAGACGGTGACATCATGGACTGGGGAATGAAAGACTATAAAGCAAACGGATTTCCAGATAAGGTAACAGATATGGATGGAAATGTTTATCTTCAAACTGGCTATAGCGATTTGAATGCTAAAGCAGTTGGAGTCCACTATCAGTTTTTATATGATAATGTTAAACCCGAAGTAAACATTGATCCTAAGGGAAATACTAGTATCGAATATGCTGATGGAAAATCTGTAGTCTTTAACATCAATGATAAAAGAAATAATGGATTCGATGGTGAGATTCAAGAACAACATATTTATGTAAATGGAAAAGAATATACATCATTTGATGATATTAAACAAATAACAGACAAGACACTAAACATTAAGATTGTTGTAAAAGATTTTGCAAGAAATACAACCGTAAAAGAATTCATTTTAAATAAAGATACGGGAGAGGTAAGTGAATTAAAACCTCATAGGGTAACTGTGACCATTCAAAATGGAAAAGAAATGAGTTCAACGATAGTGTCGGAAGAAGATTTTATTTTACCTGTCTATAAGGGTGAATTAGAAAAAGGATACCAATTTGATGGTTGGGAAATTTCTGGTTTCGAAGGTAAAAAAGACGCTGGCTATGTTATTAATCTATCAAAAGATACCTTTATAAAACCTGTATTCAAGAAAATAGAGGAGAAAAAGGAGGAAGAAAATAAACCTACTTTTGATGTATCGAAAAAGAAAGATAACCCACAAGTAAACCATAGTCAATTAAATGAAAGTCACAGAAAAGAGGATTTACAAAGAGAAGATCATTCACAAAAATCTGATTCAACTAAGGATGTTACAGCTACAGTTCTTGATAAAAACAATATCAGTAGTAAATCAACTACTAACAATCCTAATAAGTTGCCAAAAACTGGAACAGCAAGCGGAGCCCAGACACTATTAGCTGCCGGAATAATGTTTATAGTAGGAATTTTTCTTGGATTGAAGAAAAAAAATCAAGATTAAGATAAAAGCTATAGAAAAAAATGGTTTATGTACTGAGATTAGATAGTGAGGTGATGACATAGTTTTGTGAAAACAGCCATTTATAACTCAATTATTTAGTTTACTTCACTATTGATACTATTTGGAGTTATTAATGGACTTAGTTTAGATAACTAATGAATTGATTGAAAGGGTTAGTATTGACAATATTGGTCATATTGATTAGAAAATAGAGTCTATCAAAATTTAAAGGCTAATAGAGGTGATGAGACAATTTCAAGGAATTAAGTAGCGTTTGGTTGCTTAATTCCTTTTTATTTGGAAGGAAGTTTTTCGTAACCGCCCAATAACGAAGTCTATTGGACGGTTACGATATGATCACTGACTTCGTCAGTTCTATCTACAACCTAAAAACAGTGTTTTGAACAACCTGCGGCTAGCTTTCTAGTTTGCTCTTTGATTTTCATTGAATATTAGAACAGCAAAAATGCTTGGAGTATTTGTTTGTGTGTTTGTTTTTATATAACAAACTATAAACAAAACAAAAATATAAAAAAAGAGACAAAAAAGAATAGAAAGTAATTAACAACGATTTCATATAGTGTTATACTTATAGCATAAAGTTAATGGAAAGAAGGGAAAACCTTATGGTATTAGATTATTTCTTTGACAAAAACCTTGTGTTTTGCTTAGAAGCGGATAATCAAGAACAACTCTTTGATCAGGTTGCAACTTTATTGGAAGAACGAGAAATTGTCACTCCAACTTATCGTGAAGCCTTGATCACGCGTGAAAAGTCATTTCCAACTGGTTTAGATATGGAATTTCTAGGAAAGGACTTGCCAAATGTAGCGATTCCTCACACAGATATTGTTCATAATCTAGCTGAGAAAGTGGTGGTTGTTCGATTAGAAAAACCAGTAACTTTTCACAATATGATAGCTCCTGATAAGGAAGTAGAAGTATCCTTGCTCTTCTTTATCATCAATAACTCAAGTTCAAGTCAAACAAATATTCTGGCTCAGTTGATGGACTTTTTCACAGGAAATGGACATCTTGAAGACCTATCAAAAATTTCCGAACCAGAAAAACTTTATGCTTACATTGCTGAAGCAATCGCTTAATCTTGTCTATTAAAAAATAAAATCGGAGGAAATCTAAATGATTAAAATTCTTGCTGCCTGCGGTGCAGGTGTTAACTCAAGTCACCAAATTAAAAGTGCTCTAGAAGAAGAACTTTCAAACCGTGGTTATGATGTTCACTGTGATGCAGTCATGGTGAAAGATGTAAACGAAGACCTTATGAAAGGTTACGATATCTTTACACCAATCGCTGCAACAGACCTTGGTTTTGAACCAGGTATCCCAGTTATCGAAGCTGGACCAATCTTATTCCGTATCCCAGCAATGAGCGCTCCAGTATTTGACAATATTGAAGCAGCTATTAAAGAACACGGATTAAGCTAATTCTAATTTGTTAACATTCATATAACATAAAAAAGGGAGGAACTGTTATGGATGCAATCTTTGACCTAATCGGAAAGGTTTTCAATCCCATCTTAGAAATGGGTGGACCTGTCATCATGTTAATCATTTTGACAGTATTGGCTTTACTTTTTGGAGTGAAATTCTCCAAAGCGCTTGAAGGTGGTATCAAACTTGCCATCGCTCTTACAGGTATCGGTGCTATCATCGGTATGCTAAATGGTGCTTTCTCAGCATCACTTGCAAAATTCGTTGAAAACACTGGTATACAATTGAGTATTACCGACGTTGGTTGGGCACCACTCGCAACAATCACTTGGGGTTCTGCTTGGACACTATACTTCTTGCTCATCATGTTGATTGTCAACGTAGTGATGCTTGCTATGAAGAAAACCGATACACTTGATGTCGATATCTTTGATATCTGGCACTTGTCTATCACAGGTCTCTTGATTAAATGGTATGCTGATAACAATGGTGTGAGTCAAGGGGTTTCACTCTTTATTGCTACAGCAGCTATCGTCCTTGTCGGTGTGTTGAAAATTATCAACTCTGACTTGATGAAACCTACATTTGATGACCTTCTTAACGCCCCAAGTTCATCACCAATGACATCAACTCACATGAACTACATGATGAACCCAGTTATCATGGTTTTGGATAAGATTTTTGAAAAATTCTTCCCAGGCCTTGATAAATATGACTTTGATGCTGCTAAATTGAACAAGAAAATCGGTTTCTGGGGATCTAAATTCTTCATCGGTTTCATCCTTGGTATCGTTATCGGTATTATGGGAACTCCACATCCAATTGCAGGTGTTGCAGATGCAGATAAATGGCGTCTTGTTATCAAAGGATGGTTGTCTCTTGGTTTGACTGCCGGTGTATCTTTGGAACTCTTCTCACTTATCGGTTCATGGTTCATCGCAGCCGTAGAACCACTATCACAAGGTATTACAAACGTTGCTACTAAACGTCTTCAAGGACGTAAATTCAATATCGGTCTTGACTGGCCATTCATCGCTGGTCGTGCTGAAATCTGGGCTTGTGCCAACGTACTTGCACCAATCATGTTGATTGAAGCAGTGCTTCTTTCAAAAGTTGGAAATGGTATCTTGCCACTTGCAGGTATCATCGCTATGGGTGTTACTCCAGCTCTCTTGGTTGTAACTCGTGGTAAATTGCTCCGTATGATTATCTTCGGAACACTCTTGTTGCCACTCTTCCTTCTTTCAGGTACACTTATTGCACCATTTGCAACAGAACTTGCTAAAGGTGTAGGTGCCTTCCCAGAAGGTGTGAGCCAAACTCAATTGATTACTCACTCTACTCTTGAAGGACCAATCGAAAAACTTCTTGGTTGGACAATTGGTAACACTACAACTGGTGATATCAAAGCAATCCTTGGTGCAGTAGCCTTCCTTGTATTCTATATCGGTATCTTTGCTTGGTACAGAAAACAAATGATCAAACGTAACGAAGAGTACGCAGCAAAAGCAAAATAATGCGCTCCTATAAAATATAAACTCAATGAAAATCAAAGAGCAAACTAGGAAGCTAGCCGCAGGTTGCTCAAAACACAGTTTTGAGGTTGTAGATAAGACTGACGAAGTCAGCTCAAAACATGGTTTTGAGGTTGTAGATGAAACTGACGAAGTCAGTAATCATATCTACGGCAAGGCGACACTGACGAAGTTTGAATTGGATTTTCGCAGAGTGTAAATTGTTGAAACTAGGTTGTCATACCATGTATACCACTTGGGCTTTAGTAGTAGCTAACTGCACTAAATATAATATAAGGAGGGTTTTATGGGGAAAGGCCATTGGAATCGGAAAAGAGTTTATAGCATTCGTAAGTTTGCTGTGGGAGCTTGCTCAGTAATGATTGGGACTTGTGCAGTTCTATTAGGAGGAAATATAGCTGGAGAATCTGTAGTTTATGCGGATGAAACACTTATTACTCATACTGCTGAGAAACCTAAAGAGGAAAAAATGATAGTAGAAGAAAAGGCTGATAAAGCTTTGGAAACTAAAAATGTAGTTGAAAGGACAGAACAAAGTGAACCTAGTTCAACTGAGGCTATTGCATCTGAGAAGAAAGAAGATGAAGCCGTAACTCCAAAAGAGGAAAAAGTGTCTGCTAAACCGGAAGAAAAAGCTCCAAGGATAGAATCACAAGCTTCAAGTCAAGAAAAACCGCTCAAGGAAGATGCTAAAGCTGTAACAAATGAAGAAGTGAATCAAATGATTGAAGACAGGAAAGTGGATTTTAATCAAAATTGGTACTTTAAACTCAATGCAAATTCTAAGGAAGCCATTAAACCTGATGCAGACGTATCTACGTGGAAAAAATTAGATTTACCGTATGACTGGAGTATCTTTAACGATTTCGATCATGAATCTCCTGCACAAAATGAAGGTGGACAGCTCAACGGTGGGGAAGCTTGGTATCGCAAGACTTTCAAACTAGATGAAAAAGACCTCAAGAAAAATGTTCGCCTTACTTTTGATGGCGTCTATATGGATTCTCAAGTTTATGTCAATGGTCAGTTAGTGGGGCATTATCCAAATGGTTATAACCAGTTCTCATACGATATCACCAAATACCTTCACAAAGATGGTCGTGAGAATGTGATTGCTGTCCATGCAGTCAACAAACAGCCAAGTAGCCGTTGGTATTCAGGAAGTGGTATCTATCGTGATGTGACTTTACAAGTGACAGATAAGGTGCATGTTGAGAAAAATGGGACAACTATTTTAACACCAAAACTTGAAGAACAACAACATGGCAAGGTTGAAACTCATGTGACCAGCAAAATCGTCAATACGGACGACAAAGACCATGAACTTGTAGCCGAATATCAAATCGTTGAACGAGGTGGTCATACTGTAACAGGCTTAGTTCGTACAGCGAGTCGTACCTTAAAAGCACATGAATCAACAAGCCTAGATGCGATTTTAGAAGTTGAAAGACCAAAACTCTGGACCGTTTTAAATGACAAACCTGCCTTGTACGAATTGATTACGCGTGTTTACCGTGACGGTCAATTGGTTGATGCTAAGAAGGATTTGTTTGGTTACCGTTACTATCACTGGACTCCAAATGAAGGTTTCTCTTTGAATGGTGAACGTATTAAATTCCATGGAGTATCCTTGCACCACGACCATGGGGCGCTTGGAGCAGAAGAAAACTATAAAGCAGAATATCGCCGTCTCAAACAAATGAAGGAGATGGGAGTTAACTCCATCCGTACAACCCACAACCCTGCTAGTGAGCAAACCTTGCAAATCGCAGCAGAACTAGGTTTACTCGTTCAGGAAGAGGCCTTTGATACGTGGTATGGTGGCAAGAAACCTTATGACTATGGACGTTTCTTTGAAAAAGATGCCACTCACCCAGAAGCTCGAAAAGGTGAAAAATGGTCTGATTTTGACCTACGTACCATGGTCGAAAGAGGCAAAAACAACCCTGCTATCTTCATGTGGTCAATTGGTAATGAAATAGGTGAAGCTAATGGTGATGCCCACTCTTTAGCAACTGTTAAACGTTTGGTTAAGGTTATCAAGGATGTTGATAAGACTCGCTATGTTACCATGGGAGCAGATAAATTCCGTTTCGGTAATGGTAGCGGAGGGCATGAGAAAATTGCTGATGAACTCGATGCTGTTGGATTTAACTATTCTGAAGATAATTACAAAGCCCTTAGAGCTAAGCATCCAAAATGGTTGATTTATGGATCAGAAACATCTTCAGCTACCCGTACACGTGGAAGTTACTATCGCCCTGAACGTGAATTGAAACATAGCAATGGACCTGAGCGTAATTATGAACAGTCAGATTATGGAAATGATTGTGTGGGTTGGGGGAAAACAGCAACCGCTTCATGGACTTTTGACCGTGACAACGCTGGCTATGCTGGACAGTTTATCTGGACAGGTACGGACTATATTGGTGAACCTACACCATGGCACAACCAAAATCAAACTCCTGTTAAGAGCTCTTACTTTGGTATCGTAGATACAGCCGGCATTCCAAAACATGACTTCTATCTCTACCAAAGCCAATGGGTTTCTGTTAAGAAGAAACCGATGGTACACCTTCTTCCTCACTGGAACTGGGAAAACAAAGAATTAGCATCCAAAGTAGCTGACTCAGAAGGTAAGATTCCAGTTCGTGCTTATTCGAATGCTTCTAGTGTAGAATTGTTCTTGAATGGAAAATCTCTTGGTCTTAAGACTTTCAATAAAAAACAAACCAGCGATGGGCGGACTTACCAAGAAGGTGCAAATGCTAATGAACTTTATCTTGAATGGAAAGTTGCCTATCAACCAGGTACCTTGGAAGCAATTGCTCGTGATGAATCTGGCAAGGAAATTGCTCGAGATAAGATTACGACTGCTGGTAAGCCAGCGGCAGTTCGTCTTATTAAGGAAGACCATGCGATTGCAGCAGATGGAAAAGACTTGACTTACATCTACTATGAAATTGTTGACAGCCAGGGGAATGTGGTTCCAACTGCTAATAATCTGGTTCGCTTCCAATTGCATGGCCAAGGTCAACTGGTCGGTGTAGATAACGGAGAACAAGCCAGCCGTGAACGCTATAAGGCGCAAGCAGATGGTTCTTGGATTCGTAAAGCATTTAATGGTAAAGGTGTTGCCATTGTCAAATCAACTGAACAAGCAGGGAAATTCACCCTTACTGCCCACTCTGATCTCTTGAAATCGAACCAAGTCACTGTCTTTACTGGTAAGAAAGAAGGACAAGAGAAGACTGTTTTGGGGACAGAAGTGCCAAAAGTACAGACCATTATTGGAGAGGCACCTGAAATGCCTACCACTGTTCCGTTTGTATACAGTGATGGTAGCCGTGCAGAACGTCCTGTAACCTGGTCTTCAGTAGATGTGAGCAAGCCTGGTATTGTAACGGTGAAAGGTATGGCTGACGGACGAGAAGTAGAAGCTCGTGTAGAAGTGATTGCTCTTAAATCAGAGCTACCAGTTGTGAAACGTATTGCTCCAAATACTGACTTGAATTCTGTAGACAAATCTGTTTCCTATGTTTTGACTGATGGAAGTGTTGAAGAGTATGAAGTGGACAAGTGGGAGATTGCCGAAGAAGATAAAGTTAAGTTAGCAATTCCAGGTTCTCGTATTCAAGCGACCGGTTATTTAGAAGGTCAACCAATTCATGCAACCCTTGTGGTAGAAGAAGGCAATCCTGCGGCACCTGCAGTACCAACTGTAACGGTTGGTGGTGAAGCTGTCACAGGTCTTACTAGTCAAAAACCAATGCAATACCGCACTCTTGCTTATGGAGCTAAGTTGCCAGAAGTCACAGCAAGTGCTAAAAATGCAGCTGTTACAGTTCTTCAAGCAAGCGCAGCAAACGGCATGCGTGCGAGCATCTTTATTCAGCCTAAAGATGGTGGCCCTCTTCAAACCTATGCAATTCAATTCCTTGAAGAAGCGCCAAAAATTGCTCACTTGAGCTTGCAAGTGGAAAAAGCTGACAGTCTCAAAGAAGACCAAACTGTCAAATTGTCGGTTCGAGCTCACTATCAAGATGGAACGCAAGCTGTATTACCAGCTGATAAAGTAACCTTCTCTACAAGTGGTGAAGGGGAAGTCGCAATTCGTAAAGGAATGCTTGAGTTGCATAAGCCAGGAGCAGTCACTCTGAACGCTGAATATGAGGGAGCTAAAGGCCAAGTTGAACTCACTATCCAAGCCAATACTGAGAAGAAGATTGCGCAATCCATCCGTCCTGTAAATGTAGTGACAGATTTGCATCAGGAACCAAGTCTTCCAGCAACAGTAACAGTTGAGTATGACAAAGGTTTCCCTAAAACTCATAAAGTCACTTGGCAAGCTATTCCGAAAGAAAAACTAGACTCCTATCAAACATTTGAAGTACTAGGTAAAGTTGAAGGAATTGACCTTGAAGCGCGTGCAAAAGTCTCTGTAGAAGGTATCGTTTCAGTTGAAGAAGTCAGTGTGACAACTCCAATCGCAGAAGCACCACAATTACCAGAAAGTGTTCGGACATATGATTCAAATGGTCACGTTTCATCAGCTAAGGTTGCATGGGATGCGATTCGTCCAGAGCAATACGCTAAGGAAGGTGTCTTTACAGTTAATGGTCGCTTAGAAGGTACTCAATTAACAACTAAACTTCATGTTCGCGTATCTGCTCAAACTGAGCAAGGTGCAAACATTTCTGACCAATGGACCGGTTCAGAATTGCCACTTGCCTTTGCTTCAGACTCAAATCCAAGCGACCCAGTTTCAAATGTTAATGACAAGCTCATTTCCTACAATAACCAACCAGCCAATCGTTGGACAAACTGGAATCGTACTAATCCAGAAGCTTCAGTCGGTGTCCTATTCGGAGATTCAGGTATTTTGAGCAAACGCTCCGTTGATAATCTAAGTGTCGGATTCCACGAAGACCATGGAGTTGGTGCACCGAAGTCTTATGTGATTGAGTATTATGTTGGTAAGACTGTCCCAACAGCTCCTAAAAACCCTAGTTTTGTTGGTAATGAGGACCATGTCTTTAATGATTCTGCCAACTGGAAACCAGTTACTAATCTAAAAGCCCCTGCTCAACTCAAGGCTGGAGAAATGAACCACTTTAGCTTTGATAAAGTTGAAACCTATGCTGTTCGTATTCGCATGGTTAAAGCAGATAACAAGCGTGGAACGTCTATCACAGAGGTACAAATCTTTGCGAAACAAGTTGCGGCAGCCAAGCAAGGACAAACAAGAATCCAAGTTGACGGCAAAGACTTAGCAAACTTCAACCCTGATTTGACAGACTACTACCTTGAGTCTGTAGATGGAAAAGTTCCGGCAGTCACAGCAAGTGTTAGCAACAATGGTCTCGCTACCGTCGTTCCAAGCGTTCGTGAAGGTGAGCCAGTTCGTGTCATCGCGAAAGCTGAAAATGGCGACATCTTAGGAGAATACCGTCTGCACTTCACTAAGGATAAGAACTTACTTTCTCATAAACCAGTTGCTGCGGTTAAACAAGCTCGCTTGCTACAAGTAGGTCAAGCACTTGAATTGCCGACTAAGGTTCCAGTTTACTTCACAGGTAAAGACGGCTACGAAACAAAAAACCTGACAGTTGAATGGGAAGAAGTTCCAGCGGAAAATCTGATAAAAGCAGGTCAATTTACCGTTCGAGGCCATGTCCTTGGTAGTGATCTTGTTGCTGAGGTCACTGTACGAGTGACAGACAAACTAGGCGAAGCTCTTTCAGATAACCCTAACTATGATGAAAACAGTAACCAGGCCTTTGCTTCAGCAACCAATGATATTGACAAAAACTCTCATGACCGCGTTGACTATCTCAATGACGGAGATCATTCAGAAAATCGTCGTTGGACAAACTGGTCTCCAACACCATCTTCTAATCCAGAAGTATCAGCGGGTGTGATCTTCCGTGAAAATGGTAAGATTGTAGAACGGACTGTTGCTCAAGCCAAACTTCACTTCTTTGCAGATAGTGGTACGGATGCACCAACTAAACTCGTTTTAGAACGCTATGTCGGTCCAGAGTTTGAAGTGCCAACCTACTATTCAAACTACCAAGCCTACGACGCAGACCATCCATTCAACAATCCAGAAAATTGGGAAGCTGTGCCTTATCGTGCGGATAAAGACATTGCAGCTGGTGATGAAATCAACGTAACATTTAAAGCTATCAAAGCCAAAGCTATGAGATGGCGTATGGAGCGTAAAGCAGATAAGAGCGGTGTTGCGATGATTGAGATGACCTTCCTTGCACCAAGTGAATTGCCTCAAGAAAGCACTCAATCAAAGATTCTTGTAGATGGAAAAGAACTTGCTGATTTCGCTGAAAATCGTCAAGACTATCAAATTACCTATAAAGGTCAACGGCCAAAAGTCTCAGTTGAAGAAAACAATCAAGTAGCTTCAACTGTGGTAGATAGTGGAGAAGATAGCTTTCCAGTACTTGTTCGCCTCGTTTCAGAAAGTGGAAAACAAGTCAAGGAATACCGTATCCACTTGACTAAGGAAAAACCAGTTTCTGAGAAGACAGTTGCTGCTGTACAAGAAGATCTTCCAAAAATCGAATTTGTTGAAAAAGATTTGGCATACAAGACAGTTGAGAAAAAAGATTCAACACTGTATCTAGGTGAAACTCGTGTAGAACAAGAAGGAAAAGTTGGAAAAGAACGTATCTTTACAGCGATTAATCCTGATGGAAGTAAGGAAGAAAAACTCCGTGAAGTGGTAGAAGTTCCGACAGACCGCATCGTCTTGGTTGGAACCAAACCAGTAGCTCAAGAAGCTAAAAAACCACAAGTGTCAGAAAAAGCAGATACAAAACCAATTGATTCAAGTGAAGCTAGCCAAACTAATAAAGCCCAGTTACCAAATACAGGTAGTGCGGCAAGCCAAGCAGCAGTAGCAGCAGGTTTAGCTCTTCTAGGTTTGAGTGCAGGATTAGTAGTTACTAAAGGTAAAAAAGAAGACTAGAAATTTTGATACCTTCTTTATCATTAAAGACCAAAGAAAAACTCTTGTCCTAAATAGAAGATAAAGAGTCTGGAACAAAATAGTTCTCAACCACAAAAAAGCTAGATATTTCCAATTGCGGAACTCTAGCTTTTTAATTTTGAGTCGTTCTCTTATTGTATAGTAGATTGAAACTAGAGTAGTACACTTCTACTTCTAAAACATTGTTAGAAATCGATTTGACTGTCCTTATCGATTTGTCCTGTTCTTATTTCATTTCACTATGTTTTAGGAGGTTATTGGCCATAAGTACCAATCCCATGTCAATTCTCACTTGACGCTTGCCTCTCAGATTACATCTCTTGTAACCCAAAGAAGCCTTTATCTGCCCAAAGACAGGTTCCACATCAATCTTGCGTTGAGCGAAAATCTGTCTACCTTGGGGAGATAAAAGCGCCTGACATTCTTTAGCTTTCAAGTTTTGATAGCGTTCGTTCATATACAGTCCCTTTTGAGGGGCTGATTCAGGTTCATCAGCGTAGTAAACCTTGATTTCCTGTTGAAAGTCTGTCTGTGTTTTCTGGTACTTGATATGGTGAAAACGATAGCACCAGCCATCAGGATGTATGTAGCTATCCTCCTTGTCATTATAGTGCCAATTCGCTCAGTTTTTAGCTGACTCTTTATACCCTCTCTTTTGTTTCTTATCAAACATGGCATATTTAATCAGAAGGGGAGTGATTTCTTCTTGAAAATAGACTTGTATCTGTTCTTGAAGTTTGGCGGAGAATTTCTCTGTCGTTTTCTTCCACACAAAACTATACTTGTTGGCATTGGCTTCAATCTTAGTTCCGTCAATAAACAAACAATCTAAGGTCACTAACTCTTCCATTTTTCAATTTTTCGACCAGAGAAAATCCCTTGTGAATAGGCAAATAGAAGAGTAGATACAAGCATTTTAAGGTGATAAGACGGGCGATCAAAGGCATGATAGAAGGCGTGGAAATGACAATCCTCCAAGGTATTCACCACTTTTTCAATAGTAAAAACGAGATGGTCTTGTGGCAAGAAGGAACTGATTTCTAGTGGTAAAGTTGTTTGATTTGTGTTATAGTGAATATGCATGGGATAGCCTTTCTAAATGGTTTATTGTGCAATTCTATTTTACCAAGACTATCGCAACCATGCAAAAAAGCAACGGCAAATCCGTTGCTTTTTTTGGAGATAAGAGACTATTGTCCCAGACTCTTTTCTTTGTATAAAATTGTATAGTGTTATTGTCTATACTATTTTGTAGAGAAAGCAAAAATCCCTAGAAAATGCTTAGGGATTCGACTATTTCATTAAGAACAATTCAACAATCATTTCTATATACATGATAAGGGTTAATAAGAATCCTGCACGCCAGAAGAATTTGATGAATTTAGGATAGTAAAAGCTGCGTTTTTTCAAAAGGAAGAAAAAGACGAGAATAATGGCTAGGATCGAGAGGGCTAGCCCCAGTCTAGGGAGGAAATTATGGGTAAAGGTTTTAGCTGTAATCAAGTAATACTCAAATACCAAGACTGGAAAAGCCAAATCCGCAAAGTTTCGTCCTAGTTTTTTTAATCTAAAAAGTTTGGTTAGGATAATGCAGACGACTAAGGTCAGTATCAATAATAAAATAGATGCTAATTTCATTAAAATCATACCCATATTGTATCATAAAAAAAGGCTAATGGAAACGAGAAACAGAGGAATTTATAGGAAAGTCAGGCTTTTGAGATTGTGGGTGATTTTTGTTATAATGAAAGTCATGAAATCTTATAATACCTTGAATGATTATTATCGAAAACTCTTTGGAGAAAAGACTTTTAAAGTCCCTATTGATGCGGGATTTGACTGTCCCAATCGTGATGGAACTGTGGCTCATGGAGGCTGTACTTTTTGTACGGTTTCAGGTTCTGGAGATGCTATTGTAGCCCCAGATGCGCCTATCCGTGAGCAATTTTATAAGGAAATTGACTTTATGCACCGTAAGTGGCCGGATGTTCAGAAGTATCTGGTTTATTTTCAAAATTTTACCAACACCCATGAAAAGGTGGAAGTTATTCGAGAGCGTTATGAACAGGCTATCAATGAGCCAGGTGTGGTAGGAATCAATATTGGAACGCGCCCAGACTGTTTACCAGACGAAACCATCGAATATTTGGCTGAGTTATCGGAGTGCATGCATGTGACGTTTGAATTGGGCTTGCAAACTACTTATGAAGCAACCTCTGACCTGATTAACCGTGCGCATTCTTATGAATTGTAGGTGGAAACGGTCAAGCGTTTGAGAAAGTATCCAAAAATTGAGATTGTTTCCCATTTGATCAATGGTTTGCCTGGTGAAACCCATGAGATGATGGTTGAAAATGTCCGCCGTTGTGTCACGGATAACGATATTCAAGGGATTAAACTGCATTTGCTCCATCTTATGACAAATACTCGTATGCAACGAGATTACCATGAGGGGCGTTTACAATTGATGAGTTAGGACGAATATGTCAGGGTCATCTGTGACCAACTGGAAATTATTCCCAAACATATCGTCATCCATCGAATTACAGGAGATGCGCCTAGGGATATGCTGCTTGGGCCTATGTGGAGCCTCAATAAATGGGAAGCTCTCAACGGCATTGAGATGGAGATGCGACGTCGTGGAAGTGTTCAAGGATGCAAGGCTGTAAAACAGGAGTTTGAAAATGAAAAGACCACTTGAGATGGCACATGATTTTTTGGCTGAGGTCGTGACAAAAGAGGATGTCGTAGTGGATGCGACTATGGGAAATGGTCATGACACGCTTTTTTTAGCCAAGCTAGCCAAGCAAGTCTATGCCTTTGATATTCAGAAGCAAGCCTTGGAAAAGACCCAAGAGCGTTTGCATCAGGCTGACTTGACAAATGCCCAGTTAATCTTGCAAGGCCATGAGACACTGGACCAGTTTGTGATAAAAGCTAAGGCAGGGATTTTTAATCTGGGCTATTTGCCGTCAGCTGATAAGTCTGTCATCACCCGACCGCAGACAACGATTGAGGCATTAGAAAAGCTATGTGGCTTACTTGTCAAAGGTGGACGAATTGCTATTATGATTTACTATGGTCATGAAGGAGGCGATCTCGAGAGAGATGCTGTCTTGGATTTTGTGATCCAGTTGAACCAACAAGAGTACACAGCTGCCATTTACCGAACTTTAAACCAAGTCAACAACCCGCCGTTTTTAGTGATGATTGAAAAATTAGAGAGATACAGACATGGATAAACAATACTTACACGAAAAGCTGGATGCCATGCGCCAGAATTTTGTTGAATCAACCCACCACGAACGAGCGGTGGGCGTGCTAGACCAAGCGCATATGAGCAAAAAAATGCTTAAAATCAAGAAAAAATTAGTTGCTCTTGAAATGGAACGGTGCCAGAGAAAAATTGAGCACAAAGACTGTTCCAAGATTGACCAAAAAATCAAAGAGCAGAAGGAGATATTTGAATCCTGTTGTAAAAAAGATTAAGGAGGACGTGCGTGGAATTACTGATTTACCTCATCCTATTTTTACTGGTCTTGATTGTCTCAAGTACAACCAATAAGCTCCTACCCTTTTTGCCTCTCCCTTTGGTGCAGATTCTTTTGGGAATTGTGATTGGTCTCTTTTTACCCAATACTGACTTTCACCTTAATACGGAGTTGTTTTTGGCACTGGTTATCGGCCCCTTGCTTTTCCGAGAGGCTGAAGAAGCAGATGTTACGGCTATTTTAAAACACTGGCGAATCATTGTTTATCTCATATTTCCAGTGATTTTTATCTCGACCCTGAGTTTGGGTGGCTTGGCCCATCTTCTTTGGTTCAGCCTTCCCTTGGCAGCTTGCTTGGCTGTTGGGGCAGCCCTTGGTCCTACGGACTTGGTGGCCTTTGCCTCTCTTTCGGAGCGTTTTAGCTTTCCTAAGCGCGTGTCCAATATTCTTAAGGGCGAAGGACTCTTGAATGATGCTTCTGGTTTGGTGGCTTTTCAGGTAGCTTTGACAGCTTGGACAACTGGAGCTTTTTCTCTGGGGCAAGCTAGCAGTTCACTCATCTTTTCAATCCTAGGCGGTTTTTTAATTGGATTTTTAACAGCCATGACCAACCGCTTCCTCCATACCTTCTTGCTAAGTGTGCGTGCAACGGATATTGCCAGTGAACTTTTATTAGAATTGAGTTTGCCTCTTGTGACCTTCTTTCTGGCAGAAGAAGTTCATGTTTCAGGTATTATTGCCGTCGTAGTTGCTGGAATTTTAAAGGCAAGTCGTTTCAAGAAAATCACGCTCCTCGAAGCCCAAGTGGATACGGTGACCGAGACGGTCTGGCATACAGTGACCTTTATGCTCAACGGTTCTGTCTTTGTGATTTTAGGGATGGAGCTGGAAATGATAGCAGAACCTATCTTGACCAATCCAATCTATAATCCTCTACTTTTATTGCTATCTCTTATCGCCCTTACCTTTGTCCTCTTTGTCATTCGTTTTATTATGATCTATGGCTATTATGCCTATAGAACCCGACGCCTCAAGAAAAAGCTAAATAAGTATATGAAGGACATGTTTCTCTTGACCTTTTCAGGTGTTAAGGGAACGGTGTCGATTGCTACGATTCTCTTGATACCAAGTAATCTAGAACAGGAGTATCCTCTCTTGCTTTTCCTTGTTGCAGGTGTGACGCTTGTTAGCTTTTTAACAGGTCTCTTGGTCTTGCCTCATCTTTCTGATGAAGAGGAAGAAAGCAAGGATTATCTCATGCATATCGCCATTTTGAATGAAGTAACGCTAGAGTTGGAAAAAGAGTTGGAAGACACCAGAAATAAACTTCCCCTCTATGCGGCTATTGACAATTATCATGGACGTATTGAAAATCTCATTTTAAGCCAAGAAAACCAGGATGATCAAGAAGATTGGGCTGCTTTGAAACTCTTGATTCTTAGTATTGAAAGTGATGGTTTGGAGCAGGCCTATGAAGAGGGGAACATTAGCAATCGTGCTTACCGAGTTTACCAACGTTATCTGAAAAATATAGAACAAGGAATCAATCGTAAACTTGCCTCAAGACTGACCTATTATTTCCTTGTTTCTTTGCGGATTTTACGTTTTCTCCTTCATGAAGTTTTTACTCTCGGAAAGACCTTCCGTAGCTGGAAGAACAAGGAGCAAAGCCGTCTCCGTGCTCTTGATTATGACCAAATTGCAGAGCTCTATCTTGCCAATACAGAGATGATTATTGAAAGTTTGGAAAACCTGAAGGGAGTCTACAGACGCTCTTTGATTAGTTTTATGCAGGAGTCTCGTCTTCGAGAAACAGCTATTATCAGCAGTGGTGCCTTTGTCGAACGGGTTATCAATCGTGTCAAACCCAACAATATCGATGAAATGCTAAGAGGCTATTATCTGGAGCGCAAGTTGATTTTCGAATACGAAGAAAAACGATTGATTACAACTAAGTATGCCAAGAAATTACGACAAAATGTAAATAACTTAGAGAACTATTCCTTGAAGGAAGCTGCCAATACCCTGCCGTATGATATGGTGGAATTGGTAAGAAGAAATTAGTTAATACTCTTCGAAAATCTCTTCAAACCACGTCAGCGTCGCCTTACCGTATGTATGTGACTGACTTCGTCAGTCTTATCTACAACCTCAAAACAGTGTTTTGAGCAGCTTGCGGCTAGCTTTCTAGTTTGCTCTTTGATTTTCATTGAGTATAAGATTATAAATGAAGGAGTATGACATGAAAAAGTGGTGGAAAGAGCTGATAGACAAGCCTTTATTAAAAGCTTTTTTGCATTATTATCAAGCATCAGATAGTGAGTTGACCAGTGTCGCAGTAGCCTACTATTGGTTGATTTCGATTTTCCCCCTGCTTTTGGTGGTGGTCAATATCCTCCCCTATTTTCAGATTCCTGTGGGAGAATTTTTGGGCTTTATGAAAGACGTCCTGCCCCCAAGCCTCTATGAAGGTGTGGAAAAAATAGCCAGAGAAGTCTTGACGCAACCTTCAACAGGTTTATTGAGTTTTTCTGTTTTATCGGCGTTATGGAGTTTTTCAAAATCTATGAATTTCTTGCAAAAAGCTTTTAACAAGGCTTATGGCGTCGAAAAGAGTCGTGGACTTATTTCCCATCAGATGCTAAGTCTCCTAGTCAGTTTTGGCTTGCAGCTCCTCTTTGCGTTTGCCTTGTTTTTGATCTTATTTGGTCAGATGATTTTGGCTTTACTTGCTCATTATTGGACAAAAGATGGCATTATCTATCAGGCTTTACAAGGGTTGGCAGGTCCTCTGATTTACGCCCTCCTCTTTGCTATCTTGGTCATGCTTTATTATTTTCTTCCCAATCTATCTAACAGGAAAATTAGCTATACCCTACCAGGCAGTGCCTTTGTTCTCTTAGTGATTTTAGGTTTACTAACTCTGTTCTCTAGTTATCTCAATTACTATGTCCATCATTTGGTGGATGTCCGAATTTTAGGTTCCGTTCTTCTTGTTGTTATGATGTTTTGGTTTATCTTGATTGCTAAAATTGTTATCCTAGGCGCGGTGATCAATGCCAGTATGCAGAGTTTGAAAGATCCGGTCTTTAAAAAAGACTAACTATTTATCCATTACAAAAGCGCATAGTATCAAGGCTTTATAGAATCTTGATACTATGCGCTTTTGTGCTTTGACAGTTTTTTGTATAGTTTTTGTCCAAGATTTCTAAATCATCTGATTAAATTCCTATTTTCCCCTATCATTGTCCCTGTTTTTTCGAAAATGGAAGGAGTATAATAAATCTATCAATAAAATGATAGGAGGAACTTTATGGGTCATATTTTCTTTTTTCTAAGTGTCTTTTTGGCAGGGATTCTATCCTTCTTTTCTCCTTGTATCTTACCTTTGTTACCGGTCTATACAGGAGTGTTACTAGATGATAAGGATGGTGCTCAGGCTTCTAGCGGCAAATTTTCAATCTCAGTTACTAGTTTATTACGAACTCTGGCCTTTATAGCAGGAATTTCCTTTATATTTATTTTGTTGGGCTATGGAGCTGGTTTTTTAGGCGATTTGCTTTATGCTTCTTGGTTCCAATATCTTACTGGGGCAATTATTATCCTTCTTGGTTTGCACCAAATGGAGATTCTACACTTTAAGGGGCTTTATAAGGAAAAGAGGCTACAACTGCAAGGACAGGGGCAAAATGGTAAGGGCTATAGTCAGGCATTTTTATTGGGCTTGACCTTTAGTTTTGCTTGGACGCCTTGCGTGGGGCCGGTTCTGGGGTCTGTTTTGGCCTTGGCGGCTTCAGGTGGTTCAGGAGCTTGGCAGGGGGCTGGTCTCATGTTGGTGTATACGCTGGGCTTGGCGCTACCATTCTTGCTTCTAGCTCTGACCTCTAGTTATGTTTTGAAACATTTCCGAAAACTTCATCCCTATCTCGGAATCCTCAAAAAAGTGGGTGGTTTTCTCATTATTGTGATGGGACTCTTGGTTCTGTTTGGAAATGCTTCAATTTTAAGTCAATTATTTGAATAAAATGGAAAGGAATATCAATATGAAAAAATGGCAAACATGTGTTCTTGGAGCAGGTTCGCTCCTTTGTTTGACGGCTTGTTCAGGCAAGTCCGTGACTAGTGAACACCAAACGAAAGATGAAATGAAGACGGAGCAGACAGCTAGTAAAACAAGCGCAGCTAAAGGGAAAGAGGTGGCTGATTTTGAATTGATGGGAGTAGATGGCAAGACCTACCGTTTATCTGATTACAAGGGCAAGAAAGTCTATCTCAAATTCTGGGCTTCTTGGTGTTCCATCTGTCTGGCTAGTCTTCCAGATACGGATGAGATTGCTAAAGAAGCTGGTGATGACTATGTGGTCTTGACAGTAGTGTCACCAGGACATAAGGGAGAGCAATCTGAAGCGGACTTTAAGAATTGGTATAAGGGATTGGATTATAAAAATCTCCCAGTCCTAGTTGACCCATCAGGCAAACTTTTGGAAACTTATGGTGTCCGTTCTTACCCAACCCAAGCCTTTATAGACAAAGAAGGCAAGCTGGTCAAAACACATCCAGGATTCATGGAAAAAGATGCAATTTTGCAAACTTTGAAGGAATTAGCCTAGGAGGTGTCTTATGAATGATAAGTTAAAAATCTTCTTGTTGCTAGGAGTATTTTTTCTAGCCATAACCGGTTTCTATGTTCTATTGATACGAAATGCAGGGCAGACAGATGCCTCGCAAATTGAAAAGGCGGCAGTTAGCCAAGGAGGAAAAGCAGTGAAAAAAACAGAAATTAGTAAAGACGCAGACTTGCACGAAATTTATCTAGCTGGAGGTTGTTTCTGGGGAGTGGAGGAATATTTCTCACGCGTTCCCGGGGTGACGGATGCCGTTTCAGGCTATGCAAATGGTAGAGGAGAAACAACCAAGTACGAATTGATTAACCAAACAGGTCATGCAGAAACCGTCCATGTCACCTATGATGCCAAGCAAATTTCTCTCAAGGAAATCCTGCTTCACTATTTCCGCATTATCAATCCAACCAGCAAAAATAAACAAGGAAATGATGTGGGGACCCAGTACCGTACTGGTGTTTATTACACAGATGACAAGGATTTGGAAGTGATTAACCAAGTCTTTGATGAGGTGGCTAAGAAATACGATCAACCTCTAGCAGTTGAAAAGGAAAACTTGAAGAATTTTGTGGTGGCTGAGGATTACCATCAAGACTATCTCAAGAAAAATCCAAATGGCTACTGCCATATCAATGTTAATCAGGCGGCCTATCCTGTCATTGATGCCAGCAAATATCCAAAACCAAGTGATGAGGAATTGAAAAAGACCCTGTCACCTGAGGAGTATGCAGTTACCCAGGAAAATCAAACAGAACGAGCTTTCTCAAACCGTTACTGGGATAAATTTGAATCCGGTATCTATGTGGATATAGCAACTGGGGAACCTCTCTTTTCATCAAAAGACAAATTTGAGTCTGGTTGTGGCTGGCCTAGTTTTACCCAACCCATCAGTCCAGATGTTGTCACCTACAAGGAAGATAAGTCCTACAATATGACGCGTATGGAAGTGCGGAGCCGAGTAGGAGATTCTCACCTTGGGCATGTCTTTACGGATGGTCCACAGGACAAGGGCGGCTTACGTTACTGTATCAATAGCCTCTCTATCCGCTTTATTCCCAAAGACCAAATGGAAGAAAAAGGCTACGCTTATTTACTAGATTATGTTGATTAATACTCTTCGAAAATCTCTTCAAACCACGTCAGCGTCGCCTTACCGTATGTAGGGTTACTGACTCCGTCAGTTTTATCTACAACCTCAAAGCTATACTTTGAGCTGACTTCGTCAGTTTTATCTACAACCTCAAAGCTATACTTTGAGCTGACTTCGTCAGTTTTATCTACAACCTCAAAGCGGTACTTTGAGAAACCTGTGGCTATCTTCCTAGTTTACTTTTTGATTTTTATTGAGTATAAGAGGTCTTTCCTAAGCAGTTAGAGGAGAATTTTGCTATACTGATACTAGTAAGTGGTAAAGGAGCAGATCATGACCTACACAATCTTAATCGTAGAAGATGAATATCTGGTAAGACAAGGTTTGACTAAACTGGTCAATGTAGCAGCCTACGATATGGAAATCATCGGTCAGGCTGAAAATGGAAGGCAGGCTTGGGAATTGATCCAAAAGCAGGTGCCAGATATCATTTTAACCGATATCAACATGCCTCATCTAAATGGCATCCAGTTGGCCAGTCTGGTACGAGAAACCTATCCTCAGGTTCATTTGGTCTTTTTAACAGGTTACGATGATTTTGATTATGCCTTGTCTGCTGTCAAACTAGGTGTGGACGACTACCTACTCAAACCCTTTTCTCGTCAGGATATTGAGGAAATGTTGGGGAAAATCAAACAAAAACTAGACAAGGAAGAGAAAGAAGAGCAGTTACAAGATTTATTGACTAATAGGTTTGAAGGAAACATGGCCCAGAAAATCCAGTCTCATCTGGCTGATAGCCAATTTAGTTTAAAGTCTTTAGCCAGTGACTTAGGTTTTAGTCCGACCTATCTGAGTTCCTTGATTAAGAAAGAGTTGGGCTTGCCTTTTCAGGATTATCTGGTGAGAGAACGTGTTAAACAAGCCAAGCTCTTGCTTTTAACTACAGATCTGAAGATTTATGAGATCGCAGAGAAGGTTGGTTTTGAAGATATGAACTATTTTACCCAACGTTTTAAGCAGATTGCAGGTGTGACACCTCGTCAGTTTAAGAAGGGAGAAGACCGATGAAGCGTTCTTCTCTTTTAGTTAGAATGGTTATTTCCATCTTTCTGGTCTTTCTCATTCTCCTAGCTCTGGTTGGAACTTTCTACTATCAATCAAGTTCTTCAGCCATTGAGGCCACCATTGAGGGCAACAGCCAAACGACCATCAGCCAGACTAGCCACTTTATTCAGTCTTATATCAAAAAACTAGAAACCACCTCGACTGGTTTGACCCAGCAGACGGATGTTCTGGCCTATGCTGAGAATCCCAGTCAAGACAAGGTCGAGGGAATCCGAGATTTGTTTTTGACCATCTTGAAGTCAGATAAGGATTTGAAAACTGTTGTGCTGGTGACCAAATCTGGTCAGGTCATTTCTACAGATGACAGTGTGCAGATGAAAACTTCCTCTGATATGATGGCTGAGGATTGGTACCAAAAGGCCATTCATCAGGGAGCTATGCCTGTTTTGACTCCAGCTCGTAAATCAGATAGTCAGTGGGTCATTTCTGTCACTCAAGAACTTGTTGATGCAAAGGGAGCCAATCTTGGTGTGCTTCGTTTGGATATTTCTTATGAAACTCTGGAAGCCTATCTCAATCAACTCCAGTTGGGGCAGCAGGGCTTTGCCTTCATTATCAATGAAAACCATGAATTTGTCTACCATCCTCAACACACAGTTTATAGTTCGTCTAGCAAAATGGAGGCTATGAAACCCTACATCGATACAGGTCAGGGTTATACTCCTGGTCACAAATCCTACGTCAGTCAAGAGAAGATTGCAGGAACTGATTGGACGGTACTTGGCGTGTCATCATTGGAAAAGTTAGACCAGGTTCGGAGTCAGCTCTTGTGGACCTTGCTTGGGGCCAGTGTCACATCTCTTCTTGTCTGTCTCTGCTTAGTGTGGTTCAGTCTTAAACGCTGGATTGCTCCTTTGAAGGATTTGAGAGAAACCATGTTGGAAATTGCTTCTGGTGCTCAAAATCTTCGTGCTAAGGAAGTTGGTGCCTATGAACTGAGAGAAGTAACTCGCCAATTTAATGCCATGTTGGATCAGATTGATCAGTTGATGGTAGCTATTCGTAGCCAGGAAGAAACGACCCGTCAGTACCAACTTCAAGCCCTTTCGAGCCAGATTAATCCACATTTCCTCTATAACACTTTGGACACCATCATCTGGATGGCTGAATTTCATGATAGTCAGCGAGTGGTGCAGGTGACCAAGTCCTTGGCAACCTATTTCCGCTTGGCGCTCAATCAAGGCAAGGACTTGATTTGTCTCTCTGACGAAATCAATCATGTCCGCCAGTATCTCTTTATCCAGAAACAACGCTATGGAGATAAGCTGGAATACGAAATTAATGAAAATGTTGCCTTTGATAATTTAGTCTTACCCAAGCTGGTCCTACAACCCCTTGTAGAAAATGCTCTTTACCATGGCATTAAGGAAAAGGAAGGTCAGGGCCATATTAAACTTTCTGTCCAGAAACAGGATTCGGGATTGGTCATCCGTATTGAGGATGATGGCGTTGGCTTCCAAGATGCTGGTGATAGTAGTCAAAGTCAACTCAAACGTGGGGGAGTTGGTCTTCAAAATGTCGATCAACGGCTCAAACTTCATTTTGGAGCCAATTACCAGATGAAGATTGATTCTAGACCCCAAAAAGGAACGAAAGTTGAAATATATATAAATAGAATAGAAACTAGCTAACTCCCAGTCAATTCTGGGAGTTTTATGCGTAATTGGGCAAGCTTTCTAGGTTGTCTATCTTGCTAAAAACAAGAAAAAACGGTATGATAGAAGAGTAACAACAGAGGTAACAGAGATGAACGAGACACAGATTCAAAGAGAAACACGTCAGGTAGTGGAAGATGTTTTAGAAAAGACCAATTTGAAGCAGGGGGCCCTTTTTGTTTTAGGTCTATCTTCTAGTGAGGTGCTAGGTGGTCAGATTGGGAAAGAATCCAGTCAAGAGATTGGTGAGCTGATAGTGGAGACTATCTTGGGTATTCTAGGTAGTAGAGGTATCCATTTAGCAGTTCAAGGTTGTGAGCATGTCAATCGGGCTCTCGTTGTTGAACGTCAGGTGGCAGAGCAGTTTGGTCTGGAAATTGTCAGTGTCCATCCTACTCTTCATGCAGGAGGTTCGGGGCAGTTGGCAGCCTTTAAGTTTATGCAGGATCCAGTTGAGGTTGAATTTATCAAGGCTCATGCTGGATTGGATATCGGAGACACTGCAATTGGCATGCATGTCAAGCATGTTCAGGTTCCGATTCGCCCTATTTTGAGAGAGATTGGTCATGCCCATGTAACGGCACTGGCTAGTCGTCCAAAATTAATCGGAGGTGCGCGTGCGCACTATCCGCAAGATGCTATTAGGAAGTCTTGAGAATGAATAAAGGAGATAAAAGTGTTTAAAAAAGACCGTTTTTCAATTCGTAAGATTAAGGGAGTTGTAGGCTCTGTATTTCTTGGAAGCCTTTTGATGGTTCCTTCTGTAGTGGACGCAGCCACCTATCACTATGTAAATAAAGAGATTATTTCACAAGAAGCTAAAGATTTAATTCAGACAGGAAAGCCTGACAGGAATGAAGTTGTATATGGTTTGGTGTATCAAAAAGATCAGTTGCCTCAAACAGGGACAGAAGCATCTGTTTTGACAGCTTTTGGTTTGCTGACTGTTGGGAGCTTGCTTTTAATCTACAAGAGAAAGAAAATTGCTAGCGTCTTTCTAGTTGGAGCTATGGGATTGGTAGTTCTTCCTAGTGCAGGGGCTGTAGACCCAGTTGCGACCCTAGCACTGGCTAGTCGAGAGGGTGTTGTTGAAATGGAGGGCTATCGCTATGTTGGTTATCTATCAGGTGACATCCTCAAAACGCTTGGCTTGGACACTGTTTTAGAAGAAACCTCAGCAAAACCTGGAGAGGTGACTGTAGTCGAAGTTGAGACTCCTCAATCAACAACAAATCAGGAGCAAGCTAGGACAGAAAACCAAGTAGTAGAGACAGAGGAAGCTCCAAAAGAAGAAGCACCTAAAACAGAAGAAAGTCCAAAGGAAGAACCAAAATCGGAGGTAAAACCTACTGACGACACCCTTCCTAAAGTAGAAGAGGGGAAAGAAGATTCAGCAGAACCAGCTCCAGTTGAAGAAGTAGGTGGAGAAGTTGAGTCAAAACCAGAGGAAAAAGTAGCAGTTAAGCCAGAAAGTCAACCATCAGACAAACCAGCTGAGGAATCAAAAGTTGAACCACCAGTAGAACAAGCAAAAGTCCCAGAACAACCCGTGCAACCTACACAAGCTGAGCAACCAAGTACACCAAAAGAATCATCACAAGAAGACAATTCTAAAGAAGATAGGGGAGCGGAAGAGACACCGAAACAAGAAGATGAACAGCCAGCAGAAGCCCCAGAAATCAAGGTTGAAGAACCAGTAGAATCAAAAGAGGAGACTGTTAATCAACCTGTTGAACAACCAAAAGTGGAAACGCCTGCTGTAGAAAAACAAACGGAACCAACAGAGGAACCAAAAGTTGAAGTAACAACAGTTGAAACAAGAGAAGAAGTCATTCCTTTTGAAACAAAAGAACAAGAAGATGACACTTTAAAACGCGGAACAAGACAAGTAGTTCAAAAAGGTGTAGAAGGTAAGAAACAAATTACTGAAACTTATAAAACAATTCGTGGAGAAAAAACAAATGAAGCTCCAATAGTTAAGGAAACAGTAATTGAACAACCTCAAGATGAGATTATCAAAAAAGGTACAAAAGGGTTAGAAAAACCAACATTACAATGGGCTAATACTGAAAAAGATGTCTTGAAGAAGAGTGCTACAGCTAGTTATACATTGACTAAACCAGCTGGTGTAGAAATTAAATCAATTAAATTAGCGCTAAAAGATAAAGATGGACAACTTGTTAAAGAAGTAACGGTAGCTGAAAATAATTTAAATGCTACTTTAGATAAATTGAAATATTATCAAGGTTACACCCTATCTACTACAATGGTTTATGATCGTGGAGAAGGTGAAGAAACTGAGAAATTAGAAGATAAACAAATTCAATTAGACCTTAAAAAAGTTGAAATCAAAAACATTAAAGAAACAAGCTTAATGAATGTTGATGCTGAGGGTAACGAAACTGATAAGAGCTTATTATCTGAAAAACCGACAGATGTTTCTCAATTGTATTTACGTGTGACAACTCATGACAACAAAGTGACAAGACTTGCGGTAAGTTCAGTTGAAGAAGTTGTTGTTGATGGAAAAACATTGTACAAAGTTGTAGCCAAAGCTCCAGACTTAGTTCAACGTAGAGCTGATGATACACTGAGTGAAGAATATGTTCATTATTTTGAAAAACAATTACCAAAAGTAAATAATGTATACTACAACTTCAATGAACTTGTAAAAGATATGCAAGCTAATCCAACGGGTGAGTTTAAACTTGGTGCAGACTTGAATGCAGCAAATGTAAAACCTAACGGGAAATCTTATGTAACGAAACCATTTAAAGGGAAATTACTAAGTAATGACGGCGGTAGATTTACAATCCATAATATAGAACGTCCATTATTCGCTAATATTGAAGGTGGTAAAATCCACGATATTAATCTTGCTAATGTAAATATTAATATGCCTTGGGCTGATAAAGTTGCTCCTATTGCAAATGTAATCAAAAATAATGCAACCATTGAAAATGTCAAAGTTACTGGTAATGTCCTGGGTAAAGACTGGGTATCTGGATTTATAGACAAAATTGACGGCAGTGGTAAATTAATTAATGTTGCATTTATCGGTAATGTTACATCTGTTGGTACTGGAGGCAACTTCTTAACAGGTATTGTGGGAGAAAACTGGAAAGGATACGTTGAAAGAGCATATGTTGATGCTCATATTAAAGGTAAGCGAGCTAAAGCTGCGGGTATAGCCTACTGGTCACAAAACCAAGGGAATAACTTTACTATTGGATCTGAGGGGGCTATTAAAAAATCTGTTGTTAAAGGTACAATAGACGTTGAAAAACCAATTGAAGTTGGTGGCGCTGTTGGAAGTTTTACTTATCATGGTTCTATTGAAGATACTGTTTCTATGATGAAAGTTAAGAACGGTGAAATTTTCTATGGTTCTAAAGATATTGATGATGATCCATATTACACAGGTAACCATGTTAATCGAAACTACGTTGTTATAGGTGTTAGCGAAGGTACTTCTACATATAGATATTCTAATCAGCATAATCGTATTAAACCTATAACACAATCAGAAGCTGATGTTAAAATTGCAGAGACAGCTATCACAGCAGATAAATTTACAATTACCGATCCAATTGTAAATAAACTTAACGCTCTCACAACACGTGATAATGAGTATAGAACAACACAAGATTACGAGGCGACTCGCGAACAAGCTTATCGCAATATTGAAAAACTTCAACCGTTCTATAACAAAGAATGGATTGTCAACCAAGGTAACAAACTTGTAGAAGGTTCAAACTTGTTGACAAAAGAAGTATTATCTGTTACAGGTATAAAGAGCGGTCAATTCGTAACTGATTTGTCAGATATTGATAAAATTATGATTCACTATTCTGATGGAGCAAAGGAAGAATTGAATGTTACTCGTCAAGAATCAAACGTTCAACAAGTGCGTGAGTACAGTATTACAGATTTAGATATACTCTATACACCAAATATGGTTGAGAAAGATCGCGCTCAGTTGATGACTGATGTAAAGTCTAAGCTATCTAGTGTAGAATTAGAGTCTGATGGAGTGCGTCAACTTCTCGTTAAGAGAGATACTAAGAAAGATGCGAATGCAAATAGTGTAGGTCGTCAAAATGGATACATTAGAGATTTATTCCTTGAAGAAAGTTTCTCTGAAGTTAAAGCAAATCTTGACAAATTGGTAAAACAGATACTTGAAAATGAAGATCATCAACTCAACGATAACGAATTAGCTGAACGTGCTTTACTGAAGAAAGTTGAAGATAATAAAGCTAAAATCATGATGGGACTGGCATACTTAAATCAATATTATGCTTTTAAATACGATGAGTTATCAATTAAAGATATTATGATGTTTAAACCTGATTTTTATGGTAAGACAGCAAGTGTTATTGATAGATTGATTAATATTGGTTCTGCAGAAAATAATCTAAAAGGAGATAGAACGCAAGATGCTTATCGTGGTATAATTTCAGGGGCAACAGGTAAAGGTAGTTTACATGACTTCTTGACCTACAATATGAAATTATTCACAAATGAAACAGACATAAATGTTTGGTTTAAGAAAGCTATTGAAAAGAATGCTTATGTAGTTGAACAACCATCAACGAACCCTGCATTTGCCAACAAAAAATATCGTCTATACGAAGGAATTAATAATGGGCAACATGGGCGCATGATTTTACCACTTCTTAACTTGAAAAATGCACATCTATTTATGATTTCAACATACAACACTATCTCGTTTAGTTCGTTTGAAAAATATGGCAAAGACACAGATGAAAAACGTGAAAAGTTCAAGAGTGAGATCAATAAACGTGCTAAAGAGCAGGTTAATTACTTAGATTTTTGGTCACGTCTTGCTACTGATAATGTCCGTGATAAACTTCTTAAGAGTCAAAATGTAGTTCCAACTCCTGTATGGGATAATCATAATAGCCCGAACGGATGGGCTAGTAGACATGGTCATATAGATGGGAAACCAGATTATGCTCCAATTCGTGAGTTCTTTGGGCGAATCAATAAGTATCATGGTTACAAATATGGATATGGCGCATATGCATATATTTTTGCAGCACCTCAACCGATGGATGCAGTTTATTTCGTTATGACAGATTTAATTAGTGACTTTGGAACATCTGCATTTACACATGAAACTACTCACGTTAATGATCGTATGGCTTACTATGGTGGTCATTGGCATCGTGAAGGTACGGATCTTGAAGCATTTGCTCAGGGGATGTTACAAACGCCATCGGTATCAAATCCAAACGGAGAATATGGCGCATTAGGTCTAAATATGGCGTATGAACGTCAAAATGATGGAAATCAATGGTATAACACAAATCCAAACGACCTTACAACTCGTGCAGAAATTGATAACTACATGAAAGGTTTCAACGACACATTAATGCTTCTTGATTACCTTGAAGGAGAAGCTGTCCTCAATAAAGCAAATCAAGATTTAAACAACGCTTGGTTCAAAAAAGTGGATAAGCAACTTCGTGGAGCTAGTACGAAGAACCAGTATGATAAAGTTCGTGATTTAACGGCAGATGAGAAAAATATCACTCTAAATTCAGTAGATGATTTAGTTGATAATAATTTTATGACGAAACACGGACCTGGAAACAATGTATATGATCCAACTGGGTTCGGAACGGCCTACGTGACTGTACCTATTACTGCAGGTATTTATGGAGGTAACACAAGTGAAGGTGCTCCTGGTTCTATGTCATTCAAACATAACACATTCAGAATGTGGGGGTACTACGGATATGAAAAAGGATTCTTAAACTATGCTTCTAACATGCTGAAAAATGAGTCTAGACAGGCTGGTCACAATACTCTAGGTGATGATTTCATCATTAAGAAAGTTTCTGATAATAAATTCAGTACATTGGAAGATTGGAAGAAAGCATACTTCAAAGAAGTTGTAGATAAAGCTAAAGCAGGATTTAACCCTGTTACAATCGACAGTACTACATATAGTAGTTACGATGACTTGAAGAACGCATTTGCTGCAGCAGTTGAAAAAGATAAAGCTACTCTTAAAAATGGATCAGTTAAATCTGACAATACTGTTGCACTTAAAGAGAAAATATACAAAAAACTTCTTCAACAAACAGATAGCTTTAAAACTTCAATCTTTAGATAATCGAAATCTCTCATCTGCTTTGCGGATGAGGGTTTTCTTATTTTGGCTCTTTGTCAACTGTAGTGGGTTGAAGAAAAGCTAAGCTTGAGAAAG